>ERZ1034804.1-NODE-1-length-120761-cov-28.070021_pt1 | contig 120761 bp, 211 predicted proteins | sample MGYA00520635_ERZ1034804 | MGnify/ENA primary metagenome ERZ1034804 (study PRJEB33766, sample SAMN09781685) | gut metagenome | biome: gut microbiome | host: Homo sapiens | place: Madagascar | study: EMG produced TPA metagenomics assembly of the PRJNA485056 data set...
TATCTTTGCATCGTGATTAAGAAACAAAGGTCACAATAACATTATTAATTTAGCTGAGGTTGCACCTCCGAGTCGGCACTCGTAAAACGGTATAGCAATATGACTACTTCAATGATAAGAAGAAACTTGATTCAGAAGTTCGTTATGATAGAGTTCGTAAGCAACAGGATAAACACCCAAAAGGACGTTGATAGAATGTTGAATATGATAACAACTAAGCTCAATATGAACAACGATGAGGCCAAGAGCTTCTTGCGTGAGAGCATCGGACTTGCAAAGTAAGTAATTTAAGTTTAACGTTTAAAATTGAAAGATTATGGCTACTACATTTAAGAATATGATGAGAGAAGTGATGAATATGGCACACAGAGCCTTTCAGCTTAAAGGTGCTTATATGAGTTGGGCAGAATGCTTGAAGCAAGCTTGGCAGGTTATCAAACTGAAGGCTCGCATGAAGAAGCAGGTCGTTGAGTTCTACTTTCAGAAAATGAATGGTGAGATTCGTCAGGCTTTCGGCACTTTGATGGAGAGTCATATTGACTACACTCCAAACGGCAAGGGTTACGCTTGCAAGGACTGCACAAAGTATTGGGATGAAGTCAAGGGCGAGTGGAGACAATTCAAGAACTACAACTTGATTAGAGTTGCTTAACAAGGTTATTAACGATTTAAAAAGAAACTAGATATGAGCGCAAAGATTATCGTGATGCAAGGCAACATGGTTGCAACCATCGAAGAGACGAACAAGGACGCATTTCTCAAGCGTGGAGAGTATAAAGAGACCGATCTGGACAGACATAAGCGTGAGGTCGATTTCTTGATTACAAGCATCGCTAACCGCTACGAAGTGACATTCAATCACAAGGTAGAGCTGAAGGAAAGCCGAAGCATCAAGAAAAGCGAATATTTCGATAACATCTACTACGTTACCGAGAATGCATTGAACAAGCTAAAAAAGCAATACTCATACGAGTGTGATTTGTAATAGATTTCGTGAGGCACACGCTAAACTGCACCGGACTTTGAACATTAAATATTTAAGAGATATGGATAAGAATTTGATGAACGATATGGATAAGAATTTGATGGATAATCTTTATGTGAGATACGATGATAAGTTTGGCGTGTTGAGCGACGACAAAGACAACACGATTTCACATATATTAGGTACTGATTTAACCTTGGTTCTAAACAAAGAGAATATGGAGGTGTACCTGTTAGTGCCTTTGACAAGAAACCACAAGTTTGAGTGTAAGGGCAATTACATTATCGTGGATGGCAAGCGGTTCGATTCGGACATCTTTTTCCGAAAGGATGCTTGCCAATGGATTCAGATGCAATCTAAAGAAATGCTATCAATGGTAGCATAATACATATAAGGTGAGGCACACTATAAACTGCACATTATCTTTGAAGTTTAACAATTAATTCCGTGAACAATGGGAAGAAGAAGTAATGTGCAGCATCGTGCCATAAGAGTTGGTCGTGCTGATGAGGGCAGAAGTCCTCCAAAATAAAACAAACGTTAATGTTTTAAACAAAACACTAAGGCGTTTGCAAGTTAAAGAAAAAAGCATTAACTTTGCAGCCGAAAGTAATAATGGTTGTGAAGTAGAGCGCATGACTGACTGATATTTGAGATAATTAATCACTACTGTCCAATAAAAAAGGGCAATTCGATCTTTGAAACAGTTGAATTATAGTCTTTTATGCAGTATTTTGCAATGAAACGGACTTGATTTTGTAACTTTGCAGCCAAAAAGAATTGGCAACTATGTTTCAAGACAAATATGTTTTCGCTCAACTTACTGCATTTCTGAATAGAACTCAGTTCAACAACTACGTACGCAAGTATGATGGCAACCGATACGTGAAACACTTCACTTGCTGGAACCAGCTTCTTGCAATGATGTTTGGGCAACTGAGCAATCGTGAGAGTTTACGTGACTTGATAGTTGCGTTGGAAGCTCATCGAGCTAAGCAATATCATCTGGGGCTTGGACGTAATACTATCGTAAAAGCAACTCTTGCTTATGCCAATCAGACTCGTGATTACAGGATTTTCGAAGACTTTGCATTCTATATGATGAAGGAAGCTTGCAAAAAGCGAGAAACCAACATTTTGAATATACCAGGAAAGAAGTATGCTTTTGATTCGACAACTATTCCGTTGTGTCTTGCAACTTTTCCATGGGCAAAGTTCAGAAGTAAGAAAGGAGGAGTCAAAGCACATGTCTTATATGACGTAGAAGCACAAGTTCCAGCTTTCTATACTGTGACCACAGCATCAAAGCATGATTCTACAGCAATGTCTTCAATTACGTATGAACCAAATAGTTACTACATTTTCGATAGGGCTTATGATACTTTCAAGGAACTTTATAAGATTCATCTTACAGGTTCCTACTATGTAGTCAGAGCCAAAACGAACTTGAAGTACAAAATGGTAAAATGGAAGCGAAGAATGCCAAAGAATGTACTAACTGATGCAGAAGTAAAACTAACAGGATATCTTTCCGAAAAGAAGTATCCTGAATCATTCAGATTCATTCGATACTACGATGAAGAAGATGATCGTGAGTTTACTTTTCTGACGAATGCAAAGCATCTTTCTGCGTTGGATGTCGCGAATCCATATAAAAAAAGATGGTTGGTTGAACTATTTTTCAAATGGCTAAAGCAGCATCTTAAGATAAAGAGATTCTGGGGCACAACGAAGAATGCTGTACGCATACAGATTAGTGTTGCCATTATCACTTATTGTCTCGTGGCTATTGTGCACCATGATATGCAATTGAAACGCTCGACATATGAAGTTTTGCAGATTCTAAGCATTTCATTGACGGACAAAACCCGTCTAAGAGATCTATTTGATAAGACTATTTTCAACGATGTCAAAGAACTCGATTATCCCCTTTTTAAGGGACTATTTGATTAATTAATTAACGTGTCCAATTTTTATTGGACACTAATGATAATTAATAATTCATATTAAACATATTATTTCATTAACTCCAAGCGTGGAGTATCGTCATTTCGTCCATCGCTCTACAATAGTGGATGAGTGACACAAGCCCCGTTCGCACTCACGACATTAGCGGACGGGGCTTTTCGTTTCCACCACAGCCAAATGTAATTATTAACAATTTAAATTTGGAGTTACTATGACAGAAAATGTAAACCGGATGATGGTGAATCCGCCAGTGTTCCCATCGGGTATTGTGAAATCTGGTATGACAGGTGATGGAGAAGAAAGAATCACCTCGTTGGAAATTGCGGAGTTGGCAGGTAAGCCTCATGCAGATGTATTAAAAGCTATTCGCAAGATGGAAGAACCTTGGAAGAAGGTAGCCGAGGGAAAATTTTCCTTGGGGTATTATCTTGATGCAAATGGTCAAGAGCGACCTTGTTATTACCTTACCAAACGTGAGAGTCTTTATATTGCTACCAAGTTCAATGACGAGGCAAGAGCGAAGTTGGTTTTGCGTTGGGAGGAGTTGGAAATCAAGCATCGTGAGCAGGTACAAGCCAAGATGCAAGCCGAGCAAGTGAAGCCTCAGCAAAGTTTCTTACAAGACAAGTTGACGGTTGCCAATTGGGTAATGGACTCGTTGCGATATAGTGATGCTGCTCGCTTGCAGTTGGTGAGTCAGATAGCAGAGCCTTATGGTGTTCCGGTTCCCGATTACGTCCACGCTCCAAATGGTGCTTCGCACGCAGTCAGTGAATTGTTGAAAGAACGTAGTGTTGGGTTATCAGCCATCAAGTTCAATAAGATGGCATTGGCTGCTGGCTTATTGGAAGAGAAGACCCGAAAGGGTACGCACGGCAAGGTTCACAAGTACTATTCCGTCACCGAGAAAGGTTTGGAGTATGCTTTGAATGACATCTACAAGGATGTGCCTGGGCAAACCATTCCGAAGTGGTATGACAACAAGTTTGAGGAGGTATTGGAAATCATCGGCTACAAACCATCCAAGCAAGTAGATATGTTTGCAAGCAGTGAGACACACTAGGACAACTGTAAAAGCCTCAACCTCTAACGAGATTGGGGCTTTCTTTATTTTTACATTTTCTGCTTATCTATCCATCAGAACGACGTATACTTTTGCTCTAATTTTCAACGACTTGTATTTTTGTTACAAAAGTATTGTTATTTTACATTTCAGCTTCGTTGTACTCATAATCCCATAGGAACAATTTGCCTTTGATATTTCTAATCGGCTCATCGAACAATTTAGCATTCTTCAAGAACCAATGATATTGGAAATCTTCAGCAAATGCATCCGGATAAGCCTCATGGAATTGAATATCATCCAACTCTACGCTGCCGATAATGGCTGACGTTGGCAAGTCTTTGAAGTCTGGAATAACAATACCATGCTCTTGGCAATATTTCTTCATTGCGCTCTCCTGCCATCCGTCAAGTTTTTCAGGTTTGGCTTGGCTAGCATGAATAAGGAAACGACCACGGAACTTTCTATTCCATGTTCTGTTTTCAATGGTCTTGCAGCCGATAGCGATTAACCAGGCATACGGCTGGCGAACTGATAATACTTTCATAAGCTCATTGTTTTGTTGTTTACATTCGCAAAGGTAATAAAAACCTTTGAGAAATGCAAGAAAACTCTAATTTATTTTCATATTTTCTAAAAATAATCTTGAAATAGCTTGCATCCTAAAGGCGGTAAGAGGTTAGATCCTCTTCCGCCTTTTCTTTCTGATTCTGTCCCAATCCGGTTTAAGTACATCCATCGTGCTGACCTGCGTTATTTACATCCATATTCTTGTCTCCTATAATTAGTTTGTACACTCAAGCACTTCAATATACTGGATAGAACTACAATCAATATATTTACGAGTAAACACTACTGTACTTCCGCTCCCAATCATAAGTGTTCTGTTCTTTGTATTGCAATTGAAAGAGGTTTCACCACCAACACTATTGAAGTCGAAACTTATCTTTGCCCCACCTACCAAGTTGATATTTCCTCTAAGACCTTTGTCCTCGGCTTCGCCCAATATCACATTCACATGACCAGCATCCATATTCTTATCTAATCAATTGTTATAAACCTTCTTTGCTAAATATGCGAATGATGGAATCGCTATCAATGTAGTCTCTACTTCCATCCGTATCAATTATTGTCACAAGATGTCTCTCCTCGTCTAAGATAATATCATCTGTAGCAGTAAACGTCTTTATATGCTTACTAAAGTTTACATGAGATACCTGCCCATTTACAAGTGTAATTGTCGCAAGGTGACCACACACCTTCGCATCTTCTAAAATATTTTTAATAACATCAATCTTCATAGCTTTATTATTTTAATTCTTGTTCCACGATGTCGAAATTATCCCACGTTTCTCCTTCGCTGTCTGAGATATGGAAGAAAGAATCTGAGATATTGCATAGAGAATCATCGCAATTCAAAACTCGCTTGTAATTCTCCAAAGTGTTCATCCCTTTGTGTCTTATCGCTTTTCTTGCCTTATCTATGGTAGAGAAGACTTCTGCGTCAACCTCCACTGCTTCACCCAATCCATGTTGGTATGAAGAAATTACTACATATAGTTTCATAGCTTAAACCTCCTTATTCCTTACGCTGCCTTAGATAACGTTTCTTTGTCAATCTCAATCCACTGAGCACCATCCTTACGGAAGAAGATTTCACTCTTGATATGCTCACCATCCACATCAATACTATTACCCTTGCAGACAAAGGTGTGGTTCTTTGTCAAAGGTACAAGAAGGTACGTTTTGCCCTCTCTCTTGCGTTCTACAAGCGTTTTATCCGTACCTAGGATAATAGATACCCTTTCGTCCTTATCGTCCTTTAAAACGCCTATTTTGTCTGTATGCTCGATATAGAGCACATTCAGAAAATTCTCATCCATTTTCTTTTGCATTAATCATTATGTTATACTTCTTCTTGTTAACACCTCGTTTAACGGCTTCAGAGAGCAAAGTCAAAGCTAATGCTTCATCCTTGACTTTCAAAGCCTTCAAGGTATCTCTTTTGACGTAGCGGCTCTCATCGACCTCACACAATGGTACGTAGCCTTTGTGCTTGAAATTTCTTCGACCAATCGCCCAAATCTCATAGCCATCCGGAAACTCGTTTGTTGTCTCGAATACATAATTGCCATCATTAAACTTTTCCATAATCAATTGTATTAAGTTCTTTACCTTATCTTTTCTTACTCCTCCCATCGGAAAGCGTTAGGGTCTTTTACGACCTTCTTACTGGCTTCGTCCCACATGTAACCATCCGTAAACCATTTAGGGGCTTTACCATTGATTACTCGTTTTGCATCGGCTATGCTAGCATAGTCCGGTTCAGCAATATTATCAATGCGAACGGATACCTGACCAAATACGTCCTCCACCTTAGTAATATGATGCCCTTTGTAGAACACTTCTTTCAAACACTTAGCGATTGTCTCCATATCTCAAATACTTTAAAAGTCCTTAACTAAAGGGGTGATTAAAGGCTCACCCCTATTAAAGCCTCGCCAAACACCTTAGAACGTGTATATATCTTTATGCAACTCGCAAGAAGTTGTAAGCCTTGAATTGTCTCCATGCGCCCTTTTCTTCATCCCAATAGCGGATGCAATCTCTTGATGCTGCATGACCAGTACCATTTGGAGTGTAGTCAATGTGGCTCTGAAGGAGAGTACCAAAGGCTTGTCTTACCTCACCATTCATCTTCTTGAACTACCCACAAGCTAAAGACTTGTGGGATTCCGACTTCATCGGGGAATGCTTGCGAGCAAGTCTTACGACCCCTCCGTCGGTGTAATCGACTGTTCCTGCCGATATGTTTCTTAATCCTTCATCAAGAATGTTCATTGCTGCGTTCAAATCACGGTCTATCAACTTGCCACAATTTGGACAAGTGTAGTAACGGTCAGACAAAGACAAATCTTCCTTGACGTAACCGCAATGATGGCAAGTCTTAGAGGATGGGTAGAATCTTCCTATCTTGGAAAGGGTCTTTCCATACCACTTCGCCTTGTACTCCAGCATCGTGATGAACGCACCCCAGCTTGCATCGGAAATGGACTTTGCGAGGTGATGGTTTCTTACCATACCCTTGATGTTCAAGTCCTCGCAACAAATCACATCATACTTGCGGATAAGGTCGGTGGAAACCTTATGAAGCTTGTCTTTTCGACAAGACATGATTTTCTCCTGCAACCTTGCTACCTTGATGCGTTGCTTGTTCCATGAGCCACTTCCCTTCTTCTTGCGAGAAAGGTGCTTCTGCATCGAAGCCAGCTTTTTTGAATATTTCTTAATGAATTTATTTGATGTGTACCTATCACCATCGGAGGTTATCACGAAGTCCTTCAAGCCCAAGTCGATGCCAACACTCAGATTGGTTTTCTCCAAGTCATCGACCTCGACCTGTGCCATAATACAAACGTAATACTTTCCGCTTGGTGTAACAGATACAGTCATATTTCTTAACTCGCCCTTGACCTCTTGGCTCTTGGCGAAGCGGATGCCACCCTTGAACTTCGGGATGAATACCCTATTGCCATCAACCTTGAAATGCTGAGGTACGGCAAAACTGCCGCCTTGCTTCTTAGAGTGGAATCGTGGGAACTTAGTCCTCCCCTTGAAAAAGTTCACGTAGGCGGTTTCCAAGTGGCGCAAGGCGTGCTGCAAGGTCTGGCTGTTGATTTCCCTTAGCCATGAGAAAGCCTCGGTTTTCTTCATTACAGTCAACTCCTTTGCTTGCTCGTAATAGTTTGAGCTTTTCTTGGTCTTCTCGTATTGTTCCTTGCGCTCAGCGAGAAAATGATTATAGACAAAGCGGACGCTGCCAAAATAATTTGCAAGCATCCTCTCTTGCTCCTTATTCGGGTAAAGTCGAAACTTATATGTCTTCTGTATCATTCTCATTTTTTTCAATATTCTATTTTTAATTGCGCCAATTCATGTTGTTATGCAACTCTCATAAGGTTTGCCTTCTTGAAGCAACGCCATTCTTCTTTCTCGGTATCGAAGTACACTTGGCAAGTGTCATTCATCTTGCGACCTGCACCCTGTGTAGCTGGGATAACCTTCTCGCTCAATGTGCCGAATGCCTCACGCAAGCTGCCATCAACCTTCTGAAAGTAGAACTTCACGATGCGCTTCTTCATCTGACCCTTCAGCTTGATGTTCATCCAAGCAACCTTTAAAGCCTCGCTCATTGTGTAGCCATTCTTCTTGATGAACTGCCAAGCAAGCTTCATTACCTCACTCAATGTATTTCTTAATGTAATAGCCATAATCACTATACCGTTTTACGAGTGCCGACTCGGCTGCATAACAGCAATTAATAGTTAAACTTTAAAGCCTTTATCTCTTAAAGACATTGCAAAGATACAAAATAAAATCATACAAACCAAATTATTTGCAAGAAAACGAATGATTTTAATCATCTTTTAACATGACTATATACGTATGACCTTTTTCTTAACAGAACTTCACATTGTATGATTTAATTCAATCAATACAAGAGAAAAATTTGGTAGTTTCAAAAAACTTTCTTATCTTTGCAGTCGAAATTCAATCATACATTATTATATTATAAATATGGACGTTAAATCAATAATTAAAGAAAAGGGCTTTACTATCGAACAGGTAGCTAAAGAAATGGGTATATCAAGAGTTACTTTTACCCAAAACCTCAGCCGTAACCCTACGATGAGGACATTACAGCGTATTGCCGATGTATTAGGGTGTAAGGTTGGAGACTTCTTCAAAGACGAAATCGAGCCATCTAAGCCAACATTTGTTTGCCCTCATTGCGGCAAGCCTATCGAGCTGGAGATTAAGGCAAAGGAGGGGAAATGATATTCCTCTCCTTTAACACTTCTATTCTTTCTCCTTCAAAAAGCCTATACCTGCATGAACATTACCCAACTTATACCAAGACTGGTCTAAAGTCATAACATAACTACTGAAGGATTCTTCCTCAATATCAAGGGTGAAGTCTTCATCTACATCTGGCTCTCCATGTCTTACGTACCCCTTATTCGGTGTGTATAGCAATCTATGATATGAGCCACTCTCACAAATATAAAGTCCGCTATTACGCCAATCAGAACTCCAAAATTCCGGTTTGTTCACGTAACAAAGCATTACATCACCATCGTAAATAGGAATACTATGACTTCGCTCATCCTTTTCTCCAACAAACTTTTCGGTGTCAACATTGTCAGACTGACGGATAACAGATACGATGGAATAACCATTTCCAATAAAGTCCGCTATATCAACATATGTTCTTTGCTCTCTAAGGTCAAATTCCTGTTGGCTTCTCACGCCATCTTTCTCAAAGATTACAAGTATTCTTGTGTACTTATCACCAAAATTGACCATACTTAGAATCAAGCCGTTGTTCATGTAAGACGCATAAGCTTCTTTGGCTAATGTTAATACACGATCTAGATATTCCAATGGCTTGTATCTAACTAGCCAAGACTGACCTTTATGCATCTTTTGCAAGTACGAATACATGTTCATCGCCTCGCATTCATCTATTCCATGCTTCTTGCAAACCAACTTGAACTTATCCGGATAAACACTAGTTACAAGTCTATCCAATTCATCCATAGCTTGCATAGCTTTCAAATAATCATTTGCTTCCATTTTACTAATCTTTAAGTTTCTCTATTATATAACCACGACCTGTATAGGTACAAGACAAGCCGATATACACTAGGTGATGCAAAAGCCACCATTCCTCAGTGAACGGCAATCTATCACACTTCACAAACTCATCTTCATCCTCAAAATCAGATGCCTTTTCCAATATTTCTTCCTTTGTCATTATCTTTAAATTTGTGCCCGAAAGCTGTTAATCCGCATCTTTTATTTTTTGTAATGTGTCAAGTATCACATTTGCAATCTCAAACCTACCGACATTTGGATTCTGTGGGACACTATAACACAGAGCTTTTAAATGCTCAAAACATTGATTATCATATAATATCATACACTTACTTCTTTTGATTAAAATACTTTTCCAACTCTCGAAGAATGAACAGCCCTCCTATCTTGAAAGACTGCTCTATCACCACTCGATGCTCCTTAAATACGTTTTGACTTCTTGCAAACCGAAACGCTTCATTCTCTAGTATAAGCACAAACTTATTAAATTCAGCATCGGTCATTTGCCATCACCTCCTTCCTTTGGAAGTAAGTCTTCAGCATAAAGCCATTGAGTAATTTGCAGACATCTAACTAGTATTTCCCAACTACAATCTATGTATTCTGTTCCGAATCCATTATTGTTAGTGGTTTTAAACATGATGTAACTATGACGCTTTGGCTCTTCACTAGCAGGATGCCACAAATCCTTTAAAAATTCTTCTTGCATCCATTTAGCGCAATCCACAAAACCTTCTTTATAGCAAGCTTGCCAATATTCGGAAATAAAGGCTCCCGCCGCATGTTGCTTTGCAACTTCTTCTATTTTCTTATCATTTAACATATCTAATCTAACCCTCCACATTATTTGTAGTTCCAAGCAAGTGTTCATTGCCATCGTAAGGAATACACTGAATCCAAGGGATACCATTATCGCATCTATAGTAGAGTTCATCTTTATAACCAAACAAACTTACTTCCCATATATCATCTTCATTATCTCTAACCAACACCTTATCAAAAGGCTTGAACTCAACCTTTGGCTTCAAGCCAACAACTTCTTTCTTTACGGCATCCCAAGCCTTGCCCTCCTTGGCGAGGGCATCAAAGAGTTGCTGCTTCTCTTCTTCAGTGGCAAGACGGTCTGAACTACAATCAGCTGTGTAGTTTTTAAATGTTTGTATCAGTTTTCCCTCATTATTAAAACTAAAACCAATATAATACTTGCCAAAACAAATATTATTTTCATTCTTCTTTTCTTTGAAGATTCTAATATTTTTTCTATATAAATCTACTGCCATTATATCCCCATCCTTGAACTCTGGTTGAGTCTTCTCTACTTCAAGGGTCTCACGATTCAGTTTACCGCCCAACTTTTCCTCGATAGTGTTGATGTAGGTCTGAGCGGCATCACCTTCTTCAATATCGAAGTCTTGTGTCATAGCAATATTACGTGTATGAGCATAAGAATATCCAGCTTTAGTTGCTTGATAGTTCAGCTTACCTGTAAAAGTTGTATATGTATCATCGTTAAACTTATCAAAGATAATATGTGAGTTAACATCTTTACAAACCAACACATCACCCCTCTTCCACGAGAACTTAGACCAGTCTGCCATTTCCTTAGAAGGTTGCAATACACATTGACCTGCTCTAAAGAATTTGCCATCGTACCAAAATCTATGTTGGTTACTTGAATTGAGTTCTTTAACCACAATAGATTTCTTTTTACGTACATCAAGAACTTCTTTAAGCTCTACTGCTCCACATATTCGGGAATACAACTTAACTCCTTGCGGCTTATCCTTAAGGGTTGCCGCTACATTAATCTCAGTTTCCATATCTGACTTTTTTATATTCATTTATTCTTCGCTAAAATATTTCTTAACAAACGCTCGTTCGGTGAGCCATTTCCCTAATCCTACTCTAAAGTAACGCTTTGGTTTACCTTTCGCAAACCCATATTCGTCACGAGGTGTATTAACACTCATATGTATCTTCGGAACATTATTCACCGATACGTATGCGGTTATATATTCATCCGAGAATGCCAAATGCTGAACTTCACGGAACTTTACACTATTAAAGAACATTTCCTTCATAAGCCTTAGTCCTTATAGATTGCATCAAGAATGCTTCTGAAATTCGGATTATCAATAACGGCTTGGGCATCTTCTTTGTTCTTGAAGTAAATTGCTCCTTCGTTATAATTACCACAAGAAGTAATACCGTATTCGTTGGTTCGCATGATATTATGCTTATATTCTTTAGAATTCCAGTCCGGTTTCCAATCTCCATTATAACACTTAGCTATATCCATTAACTTATCCAATGCTACAATTTTCTTTACATTCCTATTAGTAACATTAGCAACGACAGGGCTAAGACCACGGTCTATCAAAGTAGCTATAACATCCTCATAGCTGAAGAGCTTCTTCTTAAATGCTATAATGCCCGCTTTCAAGTCACTTTTTTCAACGTCCACTTCCATTCCTTTAGGAATATTAAGAACTAACTTATTATCTATTATTACCATTTTTCTTTTGTTTCATTTCCAAAATATACTTTTTGTTCACTACTAACTCGAAGAACTTATATTTAGCATGCATGTAATTACGGCCTAAATCAACACCACCGACAAATTCTTCTCTATACCAAGAGATTGCCGTATATTTTACAATATCATGCTCTTCCGGATGATTCACACGACCATTCCACACATCTGTGCGAACCAAATCGCAATGTCCATCAGGTAATTTGGCACGTATCATTCTTGTGTTCTCCGCATCAATATAGACGTTTTTGTATTCCAAATCTACGCCTAAAATTTCCTGATTAAGCTTTGCTACATCCATATCTTTTCAATCTTAAAACACTACGTTGAAGATCCCTCGGTTTGAACGGATTTTTCTCCAACATTTTTTTTGCATCGTTTCGTATCTTGCGGCTTTCCCTCTTCTTTGTAAGACGCATAGCCTTTAACAAACGATGGTCTCCGGCTAGCTTTCCAGTATCCTTCTTGCCACAATAATAGCCTTGCCTATAAGCCCAATATCGGGTTTTATAGACTTCCTTCATTATCTTCTTAGCTAATCTAATCTTCATACCAACCTCACTTTCTATGAAAAAACGTTCCATGACACCAATCGCTGCTTTCAACATACTTATGTAGTTTAGTACATCTTCCTGCAAACATACCATTGAAATGTTTACAACGACCGCATTCCTTTGAAGTTCTCAAAATTGAACGAAACAAACTAACGTTGGCACTCGGCATATTTACCTTATTCCATCTGATAGTTGCTTTCTGATAGAGATTCTTTAATCTAGGAATGAATCTACTCTCTTTCTTGAATGTATATTTTGAATCGAAGTAACGTGTGTCCGTTCCTCTCGCCATCATATTCAAGATTTTCTTAGCTTGTCTTATCTTCATATACTACTTGTTTTTATAAATTTCACATGTCCCCTCATAAATAGTGTTATTACTATAAATGTCATTATATTGCGAAATGGAAACCAATTCGTTTGCCTTCATTCCCTTAAGAATTTCATCGTACACACTTTCTATTGCTCTTTTCTTCAATTGCTCCATGCCAGATTTATCACGGTCATAGTAATGCGTTTCAAAGTGTGATATTTCAACTCTTGAACGAAGCTTAATAACTTGTGGCTTTATGTATCTAACCTCTATCTTTGGTTTGATGCCTAGTTGGTCAGCTAGCCATTGTTTCCATTTTGGTTTGACATCTTCTCCATCCAAACAAACAAGCAAGATGTAGATAAAACTCATACTAAGATATAAAATTGCTATATTCATACGTCATATTATTTTAGATGAACAACAAAGTTTTTTGGCTATCGCCTAGGTGATTCAATGGTCTTTAGAACGCAATTGGTCAAATCCTAACTTATACCATTATCTTCTTGACCCCCAATAATCATTCCGTCTCTTCAAAATCTTCTTGGCTTGCCTTATTTTCATCTTGCACCTCCTTTTTTGCGTTTCGTAAATACGACAAGCATTTCTTTCCAATAGTGCTTACAGCCTTGGAATACTCATCATCATATAATGATTCATTACCATCGTATCTACTTAGATATTTCTTTCTTTTAATGTCTGCATCAACCATGATTCTAAGCTTTGCAACAATCATTTCATTACTGGTTACCTTGCCAAGAAACCACAACATATTAGTTAATGCTAACTTGTTTGGTTCATAAGTGTCAACATCAGACAATTCTGACAGCCTTCCTTGAATGTATCTCGTTAGTACCTTTTTGTAATTCATACGCGAATTCTCCTTTCCGTAATACTTCTCTGATAAGCCATTGAATCGCTCATAGTTCGGCAGCTTGGGAGAGATTTCAAACTTCATCGTTGTAACATCATATCCTCTATCAGTCATTTCTTTGACAAACTCTTTGGTGAAGACCTTATCGAAGAGATAATGAGCATCTGTTTGTATCATAAACCCTAGAGGATGATAAGCACCAATGCAGTTCTCTTTCTTATCCCAATATGCCGTTAGCTTTTCTTTCTTTTTAAGCCTCATACACTACTTATCGAATTTATTACCAATAACTTCAAGGAATGCGATACATTTATCTACATCGGAGAGTTCAAACAGATACATGTCGTCATTCACTGTTCCTTTCTTACGAATAAAGAATGCACCACCGTAATCAGAATACATTACAGTATATTGACTGCCCGAATTTGTATTAAAAAGAACATCACCTTCCCAAATTTCTTTGCCCTCGCAATCTGTCAGTCCTGTGGACTGACAAACAGTATCTGTATCAACTTCTCTCTTGTTACAGATAGAATCCTCATACCATTCAATAAATGTTCCGAAAGGCGTCTTTACCAGAGAACCTTTCACCCATTTACCATCACTCAGTTTCTTTGCTTTAAACAAAATACTTCTCATTTTTATTTAATTTTGTGAGCAGTACTATTAGTATGCTCTATATGTTCATTATTACAACAATATGGATAGAAATATTTATCTGCTCCATACATAAGTTCTTCTATAATATCATCGTCACTATCTTTGCACTTAGAGTCAATAGTAACTCTAATATTTACTTCAAATTCTCTTGCCATAACTATTTTCCAATATTTACCAATTAAATAACCGATAACTCCACCCATAAAAGCTATAAATAGAACAACTATGGTAAGTATAACATAAAATCCAAACATAAGCTATTCTTCTTTAAGTTCTACCGGCTCATCGCTAAAAGACAATTCTCTTCCGATGAGCTTTTTGATACTTCCATGAGGTATAAGAATACAACCACCAATACCAGAATATGTAGGATTCCAATATCCATATTCTCTATATCCACTTCTGTATGGTTTCTCTATAAAAAGAAATTCTAAACCATTTGCATTAGTTGCTACCCATGCCATAACTATTCCTCCAACTTCAATTCTGTTCCACCATTACGACTTTCCTTCAGAAAGTCATTAACTTCTTCCTTGTAGCTATAACCACAATCCTTCTGAAGAGCCTTTATCTTCTTATAACCGATACCAGCTTCTCGGCAAAGTTCTGCTGCTGAGCTATAATCTTTGATGTAGCCAATCACATTTTGGATAACTGACCACTGACCTCGCTCGAAGTCTGTAACGCTATCATCTTGTGGAATGCCCAATGCTTTGTGGCACAATCCACACACTCTTACCATTTCTTTTTCAAGCTGCTCAAAGGAGTACTGTCTCCAGTGATATGTAAGGTAGCTTGCGCAACCCAATGCTTTTTTAACTTTATTATCCATAACTATTCCTCCGTTTTTATATAAGGACAAACAACCACTTTTCGATAGTGATTACACTTATCCTTGTAATCACAAATATCACAAAAACATACCATAACTATTCCTCCAATTTATTATCTTACGTTACAATAGGTTCGATATTCAAATCTAATCATATACCCTTCTTTTTACCACCTGCGAATGCTTGTGTCATGTTTATCGCAGATTTAACATCTTTGTACCTGACACCACAAACAGTTGCCACATTTTTAATTGCCTCATCCATTTTGAATTGCCTTGCCAAAAACTGATTATTCTTTATCAAATTGACAATTTCTTCTTCTGAATGAATGCCTTTCCAAAAAAGTTCGGTATGATCACCAACTCTGTCTTCATCTACAGAGAACGGAACACCATAATTTGTATAAACCTCTCCGTGATGTTTGATAACGTGGCGACCAGGATTCTTTCGGATATTGTCTATCCAAGTTTCATTATCGCATTCGCACCATATATCATACTCTGCCCCTGTCAGCGTTTTGTCAATGCCAATAGGATAATGCCCAGAACACCCATTTGTTCCAAAGTAAATAATCTCTGCCATATTCTCATTAATTAAAACCAACCTAGATGGGCAGCTTCATTCCATCCATACTTACCTTTGCGCATTTCATCATGGAAGTTTACTCCACGCTTAATGCGCCACTTGCTTATCTTTCTTTTCTTCATATTGCATTTAACTTTGCTCATTGCTTATCCTCCTTTGCTTTTTTAAGATAAAATTCTCTCCAATCTTCAAAAGTCCAATCTCTTGTGTTATGAGTAAGATTGAAAACTTCCGTATCTTTCTCTAACTGGAGTAATAGCCAAGCATAATCTTCATATCGCTGTCTTAGCAATCTCTTGCGACACAATCTTACATGCTTGTATAACTTATAATCAGCGGTTGCAGCATCAAAGATTATTTTACCTACTATTGCTAACAGATAAGCAGATATAACACCTAATGCAATCCAACCTAATATCGTAATTACTAAGTCCATATTCTCTTCTTTTTACCATCCTTAGTAATTGATAATCTTCTGTGTTTTACGAACCTTAGCGAAAAACTCAGTGACTTCTTGTGAAGTTGCTTCTCTCCAGCAGCATTCCTTCATCCAGTTACCAATACCATTTGACTTCTGAATCATTCCATCTGAATCCTCACCAATTATCACACCATATCCATCAGCGTTAACAAAGCCATCATGGATAAACACTTTGCCATCACCATCAACTAAGATAGTACCTGCTTTAAATTCACTTAATCTCATATTCTTTTCTTTTTACCCTCTCCTGTAAAAGGGAGAGGGTGGTTAGTTACTCAGTCTATTCTTATTTCTTTCTCTGCGATAATAATTTTATTATCCATTATCGCAAATACCTTTGCATCTACAGCCTTATGATGGTCTGTATCATTATATGCCATTGGACCAGTTTCCTTTATGACACAAACATCTAAATCTCCATAGGCTTCTAAAGCCTTTAGTAAAACACTTGCTTTCATAATCTACCTATTTATATCCTTTGCAGGATGGTTAGTTACTAAAGCTCATCAAACTCTTTCTTAATGCTATTTAAAGCTCTTTTTATAGCATTCTTTATGTCGGCAGATTCTTTTGGCGCATACTTGTTTATATCTATTAGAGCACACCCCAATCTGTTTTCATTAACTTCCACACCATTACAATATCTTTCGATAACTACTTCATAAGCTTCAATAAAATTGCTTAAATTGTTAGCTCTAGATAATTCTTCTTTTGTCATATTACTTCTATTTATGCCCGAAGGCGGTTAAACATCAAATCTTTCTGTCTTTATGAGTTATTATCTCACATTCATTTCCTCTAGGATTCCAATAACCGCATTGGTAACATTTTCTTCCATAGAAAGGACAATGATGGTTTACTTGTGTTGCTATGCTCATACCTACACCTCCATTTCTGAGTTAAGTCCTAGACCGAAGAGAAGGTGCTGTAACTGATGAACATACTTAATGTATGCAATTTGTGTACATACATGGTTGTTAGTAAACGGATATACATCAAACTCATCACCGATACCTTTTTCTATGTAGATAGGAAAATATCCATATTCTTCAATATCGGGTTTTGTGTATACCCGATGACTATTACTTACTCCTCTGCTCATCACTTCTTTCACCCATCCGTTCTTCTCTAGAATCTCTGTAGTAAGAGGAATATCCTTGGCGAACTCTTTACATAAAGTACCACTAATATCATCACTAACAGCTTTAAAGCAATAACCATACTTAGAAGTATTGGTTATCTCTGCTATAAATTCGAGACCTCCAACCTTGTATTTTACCAAGTCACCAATAATATATTTCTGTGCCATACGCTTTACTTTACTCTTTTAAATCTAATAACTGCGTCAATATATCCTGCTGACGGCAGATAAAAATGATAAGTACCACCAGAATGCCCAATACATGCACAAGCATTAATATCCACATTCTTAATGGTATAAATTTCCGTTTTACCGTCAACGAAAGTAAGCTCATACACTCTTGTCTCGGTTTTAACCGGCTCACTTTTGCAAGCTACAAATAGCAATGCTGGTAGTATAACTAAAAATATCTTTTTCATAATCAAAACGCAATTCTAAAATCCTTACATTTCAAAGTAGGTCTCTTTTTGAGGACAAACTTCTCTAAATCTTCAAAATCTATCGGGAAGAGTGGGCAGTACTTATACTTTAATGTACAGACGAATCTCCCGTTTAGCATTACATCAAATACGAAAGTCTTCATTGCTCACCTCCTTTCTTTGGAAGCAAATCTTTAAAATAACACCAACGAATCATTTTTACTTCATCACAAATTTCGGAGAGAAAAGAATCCCAATTACTAATCCATCTAATGGTTTCAATAGTAGGAGGAAACTCTACACCTACCATATACTTTTGAACCATAGGATATCTCTTACCCTCTAGAAACTCGTCTATTATTATTTCTTCTCCGACAAGTTTAGGCTCTTCTTGCATAGGATGCCACAAGTTCTTTAAGAACTCTTCTTGCATCCATCTAGCACCATCCTTAAATAATTCTGCTCCAAACTCTTGACAGAAATGATGCTGACCATCAACCTCTGTGTCTTCATCATAAGACATCATAGGCAAATCTTGCTCATACAAGTCTGCTGCTCCTCTTGCGGCTTCATCTATTTTCTTATCATCTAAAACCATTTTATTAAGCTTCATAACCATTATTACGTAGTTCATCAATTAAAATCTTAACATCTTCTATAGATTCTCTTGCGAGAGTTCGTAGATGAGTTCTGCGAACTGCTTCAGGGCAAGCGCATCTATTATCATGTTCATAATCTTCCCCTCGTTGTTTTACTTTATCTCTAAACAACTCGGCAGATTTCTCATACAAAAAATCTAATTCTATTTCAGATAATTTCATAATCAAACCTCCTCTTTAAATTCGGACTAACACTACAAGCTTTTATTTCGATTATCGAAAATATGCTCACAAAAAGCTTCTTAAGTACTTTCATATACCTAATCTTTTATATCTTTAATATAGCACCACTTTGTGATGTTGTTTCTCTTTACATAATCTTTCCAATAAACAAAAGAGTAAAGATAATCAGCTTCGTACTTAATACCTCCATCGTCTCCATCATACCATTCCGTAAGAATCCATTCTTCGTAGTTTGGAGCTTCTTTTGCAGAGTACCATTTAGTCATTGTTCACCTCCTTCCTTTGGAAGTAAATCATCTTGGTAAGCCCATTTCCATACACTATAGAAACATACAAAATCACTCCAACCCTCTTTGTAGTCTTCTTTAACGTATTGTTTGTTATGAATATCTCTATCGCAATTTTGGCATACGATATTAGAACCATTTCTTGGTTCTTCATTATATGGATGCCACAAATCTTTTAAGGACTCATTGATAGCCCAGTGAGCACCAGCTTTATAAGCAAACTCTATATCTACACAAGGTTCTTCTTCGTATTTGGCAAAATAATTGTTCTTGTTGATATAATCTTTTGTAGCTTCTTCTATTTTATACGCATCTATCATAATCTACCCTTTCATATCTACTTTTTTGACGTATTTTTCATACATCGTAACCTAATATACTAAAGAACTCATCCATTTTTGGATTTAGATTGTTTGCCATTAACATATGTGCCGGAACGGAGCGACCGATGTTGCACTCTAACTTCAATGCATGTATCATTACTGAAGCTTGATGGCTTGAAATCTTAACCCTATCCAATCTGGAAAGTATTTCGCTCTGCGAATCTGCATTACGAAACACTTTCTTGATAAGACTTTCTATATACTTACGCTGCTTGTCCGTCATTGCTCTTATTGTGCTCAAGAGACTCAACCAAAGCCTTCAGACCATTGAAAGTAGCATCCACCAACTCCTTGCTATCGGAAGCATCAAAATACCAATTTCCAATAATCTTGCTATTATTTTCGGCAAACATCATAATACTCGTATGAGTATTTGAAGACGACATCTGGATAGACTCCTTTGTTCTACCCATGAGGCTGGCAATCTTTGCCAACACCTCTACATAAACATTATTCTTTTCCACTTTCTTCTTACAGTTTTTATGGTGTGTCTCACCTTTTAAAATTAGTAACCTTGTTTCTTAATTACATTGCAAAGATACAAAGAATATCTGAAATATGCAAATTATTTAATGTATTTCTTTTATCTTTTAACACACTATAATAATATAAATAAATAATTTGCTGACGTTAACACAAAAATCCCCACCACTACATTATTATATATAGTGATGGAGCAAACATTTAAAACAAAATAGCATTATGGATTTCTTCGATTACTATCTAGTACTTTCTTTAATTCTCCATCTACATCAAGTACTCCACCTTGCCAATCGGACTGAATATCTAAACTGAACCAACCACCTTCTTTTGTGCGAGCAAACCAAATTTCATTCTCATCATACTCTTTAATAACACAACCAATGAAATAGTCAGTTGTTTCATTCCAGACCCAACTACACACTTCAGAATTAGTCTTGAATGCTTGCTTTACATAATCCGGTGCATAGGCATATAAAACCACGTCCTTTATGATTGCCTTATACAACCTAGAGCAACAGACCTTTCCATCATCAAAGAAAGGAATAACCTCACCTATTTTAGGTATACGCTTTATATCTTTCATTTTAAATCAAGTCCTCAACATAAGCCCATTTATAGATGGAGTTTGACTTCGTGAACCTCTTCCACCATTCCTCGCCTAAGAAATTCAGATGCTTGAAACGCTTGCGAACCTTGGTCAGACCGACAATGCGTCTGTTGTGCTCAGGCAATTCTTCTACCGGATGCCAAGCACCGTCCTTTTGGTATTTCATTCCCAACTCCAAGGCTTGTTTGGCTATCTGCCTTGCACCTTGACTAAAGTCTATCTTATCAATCAACATTTCTAAGTCCATAATCAAATAACTTTTATGTTAACTTTGTCTTCAAAAAAAGCTTCTAGCACTTCCTTGGCTTTAGCATCTGCTTCATCCAAGTCTTTGCACTTGACTACTTGAACACCATAGCCTATAGGGTTACGCAATTCGTAGCATTCTTCAGCCTTTACCAACCGGAGAAAAATATCTCCACCTTTGAAGCGGTACGAATATCCCTCAGACGCTTTGTTCCATTGTCTAACTATGTTCCTCACTGCCATAATATCTTTGCACTTTTTCCAATGTAGCCCTAGCACCCTCAATGTAGGCTGCGATAATGACATTTCTATATAGCTCACTATTTTCCTTATCAATTCCTACCAAGCCTTCTGTTGATTTCAAAGGCTCAATTGTAAATTTATAAGCCTCCTCTACTATCCAGCTAGGGACTCCATTTGAAATCAAATTCTCACAATACTCATTCATAATTTAACCTTTTAAAATTAGTGGATGAGAAGGGATTCAAACCCTTCTTGGTGGCAATACCTCCCCAGTGACCTAGTACACGGAATGTTTAATCAGAAAATCCGCTCCAAGTTTGCGAGGGTCGCATTGCTTTCAGTTGCCAATGCCACTCATCCATTCGTCAGCGACAGATGCGAATTTGAAGACTGTGCACCATTCCCAACCTTGCCCAAGGGTTTCTGCCGCTGACTTATAGGCATTTGCCAATGATTGCCGACAAATTTCAAGTGTTCACATCTTACGATGCGGTATTAACTATCTCCCTGCCCAAGGGAACAACCATTAGCGATAGGCTATTTGTAGTTATGGAAACTTCCAAATAAAGCCGTGCGACTCCTAAGTTTACCATCCTGCCACCACGCAAGGCATCACACGGCTTTGACACGTGGATATTTGGTAGATTATGGCAATCCTACCTTGACTTTCTTATATCATTCCGCTGCCAACCTGCCGCCCAATCTACCGGAGCTACATTACAGCAGTGAAAAGATGTATTCACATTATACAAGGCAGCTCTAAACTCATCCAATTCTTCTGCCGTGAACGGGCAATCCTTGTTAACTCGCCTTGTCATAATTTCACAACTTTATAACCAAGCTGACTTGCAAGATCAAGGAACACGTTAAAGTCTTCCTATGCAAGTTCTGTTCCTGACACCACTCCATTCTCCATAGTGAAGTAACGCTTTGTATTGTAAAGCGTATCCTCCAAGCAATAAGTTTCTTTCATTTCTTCATTCTAATCAATAGTAAACAACCTTTCAATAGGTCTCTTTGTGATATTCGGGTTAAGGGAATTGGTTACTTCCTTTTCCCAAACACATCTGAACTCTCGGGGCATCTGGTATTCGCTGATAAATACCTTATGACCTCTTCTAGCCATTTCCATGCACCATATATAGAATCTTTCGTAATCGAAATTCTTTGATACATCATACTTTTTCGTAGCTTTGTAAGGCAAATCGCAATACACTATACTCCTATCCGGTATCACAAGTTCATCATAACTGCCGCTATAGAACTCAACCCCTTTGAGAAGAGGCACATCACGCATTGTGTTTTCTATCTGCTCCCTTATGTAATCTCTTACCTTTCCGTTCTTGCCGACCACATTATGTCCGCTATAGCCACCATCAAAGAAACGACCATTAAAGCTAGCCATAAAGCCAATTAGTCCGACACCTGCTTCTGTGAAGTAATTATTCTTTCCATGATAGCAGTCTCGTGCAAAGTTATACAACGTCTTGCTAATATGGTTGAAGACAAACCCACCATTCTGAAGATGCTTCCACATTTCGATAAGGTACTTATTCTTGTCGTTGACAATCCTGCGATACGTGTCCGGAACATTTTCTATAACGCTACAGCCACCACAGAAAACATCAACAAACGTATCATGTTCCTTGTCCAGCATAATCGGCAATATTTCATGCACAATTCTAGCCTTACTACCCATGTATTTCATCCTATCAACTTCTTTATCATTTTAACACCTCGCTTGCCAAACTTTCGCTCGACAACCGCATTGTAACTCACTCCATCAATGGAACACTCATCCGGAAAACGTTCTTCAAGCCAGTCTGTGAACTTCAGCAAGTTGAAGACCAGCTCTTTTCTTGCCAAAAGAAACCGCATATCAATGAACTTTCCAAAGCTTACACCGAAGATTTTCTGAAACTCATTACCTATCGGCAAGAACTCACTTGGTTCAATCTTCATCAGCTGACTTTCTTAGATGTCACACTCTCCAAAGGATAGTCACTCTTCATAAAGTCACTAATTCCTATATAAGTTCGCTGTAAATCCTTCTCATCGTCCTTCAGGTCTTCCGTTGCGTTGATAGCCGCCTCATTCAAAGTCTGTTCGTCAAAGACACCTTTTATTACCTTATCGAAATAAGAAAGAATTTCTTTAGTCATCAAATGGTCAGCCAATCTCTTGAAATCCTTATCCATCACTAATGCCATGAAGTCATAAGAGTTTTCAAAGGCCAAGATAGGAGCAAAGTCCTTGAACGCTTGCATTAAGTTAACATGCAAATCTTCATACAGCTTACGGATGATATTCTCATAAGTTCCCAAACAGAGGTTGGTGAGATTATACAGGATGATTGCATTCGCATAAACTCCCGATTTTTCACCAATCCCTAAGTTCTGTAATCTTAAAGCAAGCTTATCTCGCAACTTATACAAGTCTCCACTAATCTTGTCATAGAACGTCATTGCGAATTCTTCATTAAAATCTGCATTAGGAACATAAGCGTCATAATACTTAACCACCTTTCGAAGGTTCTTCTTGCAGTCCACCCACTTCTTCTTAACTTCAAACCTTACGCATTTCTTCTTCAGAATACTCTTTTCGATTTTCTGCATAAAGCACTCTGCTAAGACCATTTCGACATATACATACTGCTGAAGATATGCCCTAGTAACGACCATAACCTTATTCACTTCGGTTTCGGTCATTCCATTCGGAACACTTATGACTATCTTCTTGCCACCTACGTTCAACAAGACTCTTCTGAAACAATTTACACTAGGCATGATGCTTTCTATTAGAATATTCAACAACCTTGTTATAGCACTCTGTTCTCACCAAATCCTCGACCTTATTCAATGTGCAAACCTCGTGGGTATCATTCATATTGACTTGTGGGCAGCAAATCTGATAAAAATACTTTGTCCTGACGGTGAAACCAAACAACTTGATTTGTTCTCTGATTACCCGACCAGACACCACCTTATCAAGTTTCTTCTTTCCTTCAAAGAGATTCAAACTTTCCTCTCTTCGATATATAATATCGGTCATAACCGAAAAAATCTTTCCGAGCATAACTATTCCTCCAAATTTCTAAGTGTCTCCATACTCTCATCATTTTCAGCATCATAGCCGATATGATACTCGCTACCAATTCTTGCACCAACATATATCTCTTCTGCATCTAAGATGTAGTGGAACATCTGTTCACGTACCTTTCTCTGCTCTTCATTCAATTCGAGCATATCAAAGCACTCTTCTTGTAAAGACTTATATGGATTCGCCCCCATATATGCTACATAAGCCAACTTGCCTTCCTGGTGCAATGGTCTCCACTTCTCCCACCAATGGTTGCGGTATTCCAAGATACCCCTTTCTACTCCATCGGCACAAACATGTTTAACTATTCGTATTCTCATATTCAATCCTTTTATTTATATTCTACCAATTTTCCTCCTCTTTTAAAGCTTCAAACTTATCCTTCATAATAGAATTGGTCTCTGTCCAAAAGACTATGATAACCTTTTTTACATCAACCCCTTCTCCTTGTGCAATATCCTTTGAGGCCTTAACAAAATCAAAATACCCTTCATCTGATTCTAAAATTCCGACGGAATACGCCATACGTCCATCCTTGATGAATCTTGCGGAAAAATAAAAGTATCTTTTCATCGCAGTAACTCCCTAGTAAATTCGTTACGCATCGGCTCTACGATGCTTGTGTACAAGCTCTTCTTGTCTTCCGGAATATCATCCGGTGTAATAGAGAACATCAACAAGTAAGACATCGGAATCCCCAACACCTTACAAATTGCATCAATCTTACTTTTGCGTGGAAACGTTCTTCCGGTTTCCATAAACAACATATTCGTCTCGCTACAACCGATAGCCTTAGCCAGTTGTCGTTGGGTCAAGCCCTTGCTTACCCTAATTGTCTTAATCGCCTTTCCTAAATCCATTTAACCTCCTATTTTAATTTTTCAAATCTATTCTTAATTGCAATCATCGCATCCTTGACTCCATCCTTATATCCAACAGAATACAAGGAACAATTCTCTTCGCTCGGCTTTCCGGCTTTTGATTTCAAAAACTCTTCTATCTCACGGAAGCCATGTTCTAAGAATCTAAGGAACATCGCATTCTTCGTAATAGCTGGTCGTAGGGTATCTTTAACCCAATCCCAGCCATCACCATAACCTAACGTGAAATTTGAATTGCCACAATATTTCACTTTCTGCTCATCAAGCCATTGTTTTAAAATTTCTTTCTTTGTCATTATTCCCAGTTTTTAAGGTGTGTCTCACCTTTTTAATTAGTAACATTTGTTTCTTAATCACGATGCAAAGATACAAAGAATTATCGAAATGTGCAAATGATTTAATGTGTTTATTATTTATATTAATATATTTTAATCTCACTATATAGAATCTACTATTTGTTTTGCAGTTTTTTACATTTCGCTCTCTTTCAAATACCCATGTTGTCTATTACCTTTAACGTGTGCCTCACGCTTTGTAATTTTTGCATCTTGCAGCGATTTCTGTCAGTCGCTTCCCCTTTACTTCCACTGTGCTACCCTTCTTGCATTTCAAAACATTTCCTGTGCTAGTATTTAGTATTCCCAAGAAATGGATACAACAAAAGCAACTTCTAAAATTCTTATCCATAGTTCATTTCCGCTTTAAGTTTCTTTCTATTAGCCAAGAACATTACTATCTCTTCAAAGTCATCGCAATTCAAGAGTATTTGCCCTGCCTGCCACTCCATGGCTTTCTGCTTTGCATCCTCCATGCCCTTTGCAAAGAATGTGATTTGCTTGCCTTGGCTTCGATTCTCTGCCGTTACTTCAAGCGTTCCGAATTCAAGTTCGGTAGTGTTTATACAGAGACCTTCATCAAAGAGCCTCTGTAGATAATTAAAAAGGTTACTCTTTTCCATTTTTCAATCTTTCATTTTCCTCCTTCAATAAATCATCAATCTCCTTGCGCTTTGCCCGCATGTCTTCAAACCATTTGCTCGGTGTTCTTGGACATCCTATGAGCCAATGATCGAAGTTTGGAATAGGCAAATTGAACTCACTAGCTTCAATCGTATAATCGTACCACTTCAACAACTCTTCTTCAGGAGCTTCCTTGTCAATATCAGTTACAATAGTAGCCATATCGAAAGTTAAATCACCACAATTGGCTATTCCACCTGTATCAATCCAATATGTCTCCGGATTATCCAATCCGTAAAACTCATGCTTCTCACAAAATGCCTCCAAGTAAGCATTGCAAGCATTCTCGTAATCTTTCTTTAATTTTTCCTTATCCATATCACATATCCTTAAAAAGTTTCTTAATCTCGCTCTTCTCCACCTTTGGATGGGAGCACATCACAACTTGCGTACTTTGGCTGTGTCTTTCCTGCCATTCACAAGTATTGCATCCCAAATCACCAACTTTATTAATGACATTGGTGTATCTGCCTTTCTCACCATAGGGGCAATCGGTAACAAAATCCTTTCGTCCCCAGATGTACTCATCTATCTTGTATGAAATAGCATTTGCTTTCTTCTTTTTCTCGTTATTATTTAAAAACATCATTTCATTAAAACATTTAAAATAAACATAGCTGACCATCATCAGCGACCTTAACATTGTTCTCAGGAAACCAAAGCTCCTCGAATATCCTCTCCATGCAAGCTACAACAATCGAATTTCCAGCAGCCTTTTGAAGACTTGACTTCGGCACTCCACTTTCAAGCATCTTGTCTATGTATTCTTCGTCAACGTCCATCAAACGGAAGAGTTCTCTCGGAGTCAAACGCCTAATGCACAACCTTGTCTCTCCAAGCACAACCAAGGAGTCCTTGCTCGCAGATGTAATGGTATTGGCTATATTCTTTCCAAGCTCGACCTTTGGACTATGCTTTTCGCCTTTTATCCACTTCCCTTCAGAACGAGTTCTTATAGCTGCACTCATAGGTTCTTTCCATTCATTCGATACAAATTTCTCTTTACATAGCAAGTCATCACTAAAAAAGTACTTCTCATCCACATTTTCCTCCAAGACATCAACCAAGTGTTTCTCTAGCTTTGTCTTTCTCGGAAAATGATAATCTATCTTATCACCATCGTTTCGTATAGAGAGCATGAAGACACGCTTTCTGTTCTGAGGAACACCGCAGTCGGCTGCATTTACCACCTTAGCATAGTTAACATATCCGTAGGATTCCAACTCCTTGCGCCACTTATTAAAGAACCCAATGTACTTTGTTTGAACCAAAGCCTCTACATTCTCCATCAAGAGGTATTTCGGTCTCTTGGTAATAATGGCGTTTCTTGTGAACCAAAGGATAGAGGAACGTGTATTGCTTCCCTCCTCTATTCCTTTCTGCTTTCCGGCTTGCGAAACAGACTGGCAGGGTGTTGAATATGTCAGTAAGTCAAAATCAGCAACCTTGCTCCAATCTATCTTGGTCATATCACCAAAGTTCTTGCCGGACAGACTAGGAAAACAAGCGTTATGCAATGTTATTGCGCTTGGCTCTATCTCCGACCAGCCGATGCACTCGTAATCGAAATCAGAATGGTTCTTCTTCAGTCGCTCCAAAGCCATCAGTTGAGAGTCATATCCGGCACATAGTTCAAATGTCCGTATCATCATTAAATATCATGGGTTTTACAAAAATCCTCTACAAAGCTATCACCCCAATCATCCTCATGCCAAATCTTTGCTACTTCAAGTTGCCCCATTTCCTTTATAGCTAACAAAACTTGCTTTATATCGTTTTCATACTTAGGCAATGAGTTTTCCATAATCGGAAATAAATCCTTTATCTCTTCAAAAGACAACACAACATCAAACGAACCACCTCTACTTGGCGTTACTTCAAACAACTCTTCAGAAAGATTCTTTGCGGATTTCAACCACTTCAAGAACTGCTTTCTACTACGATACTCACAATATAAATTGCTAAACTTTACGTATAGCTTATCAAAACCTAACTCTTTCATAATAAATTAAATTTATCTTTAATTATCTGTTTCAAACACCGTCTGCTTGCCTCGTCTCATAGCACGATACTTCTCAGGAGCCATTGGTAAGCCATTCTCTTTTAATGCTTTCTCATATGCACCAAAAGCCAAGCAATCCGCTTGCTCGTTCAAATCATCACCATTATGCCCCTTTACCCAAGTCAAAATAACAAGCTTATCCTTTGCACACTTACGATACAACTTAATTAAGTCTGGGTTCTTTATATCTGCGCCTATTTCCCAATCTGTATAGCGGAACATCTTTAATGCGTACTTAGAATCACTTCGAACCTCTACGACAGAACCTTTCGGGCAATAATTAACGGCTGATATTATCGCCAACATCTCCATTCTGTTATTTGTCGTATGCAAGCAATGATGTGTCTTTACCTTTTCAAGTTCACCTGTAGCTGTATTCACAACGATATAAGCCGAGCCACCTGCCTTGTGAGTGGAATAATTATCGCAGCTTCCATCGGTATAGCAAATATAATTTGGAACTAATCTTTCCCTACGCAAGTCTTTCTTGCTATTTTTATCTTTCGCCTTCATTTCTTTGGCTATTGACTTGTGTAATTCTTTATTTTCGTTAATTTCTCTTATCTCTTCTGCTTTTTGTTGTATATCCAAACATCTTTTACTATTTTCATCAAACTTCTTTATTGTTATTTTGTCGCTGCACTTATAAGTGTACTCAATTATCTCGGAACAGGCGTACGAAGCTGATATTTGGTATTCACCATTAGGTAATTCTACAAAATCATAGCCTTTTGGTAAGTACACATACACATGGAACTCACCTCTGCATTTTCTTAATGCCTTAGTCAAAATCGGGACAAAACGACTTTTAGGATATACCAAAAGACTCCGACTTGTTGCGACACTATCAATCATTTTTTCTCCTTCAAATGTAGCAAACGCATAATAATAACTTCCTTTGTCACCACACACATTACCAGCTAAACTTATATAACATTCATACTTCTTCATAATCTCGTATATATAATAATAACACGTAATATAATAAGGAACACGTTAGCCTATTAAAGACTCCCTAAATATATATTCCAACTAACTACTAATATGAAAATGTCCAAAATAGAACTCGACCTTTAATCAGGTATATTGGTTAATCCTATTGATCCATTATAGTATTTGTTCGTGCCTTTTTTAAAAGCACCATGTCCCTTCAATTTATAACCATAGATTCTGTGCTTGATAGCAACAGAAGTCTCTCGGTCTCCAAAAGAGTAAGAGCAAGGTATGATTAAATAGTGCAGGTTGCCTACGTTAAACGTAAAGTTCCTACGACCAAACCTTTGCAATGTTCGCTCCACCTCTCCCTCGTTTTTATCATCTGCCATGTGCATTTCCGCATACGTGGACTTAATCTTACCTTCACTGATAAGATTCTTCTTGATTCGACATATAGAGCCATGACCCATATTCACAACCTTTGCAAACGAGTTAGTAGTTAGTTGATGCCAAGCACAATCATTATTACCAACGTTAAAACAGTCTTGACGAGCACCACTAATAACCGAAGTGTACAAAATATTATTGACTATAGAATATAACTCCTTTAGCTTATAGTCCTTGTTAATAGGAATACGACAAACGTAAGCCCCTTGGAAGCGACCGCCCTTTTTATTGGGCTTCCATTCTTTATCACGGAACGTATTCACGATAAATCGCCCGTTACCAAGTTCTGTAAAGAGTTCATCCTCCTTGACATCCTTTAGCAATTTTCTTGCTTTTGAATAGCCTACACCGAGTTTTTTCTTTACATCCTTGATGGTTAAGTTAAAAATAACGGAATTGCGACGTTGCATCTTACACCAAATGGCAAAGCAAAGAGTCTCCTTGTGCGCCTTCACTTCTTGCGATGACGCACCATAGGTGTACTTCCTTACCAAGTCCATACGTATATGTAAATAATGCTTTCCCATAAATTCCTTATTTGTTTAACTTATTTGTGTTTCGCCTACTCCAACATTTATAGCCCATTATTAACTTAGAACTATCTAAGGATGTTTCGACTCAAAACAAGGATTCTAAAAAGAAATCCTTACCCTTCATTCGTCTGACACCGAAATCTAGGTAAGGATTATCGTGGTATGGCTTTCGCCAAGGAAAATCTTATTGATTCTTGTAAGCGTGTCAGCACCAACAAAGCACGCTGCAAAGATACTAATTTATTTTCAAACTGCAAGGGCTTTAATGTGTTATTCTGCTCTAATTGTGCATTTTTAACACACAACGCAATTTTAGTTACATATATAAAACTATAAATACATTAAGCCGCTTGCAATTTTAGCATTTTACACTCTAAGGCATTTTCAAGACAAAAAAAAGAGAGCAACCACCATCACAGGCAGCTGCTCCATAAGTTGTTACCTTAAACCAATCTAAAACCTTAATAACTAAAAACCAACCTAATAAAATAACTTTTTCTTATATTTTACCGTGAGAAAGAAAATCATTGTAACCAGCATCAAGGAAACGACCCAAAAGGAAATCATACCGAATTTCCAATAGAACAAATCCCATCCCTCCAAGTCTTTCTCAATATATTCCTTTTTGGTCTGGGCAATACTCAATTCTCTGTTTAGGCTATCCCTCTGAGCCTTATATATACTCGCTCGCTCTGCTATCTCCTTATAATGAATAAGGCTATCACGAACCTTGGATAGTTCCTTGCTGTCCCTGTATCTAATCTCTATATGAGTAGAATCCTTACCTAGCACCTTACCACTCTCATCTACCCTTGTCTTGACATCATCCTTGATGTAAGTGGAATCCTTAACCTGCTTTTCGGTCTGCTCCCAATGATAAGATAGCAAGCTATCCCGAATAAGCTTGACCCTTTCGTTGACAATTGAGTCCCAATGGGCATAAGTAGTAGTGTCTCGCACCACTTTTTCTACATCTACATATCTTGTCGTCCGGCATCCGTACATCATAAGCATGATGAAGAAACCTACCAATATGGTAACGAGCCAACGCCACCAATCAAATCTTAGTTGCATATCAACCTCCTTTTTGAGTGCAAAGGTACAAATTATATTATATATGGCACAAAAAGAGCCATTTGGGTTATTTCCAAAACCCGAATAAGTGAAAAACTAGCCATTTTCTGTTAACGAATGTAATCAAGCCTACTATTATAGCCAAAAGACGTTAAAGCAAAGAAAATGATTTGATTTTTTATTGCATATTTCAAATATTCTTTGTATCTTTGCAACAGAATTAGAAAGGTGAGACACACCTTCAGAAACTGTATTATTAACAATTAAGCCCTATCGCATCACGGCAAGCGAAAAGAATATGGCAACAACTAATAAAAAAAGAATGCGTGAGTTCTTCGAGTTCGGATTTGAGCAAGTTCAAGCTAAGTCCATCATTAAGGAGTGTAACTTCATTGCAGATGCTAAGGAGTTCGCAAAAGGTGGCAAGTTCGAGCGCTTCGCAGACTACACAAGAGAGCGTTTCGAGAACGAGTTTCAATGTGCCCTTTTGTTCGCATAATAACCATTTAAACTTACGGATATGAAAGAATTAAGCTTGACAACAGATTTGATGTTTAATCGCATTCTCGCTAAAAACAATTTTAAGTATGAGGATGAAGAAACAGCCAAAGAAGAAATAACTAAAATGCTATCTGATACAGACCTCACTGTAGTTGAGAGTAGATGCAAGGCTATAGAGATGGTCAATCCAGACAAGAGCCTAGAAGTACAAAAATCTATTATAGCAGAAGGTTATCTATTCTTAAAAAATGAATATGCAATCTCTATGCGACTTATCCAATATAACGCCTATGGTACGATGAAGTTTGCATACGTTGTAAAAAGCATAACTATTTAGATTTACGGACATGAAAGAGATTCAAAAACTATTAATAAAATGAGCAAAGAATATTATATCGGAGATAGTGATTTTTGGGGCAATAATAGCCCAAACGATAAGTTTAACAAAGAGCTTGTTCCGCTTTTAAAAAAGTTAGGAGTTAAGTCGGAAACTAACTTAGACAAGATAGCAAACATAGTAAACGATATTAGTTCTATGAGCTACAAAAACGGATATGATAATTGTGAAAAAGAAAATCAAGAATATTCATAAGTTATGGAGCATAAAAACATTCTATCCTACATAGCCAAGGATATACAGAAGACTTGTGAGAGACTTGGTATATACGCTGAGTTCACACCAAAGGACGAAAAGCACATCGTAAGTTCCGATTTCAAGATGGAGCCTGCAATATTCAAGAGCATTCATGTTGAGGCTGACCTCCACATTCACCCATCAGAAGTATCTGGAGAAGATGATGTGCTTGACATAGATGTTAGCTTGCATTATCGCTACTACCATTGGGAAGGTGGCGAGAATGGTTGCAACATCGGTTGGATGAAATACCAAATACAACAAGCCCACTTCAATAAGGACAAAGTGTATATTGATAATTTCGAGAGTCTTTGTACTATCAAGAGATGGCGAGGTATTGAACTTTAAAATAAAACTATATGAGTAAGACAAAAAACAATATTCCGTATGAGAGGCAGATGCTTCCCATACTTCGCAACTACGACAAGCTGGTAGAAGAAAGCAAAGCAATGAAAGCTATTATAGCGAACATAAGCAAAGTTTGTAAGCCCGAAGATACCGTCCTCCAATTCAAGAAACTAGATGGACAAATCAAAGACTTAACGAACAGACTTAATGTATGCAAGAAAAAATTGGGAGAAATAGACAATTTGGTTAGGGATAAATTAGAACGAGAGCACTTTTTCGTTTCCAATAGAAGTACCACCCTAGCAAACGTAAGGCTCTTAACAAAATAGATATGGATAATAAGAAAAGTAACAGAGGAGGTGCAAGGGATGGAAGCGGACGAAAGAAAGGGAACAACGTGAACCTTTGCATAAGGATGCCAAAGGAAACCGTGGACTATATAAAGCAGAAGTCCAAGGAGGAAAATGTTCCAATAGGCTCTTGGATAACCACCAAGCTAGGACTTTAACGAAGATAGCCCCACCGACTAGAGCGATGGAGCTATTTTTGTGTTATTGGCAGTTTATCACACGTCCGTCATTGCAGACGAGCTTTCCGTACTTGATGTTCCCGACACGTCTCAGCCAACCCTTCAGATTGACCTCTTGCCTTGGGTCGTTCTTCACGATGTCGTTAAGAAAAGTTATCCTAGCGACCTTCAGTTTATCGAACAAGACCCACTGCCCTTGCTTAAATCCATTGATAGCCGCCAAGGTGTTCTTGCCCATGATGCCATCCACTTTTGTTCCGACAACTTTCTGTATCTTCTGGACAGCCTTTGAACATCCGCTGTTGTATGCGAAATCTACAAGAAGGTTTGCGACCGACTGATTGATTATTTTGTCACCATAGCAAACATCCCAGTAGTTCCTCTTGAAAACTCTGTCATAGTCCGACTTGGTTAGCAGCTTAACGTCCTCGGCAGTAATCTTTCCATCTCCATTCTTGTCATAACCCACCTTCTTCCAAGTGGCAAGAGTAATTCCGAATTTTGTCGATCCACCTCTATCACTCCGCTTGTTTGTGTACTTAGATGATTCCAAACTAAGCACGAACTCGCTTAAAATCTCCGATTTAGCCATTGTCTTTTTCCTCCGTCTTTAAGTTATTGTTATTGTGTTCCCCTCTCTCCCCTATCGTCTTGGTAATGCCAGCCGTGACGAACAAACTAGCCACACTACCAACAAATGCACTTAACCCCATCAAATCGGTCTTGATAGTCCCATAAGTTACCACTTCCCACACTAAGACGAAGCATACTACTAGGAGCATCAAGAGGCCTATCAGAGTAACGGACACCAAGAAGAATGCCTTGCTTGAATGTCCGCTATTAACTTGTATGAGTAATTTCAGATACTTTATCATAACTTAATCCTCCCTATCACGATATATCGCATCTTCTTCCTTTTCAACCAACGATTCTAAGGATTCTCGCTTTCTTGGTGGGGTTCTAAGTTGACATCCATCCTTGATGCATCTGTTCCATTGTGCCTCATGCAAGGCAAGCTTCAAATCGTTCTTCTCGTCCCTAAGATTGCGTATCGTAATTCTGTATTGGTTGATTTCCTCATACAATTCATCTACTTTACTATTAAGATTAACGACCGACTCGTTGGAACGTTCATAGAGAGCCTTCCACTCATCGGCATATGATGAAATAGTCTTATTCTCTTCCTGTGATGCGAGTGCCGCCTCCTTTCGTTTTCTACTATTATAGTACAGCAACGTAGAGATAACTCCCGATGCGCAAAGAAGATTAATTCCCGTCTGTATTAATTGAATAGTTTCCGCTGTCATTTCCTTATGTTTTTTGTTGCAAAGATAGCTATTTATATATAATAATGTGAAAATAGCCGAGTCAGAAAACTACACAATTAATTTTTGTGCAAATAATTAAATATTTCCTTAAACTAAGTTATAACACATTAAAATATTTGCTCTTTCAACAAAATCTAATTACCTTTGCAAAAAACAGGTGAGTCACACCATAAAAACTGAATAGAAATGAAGATTATAGAACAAGACACAATAGACATTATTAAGGCGCATATAAATGAGCGACCAAGATATAAGTTGGCACAGAGAATGGGTGTCAGCATAAAATTTCTATACAAGATATTGCACGAATGCGATTGTAATTTTGAGCACAAAAGATTTGTTCCACAACCCAACAGGAAACGTGATGAACAAATCATAAATCTCTATCCTAACCATTCGGTCAAAGAGATTTCCGAGATTGTAGGGTGTCATCCATCTACAGTAGGAAAGGCGGCAAAAAGACTAAAGCTTACTCATTCGAAAGAAACTATCGAAAGACTTAAAAAGAATAGTTTGGCAAACTTAAAGAAAGCGTATGAGAAAGCAATAATAAATAAGAGGGTAAAAAGTTGGAAAAGAACTATGCGTGCAGAAAAGCTCAGATTTATGTCCTGCATTCCGCAGAAAACGAATCTTAGATTTTCAGAGTTACCTGCAAAAGCATATCATGCCAAATACAATCTCATAACAAAGCATGGATATTTCGGTTTTGAAGACGAACCATACATCTTAGGTTATGACCGGAACACCCAAAGGATGAATGAGGAATACTACAAGAACAAATATGGATTTTCTTTTGAGGAGGACGAAAAATGCCAAGAAGATTGACACAGGAACAGATGGACTACATCAAAGCACATATCAATGACTACCCACGAAAGGAAGTAGCCAAGGCTGCTGGTGTAACCTTACATACATTATATAAGTATATCTCTATTTTAGGTGGTACGAAAATAGACAATAAATTGAATAATGAGACTATCCGTAAAATCTCCGACATGTACCAAACGATGACGGCAAGAGAAATATCAGAAGTAACGAATATTCCTCAATCGACAATTTTAGGACAGGTCAGTAAGCTTGGATTGAAACATAACGCAGAAACGGCAGACAGAATTCGCAAAGAGCGTAACAAGTCTTTGAGAAACTATTGGAATAAAGAAAAGTATGCCAATAAAGGCAGAAAGTTGCATATGCAATATAAAATGGACGAACTTAGAGTGTTGTCGGGTAAGCCTCAAGAAACAAGGTTAAGAATAAGAAAACTCTCCCCAAAGGCTTTGAATGCGAAGATGTATTTGCGAAAGTCTTATAACTATTTCTACTCTAAGGGTGAGCCGTTTATTCTCTGCTATGACTCCGAGACGAAAAGACATCCGAAAGAGGAATACTATACACGAAAGTTTGGCTTTAAATTTGTGTGCGCTTAGTTTCCGTTTGCAATTCCGTTTGCATTTTTTTTGTTTTCTGCAAACGGAATTTGCAAACAAGCCTTTGTTTTTTCGCCCATTCGAAAGTATGATATTACCTCCTATCACCTTAACTACTTGATTATTAGCGAATAAAAGAAAGTTTGATAGAGTTATTAAACCTTTTGCTTATTATTCGTAACTTTGCAGCCGTAACGTTACATAGAGTTAGTTTAATTAAGGTTTAACACAAAAAGATTATTCTTATGGAGACATCAAAAACTTATGTTTTTAATCCAGAGGGTTCAGGTAACAATGGAGGAATGATGAGCTTGATAGCTCCTTTGCTCCAACAGAGAGGCGTTGACCCAAACGTTCTTCTTGCGATGAAGGGTAATAACGGATTCGGCAATGGCGATGGTTCTTGGTTCATTTGGCTGCTCTTTATCCTTTGCTTCTGTGGTTGGGGCGGTAATGGTTTCGGCTTTGGTGGTCGTGGTAATGGCGCAGGTCTTGCCAATGAAATCAACAATGACTATGGTCGTTCCTTGCTTATGGATGCTATCGGTGGCAATCGTAATGCACTCAGCAATCTCGCTACTCAGCTCAATTGTACTGAAGGACAGATTCAACAAGCAATCTCTGCCTTGACAACCCAAGTTCAGAACGTGGGCAACCAAGTAGGCATGAGCGGAATGCAAACCATCAACGCTCTTCAGCAAGGTAACATGCAGATTGCATCACAACTCGCTGATTGCTGCTGCCGTGTAAATAACAATATTACGGCTATGGACGGAAACGTCAAGTTGGCTATGTGTCAGCAGACTGGCACTTTGCAGAATGCCATCAACAATGTAGCCGTAAGTCAGGAACGAGGCTTTTCTAATGTTGCTTTCGAAACCAAGGGTCAGACATGCGACATTTTGAATGCTATTAAAGATAGTACTCAGACCGTAGTTAATGGCCAACGCCAAGCAGAACTCAGAGATATGCAGGACAAGATAGACCATCTTCGTGAAGAGAATGGAACTTATAAGTCTTCTGCCATGACTTCGCAGATTGTAGGTCAAGCTATAGCACCTGTCAACGCTATGTTGGCTGGCTTGCAAAAAGAGGTAGATGGTATCAAGTGTAAGCTTCCATCAACTGTTACAACCAGCTACAGTCCATTTACTGCTGTTCCAAATTGCGTTGCTTGGCAAACAGGCTTATATGGTCTGAATGGTGTCAACAATGCAAGCTTTTGGGGTTAATTAGGAAAGGAGGCTGCTATGTTATGGATGAGACCTTTTGCATGGGTTAATCGTAACGGCTCGGCAGCTATCGCATCTACAGGCGCGGTGGTGAACACCGAAAATGTCATTTTCTCGTTCAGAAACCACGCCTTCGTGAATGCTAACTATAGGGGAACTATCTTTGTGAACCTACATCAAGCCATTCCGACAGGTACGACAAATACGCTGCCAATCCTTTTCGAGACCAATGGCGTAACCCAAGCTGTAACTAAGTTCAACGGCAATCCTTTGACGGTAGCCGACATTGCAGGAACTGGAGTTTATCAGTTTTGGTTCGAGCGAGATACTAACACCCTTCAGCTAATGACGGGTATTGTTTAACAATTAACATTACAAAGCTATGTTTCAAGGACTTCGACCTAACAGCATATTCTATGTGCTTGACAAGGGTGAAAACCCAAGTCTTAAAATCGGACAGGTTGTGTCGGTCAGTAACCCACAACCTAAGTTCCCAACATATACTCCTGGGCAATTCAACCCACAACCAATGGAGACTACCGTTGATGTTGTCGTAAAATTGCCTAATGAACAAATGGAGTTCAAACAACTCCCATCCAATATGCAAATCGCAAATTCGGAAAACCTAGTGGTTTCTGAAAGCCGTGAAGCTATGGATGCGGAAGTTGAGGCTATGTATCGGCATTCTAAGGAGATTGTGGAAAGCGAGCCATACCACAAAAAGGTTATGGAAGAGTGCGCAAAGATGCGTGCCGTATTGAATCCACAAATAGCCAAAGACAGACAACAGGAAGAAGACATCAATAACCTCAAAAGCGAGGTTAGCGGAATGAAGGGAACTTTGACCGATATTAAGTCTATGTTGTCAGTGGCTTTGGAAAAAGTTAATACAAAAAAGTAAATCATTATGGGATACATGATAGAAATTACCGAAAACAAGGTAAATGAAATGTCGGAACTTGTAGAGAAGATGCTTAAGTATGGAGGTAAACTCATGCACTGCATTGATGAAATGGGGGATGACAAGTATGGACGAATGGGTCACAGAAGCCCAATGCCGGATTACCGAGACAATTGGGATGATGACGATGATGACCGCTATGGTGAAAGACATGGTGGCCGCAGAGGTGGCGGTTATCGCTATTAGTATTACACTTTGAGGTGGGGAGAAATCTCCACCTCCTTAAAAATTTCAGTTATGGGAAGATACAAAATACCACTTGATGCATACGACATGAAGCCCGAAGGAATGATTGCATACCTTCGCTATAATGGATGGCACTTCAATAAAAAAATGTGTGATTGGGCTATCACCTTAATGCGCAAGACAAACGCAACGACAGGCAAGTTAGAAAGAGTAGAACCTACAGAAAAAGACACTGTGGAGGAACTCCTTAAAGTCAACAACGTAAAGTTGGAGAATGCTGACAATTACGATTTTGTCTATGTCGCAAACATGGCTAGAGCCGATTTTTTTAAGTCCTCTTTAAAGGATGAAGCTGCTTTGGCTCAATTTATTAAGGATATGGTGGATGACCCAGACCAAGAGGATGGATTCATTTTCAATAGATTTTATGCCGATTGCAACCATAACGGTATCGGCATTCCATGGGATGATGTATTATGATTAAACAAGAAATTTACTTAGAGAAATATGATTGGAATGTGATTGTATGTCATGTTGTTAATCAAGAAGAGGTTGATGAGGCTATAGATGTACTAAGTTCCATTGATTGTAAGGGGCAACCATTATTGGATGCATACGACCACATTTCAACCGATTCTTCAAACAAAGGATTGACATACACAAATGTTTCAAAGAAAACAAGTGTTGTGCTCATTTGCAAGTCTACTTCTGAAGGTGAGTATATAAATAGTCTCACACATGAAATGTTTCATGTAGTAGCACATATATGCAACCATCTGGGAATAGATATGCAAGGCGAAGAACCATGCTATCTTATGGGATGGCTTTGTCAGTCGATATTATAGAAGATTTCCTTATAAGTTTAACTTGGCGGGCAGACCTTGGATTTTTCCATCTGCCCTCCTATAAAATTACAAGAATATGAGTTGTTCGAAAATCAAAAATTACCTTTATGAACGTTTTAATGAGGATTTTAACGTTCTATCTGAGAATGAAAATCGAGTTATCATTACATTTGATGATAATGACTTGTCGTTACTCGTAAACAAGATGGAGAATAAATTATTCATTCTCGTTCCGCTAACTAAGATGCATTCGTTTGAACATCATCCGGATTGGATCTTGGTAGATGGAGAACGCATAAATAGCACTCTATTTTGGAAGGAATGTGGTTGCCAAGTGATAGAATATCAAGGTGATGCCCCTATCATCATCAAACAAGAAGCTATTGCGAGAATTATTAATGATTTCTTTAAAAACAGATAACGATTCAAAATTTGCATTAATTTATTTGCAAGAATATCCGTTTTGTCGTATCTTTGCATTGTTAAAAAGGTGAGACACACCAAAACAACTGTGTTTTATAAACTTCATTTTTTTAGGTAATGACATTAATATAAAGGATAAGCAAAAATATGATAGAAAAAGGATATTTAATCAAGAAAAAAGTACTATTTATTGATTTAGACGATACTATAATCAAGACTATTTCAGGAAACACCTTTCCTACAGATGTAACAGATTTCAAAATCCGCAAAGAGGTTTTGGATAAGATAGTAGAAGCATTCCCTACTCTTTACTATGTGGAAATAGTCTCAAACCAAGGTGGCATACCTCAATTCGTTGATGAACAGGAATTTATCGGAAAGATTAAGGCTATTGAAAGCTTTATGCAAAAATATCTTCGCCATCATACTGGACGCAACATCTTTGTCAACTCCATGTATTGCCCATCAAATGCAGAGATTTGCATGAGAAAGCCAAATACAGGAATGCTTGAGTCGTATTCTTCTTGGAAAAAGAGTGAGCTGCTGATGATAGGTGATGCTAGTGGAAAAGAAGGTGACTTCTCAGACTCCGACAAACAATGTGCGGAGAATTTCGGAATTGAGTACATTGATGTAGAAGACTTCTTGAAAATATGAAAACAATAAAAAAGAGAGGCAATCACTTACCTCTCTTACTCTTAATGAAGTGCAGAATATCCCACTTCTTCCAATATCGGGTGTGCCCACGCTTCTTGCGTTCTCCGTTCGGGATGTCACCCCTAGCAACCATACGATTAAGAGTAGCATCAGAAACATGCAGCTTCTCCTTAACTTCCTCGGTGCTCAGCATCGGGTTGAGCATATCGGGGATGATGTCACACAATTTATCTAGGTCATCATCGCTCATTCCGCAAGCGGTGACCTTCTCACCATTTTTCTGCTGCTCGTCTGCCTTAAAGCAAGCATCACTCAGCGACTTCAAAGCCGTTCCGAGTATCTTATAATTCAATATCTTTCCCATAATCACGCACAAATTTTACGTCCTAACTTACTTCGACTGATAAACAAATCCACAAAAGAGTACAGATAGAATATTGCCGTTACCACCATGACAGTGAAGCAGGAATCTATCATATCTTGAGTTGTGTACCAACTCCAGTGTACGATATGAGCCGCATTCACACCAAAGAAATAAAAGAAAGGAATACGATACCGCCAGCACAGAAAGAAGAACCTGCTTGCTAATATCAAAACCATTGGCAAAATATAAATCATGAAGTAGATGAATAAATAGCAGGGAAAATTCTCATTGTTTGTTATGAACATTTCCCTTGGATTCTGCGAGAAATCCCACATTCCGTAAGCGTGAAAAAGCATGAGGCTTATAGGAACGTACTTACAGAACCAGCGAAAGAATTTCAAGATTCTTCTGGAATATCGGTTACCATGCTTCATAAGCATACCCATCAGCTCAGTAACATCTACGTCCTTTATCAACCGTTGGACTTCGGCTTCTTGTTCTTGTGTCATATAACCTCCTTTTTTTGTTAGTTGTTGATGCAATTATAGTTCTTAAAAGAAAGAATTTGCCACAAAATTACAGCTTTTTGCACAATTCCGTTCATTTTGCGCAATATTTTATAGTTAAATTTTATAAAAGTAACAATCTGAAAGTAATAAGTCACAAAAATAGCGTTAGAACGGCTTTCTTGCCAAATTCTAACGCTATTTCTATATCTACTTATCAGTGTTTATCCTATCACAACCTCAAGGGTCTCCATATCAGCGAACTTCAAGCCGCAATCCTTAGCAGCCTTGAACAACTCCTTCTCGTCAACTGCCTCGATGGCTACCTCTACCTCGGCATTGGCAAGGTCTGAGAAGTACTTCTCGGTCTTCTGCTTCTGATTGAAGAAATACTCATTGACCTCAGCGAACTTGGCAGAATCGTCCTTGGTGTATTCGTAGTCATCATCGGCGTGCTTCTGCTCAAGCTGCTGGCACTCCTGGAGCTTGCGCTGCATCTCCTCGAACTTATCGTCCTTCAAGCTCTCCTGCGCTTCCTCCACATCCTTGTCGTAGGTATCGGCTACGTGGCGCAGTGCCTTCATATTCTTCCAAACTCGCATAGCGGCATCATCGCTCATTGATGATGTCTTCAATGCCTTCATTGTCTTGTAGGCTGCAACAGCCTCGATTGTCTTAATCTTCTTCATTTTGTTCTATTCTTTATTTAAAATAATATTCTATTTTTTCCGCAAAGATACGAAAAATATTCTGTATATGCAAGGATATAAGAGGAATTATTATAATATTACTTATATTTTATATCTACTACATATCGGGCATAATACTACTAAATGGGAAAAGCCCCTTGGCAACCCACACACCGTCGGCTATCACGTATATCTTATATGACTTGCCGCTGGTAAGATTACTGAATGTTGCCATTTTCGTTTCGCCTGCCTTCATCGTTCCTATCTTATTCATATACTCTCCTACAAGCATACTCTGTCCCTTGGTTGGGTCGGTCTGATATACACAATATACGGCAACATTTTTTACTGTGTTAGCATTCTCCTTCATCTTCAGCGTTACGATGATTCTGCCAAGCTTCTGCTCTGCACTAATCTGTGCGAAGTTGCTTGCAACAGCTTGTGACTGGCTGATGATGGAGAACTGCTTGCCTCCTGCGAGGTTTGGGATGGCGTAACAAGTCATCTGATGAAGGGTGTGGACGCTGGAATAGTTGAATGAGCAGAACATTGGGAAGGCAAGGTAATCGCCTACCTGGAGAGCGTTCTTGGGCAGCGGCACTGTGAATGTTCCCACACTGGATGCGGTGGTGATGAACATGAGGGTGGACTTGCTCTTGTCGGTAATGATGTAGCCGAAGAACTTATCCTTGAATGCGGCGAAATCGAAATAGCTTATCTGTGAGCCATCTGCCGTTACAGGATTAAACAGGGTGAGTATCTGATTGGTATCACTCTCACGGATGAATACGTTGGTGGATAGATAGTCCTTCACCTCTGGATTGGCATTGTGAAAGTAGCCTCTGAAATCTCCAAGGCGGAATGGAGAAGATGCACCGCCAGTTGGCTTATCATATAAAGTGCCATATCCATTATTAGCCTTTGAGTATTCCGCTACAAGGTCTTTCCAGTTGCTCTTGCCGTTTTCTACCGTAATGTTGATGCCGTAGTTGCCATCCTTCGCCTTATACCAGTCGTCAGGAAAAGGTGAGGGGTACACGGTAGGCTTATACTTCGCCCAGACATTTATCTTCGGTGACGTACAGAGCGTGGCAAGGTCTCCGCTTCCCTCTCCGAAGAGGTTCTTCAGGTCGTCGATGCTCACTGGAGCGGTGATTTTATTGTTTGAAAGAGACATACGCTTAATCTTTAAAACTTAAAACACTAGGCAAGGCAGCTCTATAAGAGCCACCCTGCGTTAATACTTACTCTGCTGCCTCGCTAGACATATTGGTAGCGATAGCGGAATCAACCTCCGCTATCAAAGCTGACACCTCACTGAGCTTGCTCTGAGAGATGCCGCTGATGTTGTAGGTCAGCTCGCTGCCGTTGTAGCTAGCGTTCGCGTTGCCGAGATAGTTACCATTTGCATCACCATAGATACTCATATTGATGCTGTCGATGTTGCCACCCGTCTTGTCAACATTGTAGGTAATTTCTACTCGATAGCCGCCATTTGTGTAAGTGGCGGTTGTCTGTTCACTCTTCTTGTTAATCTTTAAATTCTCCATTTTCTTAACTAATTTAATAAATTAATATTCTTGTTATCTAATCTCTTCTTGTTATTGCCGTCCTGCTTTCCGCTCAATCGCTGAACCTCTGATTCGAGGAAGACCACACGAGCCTTCAATCTACTGACCTCATCACCCACCTGCTCGATAGCACCGAATGCCGTTGCAATCAGCTTCGGAGACCAGTAGTTAATCTTGTAGTAGCCCTTCTCATCAGTCTCCACGATGTCCTTCAAGTGAGGGTTGCACAATACGTGCTGGGCAATCCAACCGATAGATCTTGTGTTGTCCTTCTTCCAAGCAAAGCCGAACGTGCCGCCCATCGCCTTGATAATGCCTAAGTAGTCAAGCTTGCGCAAGTCAGTCTTCAGGCGAGCATCTGAACTAGCATAAGCAGTAACTCCACCTGTAGCTAAAATATTAGTTTTAAATGTTGCAGTTACTTTATCTATATTTAATAACACAATACCTTCATTACAATATATAGCGAATTTATTACACCACATTTGAGTAGTAGCATGCATTCTAGAACCATATCCTATACTTAAAGAATCGCCGTTTAATTGAGCAAATAAAGCACTAACATTTGTAGCCATATTAACAAGTCGTATATTTTTGCCTACAGTTAACACACCACTCATAGCTATGTTATCTGGTACTTCCAAACCACAATTAATTAATTTAAGCATTCCACCACTTTGAGCAGATTTAGCATTAAACACAGAACCATCAGCAATTCCAAGATATATAGTCTTACTACTATGATTATATTTAAGACCAGCCCATTGATTCCAATCCCAAGCAGTTTCACCAAAACGAATAGCACCACCAGTGTTGAAAATAACTTGCTCATCAATGGCACTAATAGGAGTTGACTTGTTGCCAATCTTAAGCGCACCATTCTGCAAGGTGGTACTGATGGTGTTGCTTGCGCTGATGGTGGTCGCACCGCTCAATGCACCGTTCACGTTCCCTGTTCCATCGAAGCTCTGTCCCCACAAGGTGCGAGCGGTGTTGAGTTGCGCCGCCTTCGTAGCATAGCCCACCGTCAACGTCTTGTTTGTACCGCCAATGGTTATGGACAAGTTGTTGCCGTTGTTGGACAGGTTGGTGAACAATCCGTTGGCGTGGATGCCGTCCAAGGTGCCAGCGTTACCAGCACTGTTAGCATAGTTCACCGCTCCAGCATCTGAACCTTTAACAATGGCTGTGTATGCAAGTTTGTATAGTGCCGTTGCCGCCGCCTCTATGGAAGTATATGCCTCCGTGGTTGCTGTCGCCTTCAACAAAGAGACGTTTGAGTTTATGCTACCTCTTGAATCTTGCAAACATCTTATAACCGTTCCTTGATAACCGCCAGTGGTCTTTACGAACACATCCATGTAGCTGTTATGCTTTGCTGAGTAAAATCCTACCTGTACGTAATCCGTCGCATAGCCCTGGCGAAACAACCATTTTACAGATGCACTAGCCGAGCCAGCTTCACTTACATCATTTGTTCCGAACTCCACCCTACATATTCCGAAAAAGCCACCAATGTAACCTTGGCTGAGATACAACAACAGTGCATTATCGTTCCAACTACCCGAAACTTGAACGTGCGCAATCCTCTTGAAAGGACTAGGGTCTGTCGGGCCGAGACTGATAATAGCCGCATTGATATGTCCATTAATGGTGATGTTTCCTGTTCCATCGAAGTTCGCCGAGCCTCGAAAATCATGTCCCAAAGCAATGTTTCGTGCCGTTGCCAACTTGGTTGCCGAGTACACTTGCATGTTCGCCAACGATTTTGCAACCGTTCCGATTGTCATGCTCACTCCATTGTTCGTGTTGCTCAAAGCGGTGAATATGCCGTTGAGGTGGACATTATCCAACTTATCCGCATTGGAGATGGTCTTGCTGTTGATGTAACCCCATATTGCCGACGCTGGTCTTCTATATATCCTATTCTTGGCGTTGCTGTCGTTGAATCCATTGTCGCTCGCATAGGAAGTAAGAATCTCCGTCTTGTCGGTCAAGTTCGCTGTGGCTGTTGATATGGAAGCAATCAAGTCCGTGTCCGCAACGGTCACATCAGCCGAACCATTGAATGACTTGCCGAAGACCGAAAGGGAGTGGTTCACCTTGGTTGCTGTTGCGGCGTTACCTGTGATGCTAGCGCTCGCCGTAATGAATCCAGCCCCATTCGTCAGTTGGTTCGTGTTGTTAGGGATGGATATGCTTTTTGCGACACTACCATCATAGCTACCACTTGCGTAACCACTCCATGACAGAGCGTTAGGGTTCTTCGCCGTTCCTGCGGTCGTAGCGTACTTCACTGATTGGTTGGCGATGTTCGAAGAGTCGATGAGAGTCTTCCAAGCATTCCACTTGCCAGCAACCTTGTGACGGAAATAAAGGCTTCCGTTAATATTGTAATCATTGGCAAGCAACATTCCATAGTCGGCATCTGCACTTCCCCAGTTCATTACCTGTAGCCAACCATTATCGGTAGGCGTATTCGTCACATCATTCATCTCGTAGATGTGAGATGCACCTCTTGTATTGAAGTTGTCTAAGTCGGTCACTATGTTTTCTCTAGTATGATAGAGGAACAGAGACTTTGCGTCCGCCGTTTTCATGTAGGCAGAGAGACTTTGGTGTGCAGTGAGGAAAGTAGCACCCTTAGTAACGGTAATGGTCGTACCATTCTTGGTGATAGACGTAACCGCATTACCGCTGCCCGATACGGATATTGATGTAGCACTGCCACCCTCCAGTGACGTGATTCTAGTAGAGAGCTGCTTAATTGAGTAAGCTGATGCAATCTCAGACAGCGATTCTGATGTAAGCTTCAAGGCATCTGCATAGCTCTTTACACTACCATTCAACCCACCACCACTTCCAGCAGAGCTAGTTCCGTATGCGCTTATTCCACCTGTGGCATAGAGGTTTCCGTTAACCTTCAAGTCACCGTTGGAGTCCTTCTCCAAGATGATGCCGTTGATGTTGACCTTGGTTGTTGTGTAGATTTCTCCCAACACATGCAGCTTATGAGATGGGGCACTTGTTCCGATGCCGACGTTACCATTCACGCTAAGTTTGTTGGAGAGGTATACATCCTTGCCACCATAGCTGCGAATCCAAGTGTTGTCGATCATGTACCAACCGCCGCCGTGGTCTTCACTATACCAGCCAGTGCTTCCCTTGCTTCTGAACCAGTTGTTTGTGTAGATAGTTCCTGCTGGTGCTGCGGAAGTATTGATATTGCCCACACCTGTCATGTTGCCGCTCACGTTTGCTGTTCCGTTGAAGGACTGTCCCCATAGCGAGCGAGCCGTTACAAGTTGGTCTGCTTGCTTCACGATGCCAATTCTCGTAGCACCATCAAGCAAGGTGTAAGGGCTATCCCCTGTGGTTGCTGGCAAGCTTTGAGCCTCAGAGAACGATGTATTTGTCACCAAAGTTCCTTGGCTTGTGAAATCGGCAGACGTGCGTCCTGTCTTCTTGATGATCGTGTAAGACAGACTTCCATATTGACCTTGGCAATTTCCCCAAAGTTGAACATTGCCAGTTGCATTGTTGTAGTACACACGCAACCTTGAAGACATGTTTCCAACCAACTCACGCAAGGATATGCTAAAGTTGTATGCCCCAGAGTCCTTCGCTCCATTCTGACGGATTCTCAACACGACAACCGAATAGGTATCGTTATATCCGTTGGAGAAGAGGAACGTGAAACTTCTATCATCATATTGGTTGCCTGTGACGGTAATGTCAAACAACTTCGCCCAATAGTGGGAAAGGCTTGCGGTGTTGCTGTTTACCGCTCCCGACCATACGATGTTGTCTTTGTGCCAACCATCGAGCAAATCCGCATTGAGGTTTGTCCATTGTGCGGTAGTCGAAGCTATGTGATTCGAGCCGTTGTAACCGAATTGCATACCTCCCTTGCCGAACTTCACCATTCCTGCGTTGTTGTTGTTAACGCCCATCAAGCCGATAGTGTTGCCAAAGTTACAATCACCAATGTAGCAATCATCGCCAATGCGCAATCCATTGTAAGCACCATTCAATGCGCTTGCCACAATCTTAAGCTGACCTGTGAGCGTTCCACCTGTCAAAGGCAAGTACTTTGCGGCGATGGCATCCACCTGTGACTTCGTATAAGCATCAGTAATGCCATACCCACTTATCGTTGTCGGCTTGCTTGTGAGTTCTGAGAAGGCAAGGCTGTTCTTGATTGCAAACGAGCCGAAAGCACCCTTGTTGCAATAGGCGAGGTTTGAACTTGTGCCACTATATGCTCCGTTCCAATAAGCTATGAAGCTCATGTCAGGAATGATGTTGCCATCGATCGATGCGTTAGTCCATCCCGAAGTGCCCACCGCAGAAAGGCTCTTCTTCGTGTAGCTCTTGGTGTAGGTGATGGCTGTTCCACTGGTGGATATGCCAGTCACGAACACATTGCTTCCACTTGGATGAGTAACCGAGCGCAAGCCATCCGTAATGCCAAATCCCGACAAAGTGGTTGGCTTGTTGGTGATATAGCTCCACGCAAGGTTTCCTTGGAACGCCGTGAGAGCCTTGATGTGTGGAGCAATAAAGTAGGCATCGCCTTGGTTCGTCACGAACGAAAGGCTTACTCCTGCTCCTATAGTGTCATGGTCAGTATAAACCAATGCAGCCGATTGAACGCCACTTGCATCAGGGTTCTCGCTAGTTGAGAAAACCAATTGCGGACCGCCATCGCCATAGGACAGCTTTCTAGCCGACTTGATGTAGTTTGCATCGTTGCCATAGGTATTTCCATAAATCACCAAGCGATTCTGCTCAGCCTTGTAGCTTGTGTTGACGGTGACGGTAGCCTTTGACAACTTCAAGATGTTGTCTATCTTGGTGATTCCTGTCAAGGCTTGCTCGGCACTGCTGCCCTGCACCTGTGTCGTTCCCACATAATGAGTATGGTTAGACAAGCTGAATGTGCTTCCCTTTGTCAAAGTCAAGGTGTGACCACTTACAGATGCAGCCGTAACCGCATTGCCCGAGCCTGTTACGCTAACGGCGTTCACACCGTCCGTGATACCATATCCACTGAGACTTGTAGGCTTAGAGGTCAAACTTGCAAAAGTATGTGTATGCCCATTGAGCGAGAATGTAGAGCCTTTTGTGAAGGTTATCTTTGTTCCACTCTTCGACACGCTAGTTACGGCATTGCCTGAGCCTGTGGTTTCAATGCTTGTTGCGCTACCACCCTCCAAGCTGGAGATACGAGAATCAAGAGCCTTGATGGAGTAGGCAGAGGCAATCTCACTCAGCGATTCTGATGCAAGCTTCAAGGCATCTGCATAGCTCTTTACACTACCATTCAACCCACCACCACCTGACGAGCCACTACCTTCACCATAGGCGGTAATGCCACCAGTAGCATAGAAGTTAGCTGCGGTTGTACCATCAGACTTAACTACTTTAATGGCAGTATTAGCTTTATCATAAACTAATCTGACATCACCAATTTGCACATAAACACCATCAGTATTAGCAATAGTTATACTGCCATTTACATCAGCATTACCATTCACGCTATTACCCCAAAGCTTTCTTGTTGTTCCCCAATAAGAAGTTACTATGTTGGCAGTACCATTAAACGATGTTCCGTTTATAGTTCTAGAATTCTGTAACTTAGTAGCACTTCCAGCATTACCGCTAATACTAGCAGAAGCTGTAATGAACCCTGCTCCATTAGTAAGCTGATTAGTATTGTTTGGAATACTAATAGACTTTGCAGCAGAACCATTATAAGAACCACTACTGTAACCGCTCCAAGAAAGAGCATTAGCAACTTTTGATGCAGATGCTACATTGTCAGTAACTCTAGCAAGTCTTACCCAAGGAGCAGCCCAAGCTGCATCATTACTTATCTTGCCTCCAGCTCTAGAACGGACATAAACTTCAGTAGTGCCAGCTTTTATAGCAAACTGAGTTTGCCACATATTAGGAGAAGTTGCCGTATTATTACTATCAGTATAAGACAGATTAATATAATGATGCCAACCAGTTTGTCCATTAGGATTAACATAACCATTCAACGTTTGATAGTTAGCAGTAGAACTAGCATAAGGTGCTGCAATATTAGACATGCCCATACTATTCCCGTGTGTTGCAATATCGTTAAAATTGTTTCCAACACCACTAGGAAAAGCTCTTACTAAATTCAGTGCTTTAGAAGTTCCACCAATACTAATAGTAACCTTGTTTGCAACATCAGAAATACTGAAACCAGTAAACAAACCACTAGCGTGATAATTATCTACCATATCTGCGTTATGAGCAGTAGCTTCATTTTTAACCCAATTCTGAGTTGCATAAGCTGCGAGACTTTGATGTGCCGTGAGATAAGTAGCACCTTTAGTAAATGTAACTTTTTTACCACTTTTAGACACAGCAGTAATAGCGTTTCCAGTTCCGCTTACAGCTATCTCATTAACATAACTATCAAGGGACTGATGAGCAGTTAAGAATGTACCTTTTGTGAAGGTAATCGTACCAGTACTTGCATCATATGTTGCGCCTGTGAGGGCATTTCCGCCAGTTGGCACAGACACGCTGATACTAGGAACAGCACTTGCTAGATTCTGAATCTCCGAATAGAGCTTTGCTACTGAGTATGCAGAAGCAATCTCTGAAAGGTTTTCCGTAGTAAGCCTGATAGCATCAGCATAAGCCTTGACAGAGCCATTGAGACCACCACCGCTTGATGATGATGCTCCAACACCATAGGCAGAAACACCACCACTAGTATAGAGGTTTGCCACCTCGTTAGTCGTAGTATTCGTAATCTTCAGCGCCTTATTAGCTGCATCATACTCCAACTTGATGTTACCGATGGAGATATACTTTCCACTAGGCACGATGATGCTTCCATTGATGTCAGCAGTGCCATTGAACGAATTTCCCCACAATTTGCGAGCATTAGTAAGCTGGAGAGCCTTCTTCGCTGAACCGTTTGTGAAGTAGCCTTGCAAGGTGGCAATACTCCCTTTGTTTGCGGATATGCCCGAAGCATTTACCCCTTCTGCCTTTTTCGCTCTTGCTACCTCGTCAGATATAGACTTGTTGATTCCGTCAACGATACCACTTAAAGTGTCTGTCTGCGCAATATTGGCGAGGAAGCTCACCACCTCGTTCCACTTATTGATAATTCCGTCCGCAGTCTCCTCGTCAGTAGTCATAAGGGCGTACCAGTCATAGGCACTATTCCAATGACTTACCTTAGTGGATGAAATGCCGTCCAGTACAGACTTATTGCTATGAGTATGCTTTGCTGATACCGCACCATCCCAAGCTGTCTGCTTTGCAGTAGTAGGAATGGAGTAACCAGAAGCAAGGGCAATGGCAATAGTTCCATTGGTAGTGATAGGCGAGCCGCTGACCGAAAGCCCAGTTGGGACAGAGATTGCAACCGATGTGACCGTACCTGTGTTCTTAGTATATCCGCTATCATTGCTGAGTTCGGACAACTTGGTAGGAACGGTTACGTTTATGGTTTTCGCAGCAGAGTTTGGGGTGTAAGTGCCTAGGCTTGTACCATTCTTCTGAATAGTCAAGCCGTAGATGGTCTGATGCGAAGTAAGATAGTTCCCCTTTGGCTGATAGGTAGCCTTGGCAGCTGCTATCGTAAGATAGTCGGAGAACACGCCTGTCCCGAATGCGTTTATCTTGTCGTTGAGCTGCTTGATGCTCCAAGCAGTAGCAAGGAATGAAACTTCCGTCTTGCTGCTGTCTCCGTTGTCGGCGGAAGTCATGGCTGTAGCCTTTTCGAAGCCAAGGACTGAGCCGTTCAATCCGCTTCCTGTGCCACCGCTGACGGAAGAAGCACCGAAAGCCGTGATGCCGCCTGTCGCATAGAAGTTGGCGGCGGTCTTTCCGTCCGTCTTCTGAACGTAGAGATTGCCGCTTCCATCATTGATGATGTAGATGTCGCCAATGGCAACCTTGCTCTTGAAGGTAGCGATGCCGTTGACGGTAAGCACACCTGTTATCGTTCCTCCTGCAAGAGGGAGATACTTAGCAATGGTCGAGTCCACTTGCGCCTTGGTATAAGCGTCCGTGATGCCATATCCTGCGATTGTAGTTGGCTTTGAGGTCAAGCTAGCGAAGGTATGGGTGTGACCGCTGAGGGAGAATGTGCTTCCCTTTGTCAAAGTCAAGGTGTGACCGTCTATGCTTGCGCTAGTAACGGCGTTCCCTGAGCCACTAAACGTAACCGTATTGACTCCATCGGTGACTCCATAGCCAGCAAGTGTTGTTGGCTTTCCCGTAATCTCGCTGAATGCGTGGGTGTGTCCCAACTTGCTATAGGTCTTCTCCGCATCGGCAGACTTCAAGTAAGCAGCCAAGGACTGATGAGAAGTAAGGTAAGTTCCCAAGTCAACGGCTGTTCCACCTGTGGCTGCGATGGTCTTAGTGACACCATTAATCTTCACGCTGTGCGTATGTGTCTTGTCACTCTTTCCGCTGATGTCTTGATGGGATGTCAAGAAAGTAGCTCCCTTTGTAAATGTCAGTTTAGTACCACTTTTCGACACACCTGTCACCGCATTGCCACTTCCTGTAACCTCTATGCTTGTCGCACTTCCTCCTTCCAAGGTGTTTATGCGACCTATGGCATCATTGATGCTGCTGTAGAGTGCAGCAACAGAGTAAGCACTAGCAACCTCGCTAAGACTTTCGCTTGTAAGGCTCTTGGCATCATTGTATGATTTCACCGTGCCATTCAATCCACCGCCTCCAGTACTACCGCTAGATGTAGTTCCGACACCATAAGCAGATACACCACCACTAGTATAAAGATTTGCAACTTCGTTGGTCGAGGTGTTCGTTATTTTCAACGCTTTGTTAGTTGCATCATACTCCAACTTTATGTTGCCAATAGTGATGTACTTTCCACTAGGCACAACGATGCTACCGCTTATGTCGGCTGTTCCGTCAAAGCTGTTACCCCAAAGTTTACGTGCGTTGGTCAGCTTGATGGCGGACTTCGCCGAGCCATTCGTGAAGTAGCCTTGCAAGGTTGTTATGTTCGCCTTGTTTGTGGCAATGTTTGTAGCATTTGCACCCTCCGCCTTCTTTGCCCTGTTAGTTTCGTCCGTGATAGACTTGTTGATACCACTAAGTATGCTATCCAATGAATCTGTCTGCGCAATGCCAGCAAGGAAATCCACAACCTCATTCCACTTGTTGATAACACCATCAGCAGTTTCCTCATCGGTAGTCATTAGCTTGTACCAATTGTAAGCAGAATCCCATTGCCCTTGCTTTGATGTCGTAGGGATGGAATAACCCGAAGTCAAGCTTATGGCGAAAGTTCCACTTGTTGTGATTTCCTTTGTCGTACCAAGAGACAATCCAGTTGGCAAAGTTAGCTTAACCGATGTTACCGTTCCCTTGTTTGTGGTGTAGCCGCTATCATTCGTAAGTTGAGAAACCTTGGTGATACGGTCTGTAATATCCACCCACTTGTGCGTGTGTGCGCTAGGAGTGAAAGTAGAAGGCTTTCCTGTGATGTTTGCCCAATCCAAGCTAAGACCACCAAGTTCAGAACTGATGTTGTCGATTCGATTGCTGAGAGCCTTGATGGCATAAGCGTTAGGAATGCTTGCCAAGTCATTGTCTGTATACGTGCCTTTGATGATGTCTGTGTAGCTCTTCACGCTTGCGACCAAGCCACCGCCACCACCATTGTTAGTACCATCGCCGTATGCGCTCATTCCACCTGTGGAATACACATTGCCGTCAATCTTCAAAGCACCATTTACCACACTGAGGGTAATACTACCTAATTTAAGCTTTCCCTCTACCAACAAATCATTGCTTACGCTGAGTGTCGTAAAAGGAGCTTGCGGAGTCAAAGCCACAAGGTCTTTTATGTTAGTGCCATTGCTACCGCTCTTCCATGTAGGCTCAAAGAATGCAAGGTATGCGCCAAGATTCTTCTCGCTGATGATAAATGATGTAGGGTCAGCGTGAACCTTTCCGTCCACGTCCCACCAGATTGCACCATTTGCGAGATAGCCCGAACCGTCAAAGCGAACGAGGGAAGTAGCAGGAGTAAGGCTTCCGCTATTGTAGTCCTTATCCACCATCTGACCACCCCACCAAGTTGCGATGCTCTTCTTTCCTCTGTTCGTGTCTATCGCTCCGTTGATACCACTCTGAACGTTTCCGTCTGCGTCTCTCAAAGCAAGGAGTGTTGTCATTACAAGACCGCCATCAATATCTGTTGTCTGACCGAGTGCGTCCTTGATATACTTGTAGCCTGCAAGGTCGGTAATATTCTGCTTCAAGTCACCATATATCTTGCTAGTGATATATGCGTTTGCCAAACCCAGCTTGTCATAGAAGGCAGAATATGCGCTTTGGAAGTTGGTAAACTTCGTTCCGACAGCAGATACGATGGTAGCCTTGCCTTCAGTATTAGCCGCATTGTATCTTGCTGATATATCTGAGAGATACGTAATGAGTTCCGTCTTGGCTGTAGAGAGGGTAGTGAAAGCAGTGTTGAGGTCGGTGAGTTCATTGGTGTTCGTCAGCACCTCTGCTTCCTTCACCTCATTGTACGACTTCTGTGCTGCCGCAAAAGCATCTTCAAGTCGCTTGGAATCCTGCGCCATAGCCGCAATCTCAGAAGGCTCTAGATAGCCATCCGTAACATAATTATCGAATGCCTTCTTGTTGCTTGTAACGGTCTTGCCGAGATTCGTAACATTCGTCTGTGCGGTATCTGCCGCCTTCTTCGCCTCTTCCGCTGCCTTCTTTGCTGCGTTCGCTACAGTATCGTCTGTGTACTTCACTTTCTTAGTCCAATCGGCTGCGCTGAATGAAGCATTGCTCTTGGTTGCCACGACAAGCTCGCCCTTGGAATATGCAACACCACCGAGGGTATATGCTGCTTCCAAAATCCAGAGGTCACGTTCCTCATAGGATGCAGGCTTGCTTACATAGATGCTGGATTTGCCATCTATCTTGTCGAAGACCTCGGTAGGCACATCCTGTTTATCCCATTTCGTACCATTCCAAAAGAAAGTCTGGTTGTTGCTTGTGTTATACCACAGGTCGCCCTTATGCTCCTTCTTCGCATCATCGGTAGTCCAAGATGTACTCGGGTCAGAAGGCTGATACCAAGTCTCAGCCTTCTTGTCGAGCTGGTCTCGTATTCCCGTCAAGCTCTCCTCTATGGTCTTGGCGAATGCGTTGAGGTCGGAATCATTAGCCTTTACCCATTCTGATGAGGTGAAGCTGCCAGTGGCTCTACTCTTAACGCACACCATCAGAGTCTTGCCATCATCTCCGCCGCTAGCCCATAAATCGCCCTCGTCATAAGGAACAGTAGGCTGAGAGGTGAAAACGGTACGCTTTCCATCTGCCGTGTCCTGCGCCTTGCTTGCTGCGGTCATAGCAGTGTTGATGTCGTTATCCTTGATTCTCGCCCATGCCGTACCCGTCCAACGGTATGTGTAGCCATTAGACGTATTGTAGAACAGGTCGCCAGCGTGCTGCGACTTCAATGTATCGGTAGTCCAGTCAGAAGCAGGCTTATTCTGAGTAGTAGGAGCATAGTTGTAGAACCAGGTCTCTACTTTCTCATCAAGCTGCTCCTTGTAGCTAGCCATATCGTTTTTGTACTCTTCCTTGAAGGTATTGAGGGCAGAATCATCGGTGTACTTGGAAGCCTTAGTCCAGTCAGCGATGTCAAATGACGAACCTTTTGCCTTGGCAGTCTGGCAGCGCAGGATTTCATTCTTGTAGATGTTGCCATCTGTAGGATAGGTAGCATTTACCCAAATGTCGCCCAACTGATAAGGCGGAATAGGCTGTGTACTGAACACCTTCATTTTGCCATCTGCGGTCTCCTGTGCCTTGCTGGCATCGGATAGAGCTTTGGCGATGTCGGTATCTGTAATGATAGTCCACTTATAGGTGTTGCCATCCTTGGCAAAGCGGTATGCCTTGCCCGTCTTGTTATCATAATAAAGGTCGCCCAAATGGGTATCTTTTTCCTTGTCTGTCGTCCAACTGCTGGCTGGGGCATTCTTCAAAGTAGGCACACCATCGTAAAACCACGTCTCGATAGCTCCGTCAACCTGATTCTGAAGGTCAGCTATCACCTGCGAGTTCTTGATGAGATTGTTCACCTGCTCCTCGGTCAAGCCTCCTGCTGAGTTCTCCTTGATATACTGAGACAATTCCTTGCCATCCACGGTTGATTTGGCTGAGATTTTGCCTTTAACAGATACCTGCTTGGCTGCGCTGTCATACTTGATGTAGCTACTACCCTCATAGCCATTCTCCTTAGTAGGTCGGTCGCCCACATACATATCGCCATAAACATTAAAAAATGCCTTGTTAGTCTGTTTGTTTACACCATACTCTACGTATTCTTTGTTGGCAAAAGAGTAGCTATTTATACCGTGGTACAAGCTGACGGATGGCGAATAGGTATCTACCGCCGAGAAGATAAGGCAGTTCTGACGTTCTACATCGGTTCTATTACCGCACTGCGACAATACATCACCTTTGGCAGGAACATCGCTTGCAGTAGCGCAATCGGTATCCGAGAGGTCGATATAATGATACTTCTTTCCTTCCAGCTCTACGGGTTCCTCGTCACGACCGATTACCAATCGCCAATAGAAGTGATTACCCACCTTATGGTAAGTGCCCTTGCGAACATTGAATGATTCCGAGCGCACTTGGTCGTTAACGGAGAAATCATTATCTACGGCATCACCTTCCTGCTCTGCTAAGAAATAGCAACGATAAGCCTTCTGTGACACATTATTATATGTCACAGTAACCTCTTCCACCTTGTGAGCCACCACGCCACCAGCAGGAGAGATAATCTCCTTGCCACCGATGGTGGAGGTTTTCTTGATTACAAGCTCCTCGAATATAGCCTTCATCCTCACCTCCAGGTAATCTGTGATGAGATGCGAACGACCTTCTGTATCGGGAGTCCACGAGCCGCCGTTCTCATTGTTGAAGTTACCGACAAGCAATCCACTTAAAAGCTTCTGTACCTTCTCCCAAGTGATTGTGCCCTTGGCGGTGTCGTCCTTTGTCTTGTTTAATCTTTGTTCATCAACAGCTTTTGCTGAAAATACATTATAATCCGTAGGAGTTATGCTATCATAACTCTTAATGATGTAAATCGACCTTCCGCTTCCGCCATTACCATTAAGATAACTCTGTCCATTATAGACAAGTTCCTCAATTTTAGACTCCATTGCATTGAGTCGTGAATATGACGGTTTTTCTCCAACATAATATTTTGCTCCATCATAAGGAATATCTAGACAAAACTCATAACCGATAATTCTTGAAGCCCTATAACTGTCACCATAACCTTTATTATAAAGATTTACTCTGTCTCCTACTCCATGCAAGTTACCCCTACCCTGATTATAGGAATAGTTAGCCTCAGCGGTACATGTATATGTCGTAGGGTCTATCATGGACTTCTTCAAATCCTTTATGGCATCCGTCAGCAACTCATTGGAAGCGGAAGAAACTAAAGTATCACCCAATTTGGTAGAATCCCAATTATAGAGAACAAAAGTATCTCCATCCTTCGGGTGCAAAGTTATATCCGGCAAGAAACGACCATAATCCTCATTAGCAACAATCTCAAATACCTGCGACTTAGGATTTATCTGTTCTTTTCCATCTTTCAATATCGGATTACCATCATCGTCCTTAAGTATTTCAGAAACTCCATCTGGATTAAACTCACATTCGAAGTTCATACCACTAAGAGAACCGCTTTGGAATACTATATGTAAGTTCTTGCCACTAAGAATATACGCCTTTCGGAAAGCCATATCACCTGTTTTTTCGCCATCTTCATTGACAATAGCAAGCGAATTAACACGATAAAAAGTCCGTTTGATGTAATCTCCTTCTTCGGGTGTACTTTCATCTTCTACATCTTTTTCATATGATGTTACCTTAGAAGTCTTGATAAGATTTCTTGGATAAATATCATCATTTGTTGTTACTCCCTCTACATACTGGTCTTCATGGAGTCCACCGACTTGTATATATCCGTTATTCAGCTCAAAGCCATTCTCTGCCAGCATTTGCTTGTTTTGTTCAGAACATTCTGCTGACGTTGGAAGCATAAGGCGTTTTTCGACAACACCATCCTTTGTTATATCTGCATCGGAATCATTCTTGTATCCGCTAGGCAAGTTCCTTGCAGCTCCAAAAGCATATACCCTGTTTGCATAAGTGGATTGGCTTTGTGAGCTTGACATAGAAACGATATTATCGTTAAGTCTGAAATCAGTAATAGCATTCGTATTCTCGCAAGTTCCAAAATGCAGTATATTTCCCTCAAACCACCATTCACAACCAAACGTCTGAGCTATATTCGCAATAGCATCCAATATACTTGTATTATAGTAAGTTATAAGCTTTGCAGCATTCGCATCTACACTCGCATCTATAACATAAGTATAATCCGTTCCTTCTCCTTCAAAATTAGGGTCATAAAGGTAAGACTTATCTAACTTCGCATAATAAGCTAGATTTTTCATTATCACTTCTATATGAGTACTAATTTTTGAAGTAAGAGAGAATGTCGCTTCTTGTGAACCTGTATTCGGGCGATACTTCAGGATCTTATTCTTTAACTTACGATAATAGGCATCAAATTGGATTTCGTAGGAATACCCAATAGTATCATTATCTTTGGCCTTAGTTAAATCTATAAGCTCAAATCGCCCATATGGTGTTTCGATAAAATCACCACGCAAGAAATATGTCGGTCTAGAAAGGTTAAACGAAAGCTTACAATAGTGAGACTGCATCAATTCATAATGAACTGATGCTTCTTGTGTAACAGGAACAGTACATCTTACTTGTACGTTTCCGCTATTATCGTAGTACTTTATGTCGATTTCCTTGAAAGTTTTCATAATTATTCTATATCTTCAAATTCTTTTAAAGTGAATTTTTCTCTATCCGAATCCGTCAGTTCTCCTCTATTTGTAGGATTGTACTCCACTAACTTCAAACTCTTCTTGCCTATAGAACCTCCTTTTCCCCTAGAATAGCTAGATGATTTTCTTGCACAATACAAACGATAAACATCATCTTTTGATTTCGGAACCTGTATAGTAACAAAGCCATTATCCATAAGCGCATCAAAGGCTTTTACCCTTTTATTGTAGTCAGTATGGTCTCTGCCAATAATGACAAACTCTAATGTAATGCTTCTTTCTGCCTTTTTTGGACGAATAGGAACAACCCTAGTTCCATGCTCAGTTCTTACCTCGTTGGCAATATAACTCTTATTGTCTGCATCAGCCTCTAATGCATCTAAGAATCCACTACCCATCTTTACACGATAGTTAGTCCAAGCATCCTTTCCGTTTATGATAAGTTCATTCGAATTCATGTCAGCAAAATTAAAAATAAAATGAGGAATAATATTATATTTTTACCACAATGCTTTCACTTAAAATTTAAGTGCAAAAAGGGCGCAAATCCAAATAGGAAATGCGCCCAAAAACAATAAGCTTTTGATATTATGAAGTTGTATTTTCGTTTCCCCTTACTTTTGCGGCTAACGCTACTTTATCTTCTGCATCCTTCCGTATCTTTTCTATTTCTTCTGCTGGAGCATCCGTAAGAGCCAACATTTGGACAGCGGTCTCTAGAGACAGGACACCTTGATTGTATAGTTCCGCAATAACTTTCCACTTATCTTTTTTATCATCCTCAAAAGGCTCTGCGAAATCGAACTCTACTTCCAGCTTATCCAACTTGCTTCTCTTTTCAGGATATAGTTCCTTCATAACGGCAATAATAACATGCGACAATCTACCGACAAGCTCTTCATAGATTTCCATTCGGTTCGCCCTCTTGATGTAGCCCAATACCAACGCTCGCTTTATACCTACACTGGTAAGCGTACTCATGGCTTTCATCAGTTCCGGTGACATATCCGGTGTAAATGTATCAAACAATATAGATTGAGCCAAGTCCTCTTTCTCTGCCTTGCGAATTTCTGAGTTCTGAGGTGGATTGATATATTCAAACCTAGAATCCTTTCCTGTCAATTGTATCAGCTTGCCTGGCTTGTTCCGCTTAGGGATTGATTGTATCACGTCAGCGGTTGCCGCAGCTATAGGGTCGGCAAAATAGTTGTTCGTATCTCCTATCTTGGAGTCTAACATCTCTTCACGTTCCATTCTTGGCTCTGCACCATCCCATGATTTAGGTTGGCGAAAGTAGATGCCGTTAATCTTTCCGGTCGGATTAGGATACTTATACACCTTCCATCCAAAGCCACCACGCTCACAATGATAGTTGAAGACCGATGTCAATATATCCCAACATTCAACAGTTCTTGTCTCTCGCTTTAAGGAATAACCTATCGCAAAAGCAAGCATATTTCCATATTGGTCAAACAATTCTCTCATCTTATGTCCTTTGGAACGTGCTGCTACGTATACATCAACATGCATTTCTCCGTTTTTTTGCGAGAAATTAAAGACAAGTCCGCTTTCGGTTTCCGCTCCGGCAAGTCGCTTGCATTGGCGAAGCTTGGTATTGAAGTATATATTCTTCAAGTATTTTTTGTATAGCTCAAAGGCTTCATCGTCACCTTCTACTTTCTTCCACATTATCGGATTACCTAACAAGAAGAACAACTCTACCTCATTGATGTATCTCTGCCTTGTCCTTGCCAACTTCTCCGTCCTATATGGTTTTTCTCCCTTTACCCATTTATCCTCACGGCTCATCACCTTGTGAGTTTGCGGATTATATTCCGAAATGGCATTATCCACATCGAAATCATGTTGTTCCATCATGTTTACGACAGAATCAACATCATTATCTTCCAAACGTTCGAAGATATTTCTCTCCACACCCAACGCATTGAGCGTGAGGTTTCGAAAATATGTCTTTATCTGAATAATTGAATCTACAAACATCCTTATAACTTTTTGAAGCAAAGGTAATAATAAACATGGTTTCTACACACTTTAATTTACGTATGCCTTTCACTTAGTTTTTAAGTGAATAAAAAAGACTATTTACTAAAGAATCTATCTTTATTTAGTAAACAATCTTTTTTATTTACACTAGATTTTTATTCACCATCATAGAGTACTTACACTAACTATCTAATAGTTAAATATTTGTATTTTTATTACAAAAGTAATTATATTTGTCATTTAGTACACTCCTAAGTCTGATTTTGATGCTTTCCTTGGCTTCATTACCTTACCGAGCAATACAGCTAGAATATAATACCTAGCAGCATCTATTAAATGATTGTCATGGTCTTCCGGAACATTGATGTAATTACCATCCTTATCTTTTGACCACACATATTTACGGAACTCGCTCTGTAAATGGACTGATTGCCTAGTAGTGAAGATTTCGAATGTCTGCATCTTGTCAATACCAGCCAATATCGAACCAGCACCCTTTTGTGCTCCATATATGACTATTCCACCAAGAGCTACCTCATCTATAAGTCTAGGGTCAGCACTATCCGCATACACAAACAAACCTTCTTCCGCATAAGGGCGCAAGAATTTTATAATATCACTGGACAACATTTCCGTTCTATAGCAAAGTTCCTCTATATACAGGCGATTATCTACGATACCACACTTCACAATGGCAGTATAGTCTTTCGAATATCCCCAGTCTACTCCGATGGCTACTTTCCTTGCGTTGCTAGGGAACTTATCCACAATGCCAACATGCTTGAATATTGCACCCTCTGATACGTCAGACCATCTACCTATCATTATATGAGCATATTTCTCCGGTTCATTCTCCTTCATTTCCAACACCTCATTAAGGAACTCCGGTGACAAATGCTTTATGTTATCAAGATATGTAGTATGAATGTGCAACACTCTTGGGTCTGTGCTGATCTGGACGGGAACGCCATCAAAATACACCTCTTTATGTGTCTTTTCTATAAAACGCTTATATACCCAATGATTTGAATCACAAGGGTTCATAATGATTATTACTCGGTTGTGCAAGCCTTTCTGACGGATTGAAAGCATGATACGCTCAAAATCCTCCTCACTCGTCCATTCCTCAGCCTCATCAACAACAAACGTAGTCACACCATGAATAGACTTTAACTTAGCAGTCTGATTACCACTAGAAGTATTGATACCACGGAACATGATTTCGGCTCCTGTCATTTTGTTGACTATATCGGTCTTCGTGTTCTTGAAGTAATCCTGTGTGCCATCAATCTCTATCTTCTCTTTAACCTCTGGAATTACGGAAATAGCTGCACTCACCATCGTATAACGTGTATAAAGAATCTTATGCGCTATCTTTCTTTCCGCATTGTATTCGAAGGTTAGTCTTTCGATAAATTGAGAGGCAGAGAAACTTTTTCCTGACGCACGACTTCCTGTAATAAGGTAAATGAAATGCGTTTTATCATTATACAACGGATAATAAACGGAATGTGTTTTTGTCATTATTCACCCTCCTTTTGCTCTTCAGCTTCCTGCTCTATCTCTCTTTCTATCCACTTGTTGACGGATATACCTTTCTTAGGGTCAAAAGGAATGCCCTTTTCCTCTTCATCCTTCTTGCCTCTCTGTATCTCTCTCCAAGTCATATCATAATGGAATAGCCAAGTAGAAAGAGCTTGCACGTTAGGAGGAGTCTCCTGCTCAGTTTCTCTAGTTTCCACTACTATATCATCTGTCATAACTCCATCTACAACCATGTGTCTTTTGGTGGTTGTCTTGCCTTTTACCTTGACACCTCCAAGGGCGCATTTAAGGAATCTGCCACGCACGATTGCATTAATAAATTCTCTGCCACGCACGAGGGATTGAGTTATCCTTTCGCCTCTTTCCGCATTTTCGTCTTCATTCCAATTCTCGTATTTTCCGTTTTTCATTCGGTTGAAGACCTGTGGATTTAGGTCAACCCCAAACTTCAAACCAAGGGCGTAGGCAATTTCAGAATCCTTCTGACCTTGCTTTGCAAGCTGTTCTATCTCATCATAGAAAGCATCGCCATTGTAATCAAATTTCGGTTTTGCCATTTTCTTGTATTTATTATTGTTTCGCTATATATTGGGCAGATGGGATTTACACCTTGCCTCTAATCTTGTTATACATATAGAAAGGAACAGCTAGTATGAACATCGGTATTGCCAATACCATAGCTATAGCCAAGTTCGCAATCTTCATTAATCTTTTCTTGTTCTTCTTCATAATCTTTCGATTTTATGAGTTGACCAATTGTCCTATCTTGTTTATCAAAGGGGTAAAAAGACACGACACCCATATATTGAACGTTTTCTTTCTCCTTTTTTTGAGAAACATAGAAACAATCATAAAGGGAATGAGCATACCTATTGTTATTGCCGCCATTATAAACCCTAACGTGAATCTTATAATCTTTTTCATTACTTTCATATTGTTTTTGTTTATATGCGTTTAGCAACCTTCATAAGCATTTCTCCCTTTATTACCTTGTCGGTTTCAATAAAGCCAAAGGTGCTCATAAAGCGTTCCTTGTTCTCGATGTTATCAAAGGATAGCATGACGTAAGACTCGGCTTCTAAAGCTTTTTCCGCTGCCTTGGTATTTACCTCTTTCTTTACCTGTTGCATACGCTCTTTATTCGCTTGATATTGAGCATCTTGCTGCTGATTGGCTATAATTTGATTTTGTTCTATCTGTCGTCTCTGCTCTTCTTGCACTTCCTTTGGTGCTGGCACTTTTCTGTTTTCGCTTTCTTGGGCAAATGGGTCTAGTAAGGAATTGAGTTCTTTACCTAACTCATCTTCGCCTTCAGTCTTTACCATTGCATCATAGCCGAACAGGGACAGGTCTTCTTCCGTTAATCCGGCATCCATATAGTTTATGTCCGGCAGTAATTCACGGACTTTCATGTCATCCCATTCTCCATGAGCATTCTCGGAATTAAGCATGAGGTTCAGTTCAACTTCGGTCTTGTAATCTACATCTATAGCCTCAGCCAAAAGAGCATAATCCTTTTCGGGATAGCCCATAATCTCATCCATGATGGTTACTTTTTGGTTGCCGCCTACGATGGTCATTGTCTGCTTATTGACGGTTATACCACCAACAACACCATATTTCCTTATGGAACGTTTCAACGTAGCTTTCTGCTGCGGTGAAATCTTCCTTGGATTATATGGTGCTATCTGCACTTCGGAGCGTTTGAACTCTTCCTGCTTACCTGTGAAATAATCTCTTGGTTTCGTCATCTTATCAACTCATTGTTTCTTGCAAAGGTATGAATAATAATTGTTTAAGAGAAATGTTTGTCTTCGTGTCTTTTCACTTTGTCTTTTTAGTGAAATAACATATCGCAGCAACATGTTAATTGGCTTTTATTTTGGTTACTTTTGCACAAAAAAGATATGGGAGACGTAGGTAATAATGGGGTACATGCTAGGCTGAGAGCACAAGCAACCTCAATGCGGAGAAAAGCCGAGTCGGTAGGTAATAAGCTACAAGCTATAGCTGAAGGTATAGCTAAGAAGTATGGAGCAAGGGTCACTCCTATCAATTACAAGAGTGTTGACTCCATTGTACGCAAGGCTAAGGGCGAGGCTAATGGTATTAAAGACATTAAGGACTCGTACAGAACAACCATCATCGCAGATAAAGGGTCAATACCGAAAATAATAAAAGACCTTAAAGGCAAATACAAGGGCTTTGAGTTCGTTAGACTCAAGGAACAGAAACTGGATACTGGCTATTCAGGAAACATCATCAATATCCGGAACAAGAAGACCGGACTTATTGGTGAGATACAAGTTAATACTGCTAAGATGATTTACGCCAAGGAGAATTACTCGATAGCCTACAAGCTGTTGGGTGGGAAGACCATGCGAGAAATCTATAAAGAGACCAAGAAACCATCCGGTTGGGGACATGCGTTATACGAGCAGAGTAGAACCGCCAAGAGTAACGGAGGCAAGAAACAAAGGTCGGTATCTATGCAACAAGCTTACTATGCAACGTTTCAATAATTAATATATTTAAATTTCAAGTAATAAACATTAATTTATTTGCAAGTTTAATATCTTTTTTATATCTTTGCATTGTAATAAGGAGATAAAGACTATGAATAATAAAGATAAGAACAAAATCAGCCACCTCCTTAAAAACGGAGAGTCGGTTTATGTTTACTATTGGGAGGATGACATCGTTGTCCGTTATCAATATGTAAATAAAGAACTTATGTGTTACCCTAAAGGTAAAGGACGTAAGCCAAAAGAGTTTAAGTTTAATGAGAACACCTATGCACAAGATGCTCTTGAACTAGGTGATTTAATAACGAAAGAAGAATATGAAAGATTTTGAAATGATAGAGTTGTGCCTCCGCATTGCTTGTGAGGCGCACAAGGGACAGATTGATAAGGTTGGACTTCCGGTGATATTGCATCCCATCCATGTAGGAGAAATGGGTAATAGCACCGAAGAGATTTGTGTCGGATTTCTCCATGATACGATAGAAGATACGGATATGACCTACGACAAGCTGTTATCACTAGGAGTAAGAAAAGACATTGCCGATAGTGTATGCATTCTAACCCACAAGGAAGGTGTTCCGTATTTCGACTACGTACAATCTATCATCGACTCAAAAGATATGGTTGCAATCCAAGTCAAAATCAATGACCTGCATCACAACCAATCGAGAGCCAAGAAGTACGGATTCCAAAAACAATTTGAAAAATGTACTACTGCGCTTGCGATGATGGGAAAGCTCTTTCCACATGAGGAGGGGTAATACTACCCATCCTTTGAATATATGCCTTAACTAGTACGCTTGCGAGTATAATTCCAACCTAATTCCTTTGCGACTTCACGAAGAGCTTTATTAGTACTAACTACATCAGCTCTGTCCCAAGCAATTGACAACTGCTCTCTACTTATTCTTCCGTGAGTGTAATCGGAACTTGGTTTAGCGACATATGAATTAAAATATTTCATACGCCTATCCTTTATCTTTCTTGCAACATTCACGGCTTGACGTTGCGTACTTATTCCCCAACCATTCTTCGGTCTTTTCATAGAGTATGTATAAGAGCTTGTGATAGCTCTTATCTCTGATGCGTTATTTATGACCGTAGTAGCAATATCTGCACTACTAAAGCTTCTTCCTATCCTACCTGCAATATTGCTATCCAACCCTTCTCCTGGGTGGTTATGCGTCAATATCGCATCTTTGTAATTGTAACCACTTGGCAATTTCGTACTTGTAGAAGTACCTCTTGTGGAATGGCTTATCTCTTTTCCATTTTGGTCGAAAGCATAAATACGTTCTGTCTTTAACTTTCTAATCTTAGCTTCAGTGTCGGACAAAGCCGCATCCAAGCCACGGCTATGTCCGGCATTGATTTGCCTATCCGCTCTTTCGCCTCGTTGAGGTCTGCCTCTATATCCTCTATCTGCCATATATAAATCTCCTTTTTTATTTGCAAAGATACGAAATAACCTTGGGAGTACCTAAATATCAAAGGCTTACATATTCACTTATCCATATTGTGCAATCATTCTTTTTCTTTATTATACAGAACTTCAACACCTACCATCGTTTGTTTCACAGAAGACGGTTCACAACTCTTCTTTCTTGTTCCGTCATATCATTTAGAATTTAAGTTTTCAGAAATTCCAATCTGTCTTCTACTTGTGTAAATGTATCATCCAACTCGTCATCACTCATAGAGGAATAGAAAGTATAGCTACATGGTCGCATAGTAAACCCATCAATCAAGAAGACAGAGAACCACATAATGCGCTTTACACTGCATTGTTTCAGATTAACTTCTAATGCTCCTTGTTCAACTTTAACGGCAATATTATTGTTTGATTTAATGTTTAATACCTTACCTAAAACATCGTTATATACTTCATTCATTGCTCTTCTCTTTAAATCCTACATATCTCTTCATTTCACTATAAGCTCTCTTCATAGCCTCAGCCGGAGAAAGATTATACTTTTTCTCAATATCGCTTGTTATGTCCGCAAGATGTATCCTAAACAGCTCTTCAATGTAAGTATCATCCTTCATTCGCTGAACACCTCTTGCGTATATCTTTGCCTTATCCATTCCCCATTCCAAGCCCATTTCGTGTATGAATTCATCCAATTGCATAAGGCTTTTCTTTCCGAAGTTTCTGAATTTTACCATTTCGAACTTGGAATATTGTACCAAATCTCCAATAGTATCTATGTCGGCTGCCTTTGTCACATTAAGAACACGTACTGGTAAATTACAATTTACCAAGCGGATAGAGAACACTGAAGGAGGAACATCTTCTGAAAGTTCTTCTTTTTCACCCTCTTGCATTATCAACTGCATTTTTACATTCTTAATTTCTTCTTTCAAGGAATTGTTCTCCTGCTTCAAATCAGCAAGTTCTTCAATCGCATAATTGAACTTCCGGATAGCCTTAATGACAATCTGGCGCACCCTCTCCCTTGAAAGTCCAAACTCGTAGGCTATATTACTAATTCTGTCGCCATTAAAAAATGCTTGCATAATCTTCTTCTCTCGCATTCCACCTTGTGACGTTAACTCCAATAACGTACAAAGTGAACCGCCTATCTTGTCATAGCTGAAAGAAGAAACGTTCAAGGCATCATGCATTAACATTTGTATCTTCGCATTTACCTTGCGCTCACTTGCCAACAACTCTTTCTGTTCTCTATCAAGCAAGTCTTCTGTAACTGACAACATCTTGTACTTCTCGGAATACTTCTTAACATCATCTGCATTCACCCAAAAGCGTTTACTGCTCTTATCATTGTAGCCTCCAAGTAAGCCCTTGTTAACCCAGTTCGTAATCGTCTGAGGGTCAACACCTAAATAAGCAGCGGCATCATTTCTTGTCATTCTCTCCATACGAACCCCTTTCTTTTATATTTTTGTTCTTGAAATATTCACCATAGGCATTAACCAAATCTTTTTCAGTAATACCTCTACTCAAACAATCATTAGCGAAATCGATCTGTACATTATCATTCCTTTGAACTTTAGTGTATCGTTCAGAATATTCTTTAATTAAGTCGGCAACTACTATATATGCTTTAATTTGGGAAGATTTAAGCATATCTACGCTAACAAAAGTCTTGCAGATATTAATACCTCGCTTATAGTCAATCTTTTGCAGATAAAGCCCCATACTTGTAGCTACAACCTTGCTTGTGTCATTTTTATAAATAAGCACCGTATAAGCCACTTCTCTCTCAATATGAGCTAATACCCTATTAATTGTCATATTCTCTATTCCCAATGCTCGCTCGGCATATCTTCGTAAGAAATGTGGCGTATAACTGAACTGCTCTGCGCTATTCTCCTCGTCCAACAAGGAAGTAGCACATACATAATCATTCGTCTCCTTGCAATAGATAAACATATCGAAATAGAATTGTCTGATGTTCCCTCTATTTACATACACGCATACTTTGTACTCGGTAGCGTCTTTCGTCTTGAAATCATAACACTGAGTAGTACATCGTCCCATTCCCTTACGAAGCTCACGGATGAGTTTCTTTGCTTTTTCGATAGCAAACTTTTCTAGCATAGGCTTATCTTTCTTGAATATCTCAAAAAGTTCACGCCCCGTCATAGAACCTATAATCATTCTTTTCCCTCCTCTTTCTTGTTCAATTCGTTAGTAAAAAACCTTTTTAACCCATCGTATTGATTTACCACCTGTTCCAAAGCCTTATTCTTCTCACGCAACTCATCACGCTCTAAGAGTAACTTTCTGTACTTCTCTAACACACATCTAACTTCTTTCGAGTGAAGCCTCTGTAGCTGATTGTTGAGTTCATTAAGTCTGTAGCCTTGTTCACGTGTTTTCTTACGAAGATGACACAATTCTTCTTGCATTTTTGAATAATTCTTCAATACCCTAAGAGTTATTCGCTCTTCGGGTATATCCTTATTCACATCATTCTTTCTTGCCTTACTCATAACTAAAACTCCTTGTCCTTTAAAAATAAAACGCTCCCAACCAAATAACTACCTTTCCAGCCAAGCCCCCTCGCTTGTATTGTAGCCAAAGTATTTATAGGTTTATGTTTGAGAAGTCCTTCTTCATCGCACAATAATATGTTATCATCATTAAGATGAACCAGCTCAACATATCCATCAACCAAAGCCTGAGCTTCTTCTAGTGAAATCTTTTCTCCATTCTTTGGCTGCACATCTTTGACGATGCAGCCTACCTCGTATAACTTCATGCTCTATAAATTTAAATAAGACATCATATCTTGAACGGCATCCATATCGTGCTCGATACTCTGCTCATATTTGCTTTTAAGACTTTTATAGCCCTTTAATATCGTAAAGCAATAATGTTTACCATCAAAGTAAAAAGGCAACTCATTGCAATTCTTTTTGTTTGCCGTGAAATTATAAGGACTCCCATGATGAAAATCAAACTCGAAAGAATTGTTATCGTCCTTACATCGCTCTACTATCTTACTTTTCCATTCTGCAATATGCGCTTGCAGCTTTTTTTTATCATTAGATGTTTCTAGCCATAACGTAGTCCGAGATTTACAAAAAGACAATTTTCCCAATATATCCAACTTGATAACATAAACGTTATTTGTAGCCACTGGTTTCAAAGCCTTCAATGCTTCATCCAAAGCGTTAGCCAAAGCTCCATTTTTGCAATTATTTGCCCTAAATTGGCTTATTACTTGATATGCTGTATTCTTATCCATAATCTCAAAGTTCTAAATTTCAACACCAAAATTCTCTGCAAATATCTGAAGCATAGTCAACTCCAAAATAACTTTCTTCGCCTCGTCCTCACTCATACCATAGCATACTGCAAAACGCTGACGTAACGTTGCGCAATCCATATCGTGACGCTCGTTTAAGAAAGCTATCATATTTCTTACTAATTCTTTGCTATTCATTCTCTTAAACAGTTTTTATGGTGTGTCTCACCTTTTATATTATTTGTACTTTTCAATTGTATTAAAGACATTATCTAAAGCCTCATCGCAATACGCTGTACTAGTTACACATGCGCCTCTTGAAATCGCCTTGTAGCAATCTCTAAGACCAAGCAAACCACTAATAAGCTTAGATGCATCATAGCAAGTAAACTTATTCAAGTCCAATGCATCAATAGCATTTATGCCATTTTCTGTGATAACACCTTTTAGATCATTGATGAACTTCTTCTGCTTGTCGGTAATCATCTTCATAACGTCTGTGCTAGTTTTTAACGTGCTCGCCCTGCACTAAATTGCAAGAAACTTGTCTTGCGGCAAATCTTCAAGTATCTCTTAAAGACATTGCAAAGATACGATTTTATTTTCTAACTCGCAAATATATTATGGTTTTTCTTTATGCATTTAACCTTTATTCGCTTTAAGTATTGGTAATTTTATGATTTTAACAATATAGGCAGACTTTCACAAGCCCGCCTATACCAAAAAGAAAATAATACATTATTATATATATAAATTAAAAAGAGTATTACTTGTTGTCATACTTATAAAGAATCACCCTACTTTGCGGAAACACCTTATATATACGCTCTAAGTCTTCAGGTGCATTATCCCTTAGCCATACAAAACAATCCAAGTCCAAAGACAAACCTCCTGATGCATTCCCCACCTCAGCGTTCTCTGAGCGCAATGCTCTGGAGTACATTATCGGCTTAGGTAGATGGCGATGCTTCATATATTGCAGGATTTGTTTTTGAGTAAAATCAGCAAGAGGATAACAATTTCCACCATGAATGTAATTTTCATCCTCATAAGACTTCAACATAAGGCTACGGTTCATCGAGTCTGCTTTTTTCATACCAAAGAACACGTATTCTATTCCGAAACGTATCTTTAAGGCTTTTACGACCATAGAAAGATTAAGTACCTTTACCTTTGGGTTCGGTACACAATACACCCCATAATGAAGATTGTATGTAGTATTCCAATGCGGAATTTGCTCGAACTCTATCTTCGGGTATCTTGCCCTCAGCCAGTTTATCCATCGCTGTATATGTTCCAAGTCTTTTACGAGATACATAAATACACACACTATCCGTTCAAACTTATCATACAATAAGTCCAATGTAACAATGGAATCCTTGCCAAGAGACATCATAACAATGCAATCTGGACTCTGTTCCCTAACCATATCAATTACCATATTGGCAACTTCTAAGGGATTCTTCCTCACTACAAGAGGCTTTACTCGCTTACGTCCCATATTACAATAAACCTAAGACCTGACTTCCGGAAACACGCATAGAGCTAGTGGCTACCATGTGCAGCATATCACAAAACAGCTGCTTCTGTTCCAAGCTTTCAAAGTCGATAAATATGAAGTTATCAATATCTTCCTGCCTTTTCATGCCGACATCAGTACAATGTTGCTTCTGCTCTTTAACCTCTTCCTTTGTCATCTTAGGCTTGGCAGCATGCTCGGCTACAATCTCTTCAGATGTTTTTTCTATGTTTGGTAATTCCGTCATTGGTACTGGCTCAGCTACAGAAGTCATCGGTTCATTCAGAAAATCCTCACTGAAGTCATCCATACCCGACTCTTTTAAAGATGCTTCCAAATCATCTTGCAACATCTTGATTTGTTCTGTGTCCTGTTCCGTGAAGCCAGCAGCCTTGAAATCTATTTCGTCTATACTGAAATTCTTAGCAACCAAATTGTAATCTATCGGGTCTTGCGACTTCGCCATAAACAACAACTGCTCCTTTTCGGTCTTCTCATCAAAATCAACGGCTTCTACCTTGATGTCATAATCCGTTTCGGGAGTTCCATCATAACCTTGGATAAGGTCAACACTCATCACTCGCTTATGCCCATCTATAAGATTGCCTGTTGTTTCATTCCATTGAATACCACCAATTAGACCAACTTTCTTTATGTTGGCTTTCTGCTGCTTGATGTCTGCATCGGTATGCACCTTCGGATTACAAGGGTTCAGATTTATCTGAGACCTCTTGATTATCTTTGTTTCACTTCCTTTTTTCATTTCAGTTCCTCCTTATTATTAGCTTTTAACATGACTATCCTTGCCATAGGGAATACCTTGTATATCTTCTCCAAATCTGCCGGATATAACTCTTTGAGATACTTTTGGTATTCTATATCTTCAATATCAACTCCCGAACTTTGCTTATTCGTTCCACACACCTCTGGGTTCTTCAAGCGATGGTCAAGAATAAAATCCAAAATCTCCTTATTCTTATATGTAGATAATGGATAAAACTTCTTCGTCTTCCAATTAATAGCTTCCTTCCCATCCGTATAACTTCTAAGCATAAGGCGTCTGTTCAAAGAATCCGATTGCTTGAATCCATAACAAGCCCACTCAACTCCTAGCTTCTCCCTAAGTTTCTCGGTAATGTCAGCTAGAGTCCATTGCCTTTGTTTTGTATTCTGCTTTATTCCCATATACCCTGTCTTAATATAATTGAACAAAGCATAATGGGGAACTTGAACAAATTCTATGTTCGGGTATTTGGCTTTAGCGTAATTGTAGTAACGCATGATATGTTCCAAGTCTTTCACAAGATACATGAATACAACAATAACTCGCTTGAACTTCTTGTAACATAAGTCAAGCAAGACGATAGAATCCTTTCCACTCAAAGAATGGAAAAGCAATATACTGTCTGTCTCCTTGGAAACATCGTCAATGATTTCTCTTGCTCTTTTTAGTTCTTGCATACATTATTCTCCTTAAAAACAAGGGGTGAATGAAACTTAATTCATTCAACCCCTCTAAGACTTTTAACCTCTTCTAAGTCTGCGGTTTACACGCTCTGTGACGTTATTAGCTGCTGTACGAGCTGCCAATGTACGCATTGCGCCACCGTAAGTAGTTCCTTGTGCGCCAGTGTTACGATATTCGATATTTCTACCACGCTGTCGTCTCTCACCTGCACGAAGACCTGTTGTACGATTTGTTACCGCTCTCCATTGGGTGTAACGATAACCTCTTGATGCCTCTGACATAGTTGTAACGTTTTAAGTCCACGAATCATAAACTACTCCCCTTGAGGAATTATCTAGGGTCAGTGGACTTACGCCCACCTACTTTAGAGTCGTTTTAGTTACCTTGTCAACAACAAAGAAGAAAAACAAAGGACGCTCTTTCTCCTTTTTAAGCTCCAATGCCTCATACATTTCATCCAGGTCATGACTATCATACTCTTCATGAAGGAAATCCATATCTTCTTTCATTACGATGCAGGTATCATTCACCAAAACATCGCAATCGAGATACCACGAGTTGTTATAATCATGGAAGTGGATTGTCTTCACTACTCGCAATGGGTCAACAATACCCTCCTCTTGCGCTTTAATTACATCCTCTTCTTCACCATGCTTTTTAAGGAACTCCAAAACATCCTTGTCAAACAAACGACCAATATAATGGTCTGTATAGGCTCTGTATTCAACCTTCTTCTTGCCTTCAAGAATCTCCTTGGCATTCTTTCTTGTCATAATCAAGTTAAGAACCTCAATAGGTTTGGCTGGCTTGAAATCGGGATACTTCTCTTTAAATGCACTTACCTGCGCATCAAAATCTTCTTTGTTATTACTCATAATTAATTATTTCAAGGAACGCAATGCAAAGATAGCATAATTCTTTCATCCTAACAAATGCGTTCGGGTTATTAAACTCACTTTTGGCTAATAGTGAAATACTATTTCTTTTCGCCAAACTTCTCTTCAAACGACTTTCTTACTTCTTCAAACTCGCTGTCATCAATGACATTTGGGTCAAAATTTTCTTCTTTCTTCATATTTATATCTCCTATATGTTTTAGATAATCATTCTTAATCTTTCTCCAGCAATGCTCGCATCTTGAAGACTTCGTGAACTCTGTCGGCTCGCAAGGGTCAACATCTTTCAAAGAATCAAACTCATGTGGCAATACCTTAAACACGTTCTCAAAATGTTCTTTATTGTATCTTAAAGCTTCGTCACGATAACGAAACCAAGTACAACATTCTTGAATGCTTGTGTTCTTGCTGAAAATCAAATATGCTTTATTCATATATTCAATACAGTTGTTTCGGGTGTGTCTCACCTTTTATATTACGTTGCAAAGATAAGAAAAACACCTAAATCTTGCAAATTATTTAATACATTTCTTTTAAATATTAAATATAATTTATGTACAGAAACACATTTTAATCTTTCATCACCTCAAAATGAGCATCCATAGCCTCAACAATATTGCATAACGTATCAATATCTGCGTTAAAACGCCCCATTTCAATGTTACGAATGTTGTTAGGCTTATAACCTGACTTTTCTGCCAGCTCCTCTAAGGTCATACCGCTAAGTTCACGAACCTCTTTAATCTTCTGACCCATGATGTAGCGATAGAGATTTCGATTGCGATGTTTCTTATCATCATCGGGATTACGTCTTTGCTGAAGATAAGCAATCTCAAAGTTTCTTATCTTCAGACAATTCACCATGTTGTCAAACACCTTGTGCTTAGGCGGAAGAGGAAAACCATCTGCCTCCTCTTTAACCAGTTCAATCTCGCCACCTTCCGTAGCCTGTATGTACTGAGCGAAGCGCACCGCATCATCGTAGTACATTTCCGTAAATCTTTGTATCATATTTTAAGAATTTTCTGCAAAGGTACACAAAATAACTCACATTTGGTCAAACTTGAAACATACAAATAGTTTTTATTTGGTATTTTTAATACTTTGCGGTATCTTTGCACAATAGGAACAAAAATAATTTAAATCAATAACTATGTGGGTATATAGCGAAAAACAAAAGACATGGGTCAACCTTGAACAAGTTCAGCGAATAGCTAGCGATGGACAAGGTGGATATTTGTTGATAAGTCAAGATGGCAAGAAAACCTCCATCGACCAATCTTGGTATGACAAGGCAATGCGTTGGGTTGACCCTGACTGGTGGGAGAAACATCCTAATGGCGGTAAGGATTCCTTGAACTTTGAAGAAGCTCTGAAGGCTATCATGAAAGCTACTGGTGCAAAAATGAATAAAAAGGAAGAGGAGAACAAAAACAAAGAGGGGGAAGACTAAGCTTCCCCTATCTCCTTATTATATATTGTTTCCTGCAAGATTGATAAGATAATCAACGACCTTTGCATTTGCCTTGTTGATATTGGTATAATCCTTCTGGATATAAATATCGGTTATGTCCAAGTCCGAAACATGGTTAAGAGCTTCATGAATCGTATATTTATCTATTCCCAGTTTATTTCTAGCAATTGAAGCCCAAGTATGACGGGCTGAATAGAAGTCAAAACGAGGTATTCCCAACTCGTCCGCTATATAATGCAGACCTTTGTTGATATGCTTGTTGAAGCTACCCGAATTGGAATACTTTATATAGAAATCAAAAACCCTAGATGTTCCTTTGTACTTTTTAAATAAAGGTTTTATAACATCAGGTACTTCTATTTCTATGTGGGCGTTGTCCGCTCGCTTATCCCTAGTCTTGGCTCTGTCATATGCAAGCACACCATTCTTGTATTGCGTACATTCATACATATCAACAGAATTCATTCCCATCATACAGAACGACATAATGTAACAATCCCTAGCCATACCGATACGCCTTGTACCTTTGAACTTAAACACCTTGACAAGGTTCTCTTCACTGATTACTCTGTTCTTTGTGTTAGGTATATCCTTGGGAATAGAGAATTTCTCAAAAGGATTATTGGTAATCACTTTCTTATCATCCGTGTTGTATTCTTTAATAGCCTCATTGAACAAGTGACGGATATTGCCAAGGTATAAAGACTGTGCTCTAGGATGCCCATCGAGATAATCTTTATATCTATTAAGGAAACTATAGTCTATAAGCGAGAATGGCAGTTTTCTGCATTGATTAAAACGTTCCAAGGAGTTCAGCATTATAGAATAATTCTTCTTTCCTTTATTGGTGGAACGTTCTATCCATTTCTCTGCATACTCGAAGAAATCAAGAGTTTCGCTTTCTTTTGTTATATGCGAGAAAATCCAATCAATATCTACATCCTTGCCTAACAAGTCAATCTCTAGGTCATATAATTTATCCTTAAGGAGATTTATCTTGTCATCAATCGCCTTCTGTATCTTTCGGGATGAAATCTTCCCGCTTCGTGAGACGTCACTATCAGTCAGAACGATATTGGTAGGAATTCTTCTTCTCTGCCCCTTGTGTGAGACTACGATAGATACCTTTCTAGACTTATCTAGCTTTGGTTTTCCAAGTTCATATGTTATTGTTGCCATAATGATTCTCTTTAAATTTACAATGTATTGCGGACATTTTTGTGCATTTGCGGCAATTTTGCGGCATTTCTACACTTTACTTGTGGATTGTACAGCTTACTTGTGAAATTCACATCATCGCCATATACTCTATCGCATACGACACTAATAGACTTACTTCACGCTTATAACTAGATGAATTTTAGCGTTTTAAAGCAAAATAGGTGACATAACCTTTCGATTATATCACCTACGCTTTATGCTTTGTTATTGTGATTCCGTTGGGGTTCGAACCCAAGACCCACAGCTTAGAAGGCTGTTATACGGAACACAAATAAAATGCCTAAACAATAGCAACTTAAGCTATAGGCGAATAATCATTTTGCGGCAATTTTGCGACATTTTTTGCAAGCCTACTCCACAGAACATACAAATATACTTTACATTATCATTTCCTTTTCTGCTGATATTCCACAACTAAGAGCTGCTTCACATCTGCTAAATCTAACTCTAAATCACGATAGGTAGGATTAAAGGAACGCAATATAAGCTTCCCATTATTCATATCCAAGTCAATGATGCGCTTCAACAGAATACCTTCTTTGTGAACTATTATATATTCCTTTCCGTCTATATGAAGTCCATTGTTCTTGACCATGTAATCAGGGCAGACTTTACATATAACGATGTCTCCATTCTGGTAGGCTCTAGACGAGCCATCATCCATAGAATCACCGTTTACCTCGAATGCTACGTACTTTTCTTTATCTTCCTTTACAATAGGGATTGTAGGGAGCGATGATATATATACATCATCTGCATATCCGCTAAGATAACCTGCATAAGCCATCTGTGGAACAAGAGGAACAAAGCTGACGCTTGAATTGATATTCGACTTGATGTCATCGTTAAACATCTTTCCTTCTCCGGTCTTAAGCCAATTCAAATTTAGCTGAGGGTAAGCCAAAGAGATATTCTTCAAGAATGTCTCGCTAGGCATATCCGGCAATCTGTTAATCGCACTAGTATAGCTCTTACACTTCCGCAAGAAGAAAGTCGTACTAATTCCCATCTCTGTACAAAATGGCGCAATTCTGCTTTTGTAGTTGTTGAACTTTTCAATATTAGCCTCCGGCTGCAACATTTCACCTGCTCCATTAGCTAGCCAATCCATATTAAGATCTGGGAATTTAGAATTAACTCTATAAGATACCCTTGCCGTGAACACACCATTCTTCCCTATGATTGGAAAGTTAGAGGCCACATCAGCTTTGTCGCAAAATTCACGTTTGGTAATTCCTTTATATTTAAGATACTCACGCAGTCTAGTCTTTGCGTTTTCGTTTTCGCTTACCTTTATAGGTGAAGAGATGAACATTTCCCCCATTCCTGTCCTAATATAACTTGGATTTACCTGCGGAAATTTTCTCGTTATAGCTTGCAAGCTTTTGGAAGATACACGATTAGTTATACGGCTTACGAAGCCATGTCCTAAGCCTACGGTCTCCTCGAATTTTTCATTTGAAGTGTAACCCAAAGCAGTGATTACAGCCTTCAGTCTTTCGTATGCACTATTCATAACCTAAAATTTAATACGCAGTAAGCGCATGTGTAACTTAATTTATGTAAACATTTAGAGTTTAAAGATAATAAAGGTTAATATAGTATATTTAAACACTAATTTATTTGCATATTTGCGATACTTTTCTTATCTTTGCACTCGTAAACATTAAATATGTTGCAAATATACATAAAAATATCGTAACTTGCAAGAAATTTAATATATTTTTTGTAATATTACATAAAAAGGTGAGACACACCATAAAAACTGTAGAAAGAATATGTCATTAAGCGAGATTAAGCAATTAGTATCAGTCGCATTTCAAGCGGGACGGATGGATGCCCAATTCGAAATGGGCTTGCGTTCCGACAAGATACGCAGAAAGGATGCCGAATGCTATCTTGCATCAAAAGGATTCGAAAAACAGATGATTGACAAATGGGTCAAGAATAGGTTAATGAAAGAATATGTAGGTGATAGTAAAAACTCACCTAGATATTATTCTCTCAAAGAAATCAATGAACTTGTTGTTTCTTGTCAGATAAAGAAAATGATTATTTAAAATATACGACTATGGCAGAAAATAAGGCAGCGAAGCCTGTAGAAGGGCAGAGCGTAGAAATTAAGGATTATGAGTTTCGCCTCCTTGATGCGGATGAGATAGAAGTCCGTGTTGGTCAAGGTGGTAATCAGAAGTCACCGGACTGGTGTTCCTTATTGCTTTACAAGGACGCAAGATGTGACATGAGACGATTAGATGAAAAGTTCGGCATCTATGGTTGGAAACGTAAGCATGAGCTTATTGGCCAGAACCTCTTTTGTACGGTTTCCGTTTATAAAGAAGGCATCGGTTGGATAGATAAGCAAGATGTTGGTACGCCAAGTAACACTGAAGCCGTAAAAGGTCAAGCAAGTGATTCTTTCAAGCGTGCATGCTCTTGTTTAGGTATCGGTCGAGAATTGTATACTGCTCCCAAGAAGATATTCATCAACCTCAACCGAAACACCGAATATTCTCAAAGCGGAAAGTTGAAGACAATTTTCCATGTAGGATATGTAGGTTATACTAACAGATGTATAACAAAACTCATCATTCAAGATGAAAATAACATTGTACGTTGGTATTGTGGCATGACCGAGCAAGAAGTTCTTGAATGGATGAATAAGCAGAAAGAAGTATATGGATGCTCCGAACCAGCTCCAAAGAGTGAGGAGGAAAAAGATGAAAATCTTAATGAGCAAAAACAGTATGCTTATCCACAATTGCAACAGGCTCAGATTTGGGAGGACGTTGATAGAGTTTGGAACGGATTTCCAGACCTTCAGAAGTCCGAAGAGTTTAAACGAAAATGTGCATTACGAAAGATGGAACTCGCACAGAGCAAGAAGGATTTAAAAGCAGTTTATGATGCTTATCCCGAATATCAAAAGAATGCAGAGTTCTTAGCTAAGTTGACACAATTTAAATCAAGATTAGTATGATACAATTGAATAACAGCGGAGTCCTTTATGAGGACTCCACACACCAGTACTTTTATGATGGTCGTGAATTGAGTGGTATTACAGGTATGCTTCATCAGTATGTATTCCCCAATATGTACTCTAACGTAAGCGAAGAGATATTGAAGAAAGCTGCCGAAAAAGGCACTATTATCCATGAGCAGGTAGAGTTGTTTGCTTCATTGGGTATTGAGCCAGCCTCAGAGAGTGTCAAGGCTTTTGTCGCTTATATCAAGAAGAATGGATATGAGATTATAGGTAGCGAATATGTCCTTCGAATCGGAGAAGACCATGCAAGTGCTATTGACTTGGTGATGCACAAGGATGATGCACCGGACGATGAGGTTGAGATTTGGGATATTAAGGGTACTTATTCCGTTAATAAGGAGTATGTGCGTTGGCAGAACTCGATGTATAAGTTCGGTTTCGAAACGTTGAATCCTCATCTGAAGGTTACACGTATATGTTGTATGTGGTTGCGTGATGACGAGAAGCGTGGAACAATCTGTAAACTCATCCCATTAGGCAAGCCAAGACCTGCGAGTGATGTTAAAGATTTGTTCCGATGCGAGAAAGAAGGTCGTTTGTATAGTGATGATACAAAAACACCTTATTACATTATAGATAACGAAATCGCACTCATGGACGTTCAAGAGCGCATAGCTAAATTGCAAGAACAGGAAAAGGAGTTGAAGGCAGCTATCTTTGATGGTATGTCAAATGACAACCTCACATCTTATAAAACTTCAATTTACACTTATTCCTTGAAGTCTGCTTCTGAGAGGGTTACGTTAGACACGAAGGCTTTTGATGCGGATGATGAAGAGGCTTACAACCATCTATTGAAAAAGTATAAAAAGGTAACTAAGGTAAAGCCTAGTTTGACCTTGAAACGAGTTGGATAATTTATTGTTTAATTAAATATTTTAAGTTATGGCAAATAGTTATAAAGGTAAGATTGTTGCTATCGAAGGCATTCAATCTATTCAGAGACAGGGTAAAGAACCATTTGAAAAGAGACGTTTGATGCTTGATGCAACACGTTTCGATGGTTTGACAGGTGAACGTGGCTACGAAAAGCGCATCATCTTTGAATTCAGTGGTAAGAATGTACATGTTCCGGATGGTTTTAATGTCGGGGATATTGCTGAAGTATTCTTTGACGTTGAATCATATCAAGGAACGAAGAAGGATGGTACAACAGATTGGTTCACATCGGTTCGAGGCTACAAGATGCAAAAGATAGAAGCACAGAACAATGCGCCACAAGGTGGAACGCAAGCTGCCGCTAACAATCCTTTTCCACCACAAGCTCCAGCCGCAGGTGCAGCCCCAATGCCACCAGCGCAGCCAAGTGGCAATAGCGCATCTGATGCACCATTTTAAACTTATTATGGTGGAGAATTAAGTTTCTCCACCTTTCATTAAAGAAAGATGGTATATAATATGTTGAATCCGGTCGAGCTTGAAAAGTTCGAGGAACGAACCAAGGCTATGATAACCAAAGCCAAGAAACTACAAGGTGATTATTATAATGAGAAGTTCTTTGTTGTTGACCTTAAAGAGAGGCAACAATCTAGGACAATCCAGCAGAATGCTTATCTGTGGGTAACAATCACTTACGTAGCTATCGAAGAAGGATATACTAAGGACTATATCGAACAAGAGTTCAAACGTGTAAATAAGGATGTTTTTCTTAGGGAGCGTGAGAATAAGCAAGGCAAGACCTTCCAATATTGGAGGCACATACCAGACCTTGATAAAGAAGAAATGTCTTTATGTATAGATCGATGGCTTCATCATTGCTCTATGGAAAGAGGATTATACATACCGACTCCGCAAGACCATGCTTATATGGTATGGCAGACGCAGGTGGAGAGGCAAGCAGAATTAAATAAAGAGTTTTTATAGGATGCTTGGTGTCGTAGCTCAGTTGGATAGAGCAAATGTTTCCTAAACATTAGGCCGTGAGTTCAAACCTCACCGATACCACATTCTCTAACATAAAAAATAAAAAATATGAAATCATTAACAGGAAAGTATTTTATCGTAGGTGTTCGTTATGAGAAAACTTTAGAAGATGGAACGAACGCCAAGACTACTGAACAATATGTTGTAGATGCCTTGTCATGGTCAGAATGCGAGGCTAAGACGACAGAGGAAATGGCTGCATATACCAATGGTGATATGGAGATTGTCACTATGAAGAAAGCTGGTTTCTCGGAGTTGTTCCTTTCGGAAGTTGATAGTGAGGATAAATACTACGATTGCAGTATTAATATGATTACTATTGACGAAAAATCAGACAAGGAGAGAAAGACAAAGGTTCGCTATCTTGTGCAGGGTGATACCATTGAAAAGGCTCGTAAGAATGTAGATGAGATTATGGGTAAGACTATGATTGATTACAATATTACCAGTCTTAAGGAAACATCAATCATGGATGTATTCTTGCATATGGGTAAACCAAAGGAGTAAGGCTTTTCATTTTTCTTAATATTTAATTAGTTTGAAATCCCCCTATGGGGTGGTGCTGCTTAGTTCAATGGTAGAACGTCCGCCCAAATCGGAAAAAGGTTGTGGGTTCGACCCCCACAGCAGCAACTATGATTTTTGGTTTGATAAAGGATAAAGATTATGGGATATTATGATAGATTTAACAAAGGAGGAAAGAAGCCTAAACACCAAAGGAGCGAGAAGCAAAAGTGGGTTGATAAGTTAGATAGACTTATGTCGGTTTATATCCGCATGAGAGACTCTAGAGAGTTTCACTATAAGTACTTCAGATGTATCAGTTGTGGACGAATATTGCCAATTGGCCAAGCCGACAATGGGCATTATTGCGGACGAACTCATATGAGCTTGCGCTTTGATACACGTAATCAGAATGCGGAATGCAAACGATGCAACAGATTCTCTTCTGACCATCTTATCGGTTATAGAAAGAATTTGGTAATGAAGCTTGGAAGATTGGCTTATTTGCAAAAGCATCCTCACGTTCCTTTAGATATGGAAGAAGTTAAGCGGCTCGGAGAGCAACAAGTTGATTTATTGGAGGTAATGAAACATCAAGCAAAGAATTGGTCTGTGTTTGAATTACAGGAACTCTATAAATACTATGCGGCTCTAATTCTGAAAATGAATGAAGAAAAAGATAATCAATAAGGTTTAAATAATGTTACCGCATTAATAATAAACACTAAATTATTTGCATTATTAAATTATTCTTCGTACCTTTGCAATCGTCTTGGTGAGACACACCATAAAAACTGTAAGGTCTTCTCTAAAGGCTTTTGTTATGCATAAGACTTGTGCATTCCTACATAGTAACAAAAGTGATTTCATATTATTTGTGAAATGAAGTTTAAATTAAGACCATATCAAGAAGAGGCAAGCAAGAAGGCTGTTGAGTTTTTCTTGGATAAGAAGAAAAACTGGAACGCTCTGGAAGTGCTCCCTACAGCATCGGGCAAATCATTGATTTTGGCAGATATAGCTGCTAGACTCAAGGATAAAGTGCTTGTATTCTCTCCTACTAAGGAAATTTTGGAACAAAACTACAAGAAGTATTGTTCTTATGGATTTGATAATGCCAGCATCTATTCCGCTAGCTTTAAATCAAAGGAAATCAGCGATGTTACTTTTGCTACAATTGGTAGTGTAAAAGGACATCCCGAATTGTTTACTGACTTCAAGTACATATTGATTGATGAGGTTCATTTAGTGAAACCTGAATCTGGTATGTATAAGGAGTTTCTTGATAAATTAAAGAGTAAGGTCATAGGCTTAACCGCAACACCTTTCCGCTTGTATTCCTATCAGAACTATGGTAGCATACTGAAGTTTCTGACAAGAAGTCGAGACAAGATTTTCAAGGAGCTTATTTACTATGTTCAAGTTGAGGATATGGCAAAGAACGGATATATCTGTCTGCCAAACTATTACTCTTGTCCACCGCCACAATGGAATGAAGGTAATTTGCAGCTAAATTCAACTTGCCGTGATTATACAGACCAAAGTGTAAAACAAGAATATGAACGTGTGGATTTGTACGGATGGCTAGTTAGTGTTGTCAATAGATTACTTAATCCGAAACGAGGTGGACAACGTAAAGGCATCTTGGTTTTTACCAAGTTCGTTAAAGAAGCTCAGATGCTGACCTATTCCATACCTAACTGCGAAATGGTCTGCGGAGAGACACCTCCTAAAGAACGTGAGGCTATCATCGAGCGTTTCCGCAATGGGCAGACTAAGGTACTGGTAAATAGCCAAATCTTGGTCGTAGGCTTTGACTATCCGGAGTTAGATACTGTAGTGTATGCAAAGCCAACACGCTCTTTAGCGCAATACTATCAAGTTGTAGGAAGACTTCTTAGGCTATCGAAAGGAAAACAACCTTGGTTTGTTGACCTTTGCGGTACTTATGATAGATTCGGAAAAGTTGAAGACTTGAAATTGCTAGACCAAAACGGCAGAGGGAAGTGGGTAATAATGAGTGGAAATAAACAATTAACAAATGCATTTTTTTAAGATATGGTAGTAAAATTAGACGAAAAAGCATGTAGCTTGGATGCAGATGAATTGGTCGCTTTCGTCCGTCTGTCATTTAATGCTGATAAAGACGGATATGTGTATGGGAGCAACAAGGAATTATCGGATAAGATAGGTATGTCGGTGGCAAAGACAAAAAAAGCTATTGATGGACTATTTGAGAAACAAATGGTATCTATCGGAAACGGAAAAGTCTTTATTTGGAAACATGAAGACAACATTGAATTTGCTGAAGGTGAAGAATCTAAACCACACAAGAATGAACCTGAACGAATAGCATTGAATAACGTCCCAAGTGTACAACAAGTGGATGATAAAGCTAAGAAGGTTTGCGAATATTTCAATAAGGTTATCGCTGGAAGAGGAATGCCTCTAGTTCATGCCCTGACATCGAAGAGAAAGTCAATGATTAATTCACGGCTTAAAGAATACGGGAGTGAGCAGATGAAACTTGTGATAGATAAAGCAGCCTCTTCTGGATTTCTTAATGGAAGTCATGGATGGATGGCAAGTTTTGATTGGATTATGAGACCAAATAATTTTATTAAAGTATTGGAAGGAAATTATGATGACAGAAAGCAAGGAACTAATAAAGACGCAGAGCAAGGCTATTATCAAGAGTCAGCCGACCTCGTGCAGCGTCTCAATCAACAGAGAAAAGCAACGAATATTCAATGAGTATGGAACATTCGATGATGTTCTAATGTCTTTCTCTCCATCAAGCCAAGTAGGTAGTAAGATGTCTATCGGAAAAGCTTTTAAGAGCAACGCACCGACACTAACCTATCTTGACCTGTGTTATGGAGAAGGAAGTGCAATAACATGGCTTGTGGCATGGGTTTCTGATGTATATGGTATCTGTGGCTTTGTTAATAATGAGGTTACGGACAATATTAAGATAATGACTGCAAATGCTATAAAGGATGAGTATTATTTCCTTAATCTGAACGAGCTGATTACTTTCTTCAAGATGTTTATTGCGGGAAAGTTCGAAAAATTCTACAAAAAGCCAAATCCGCAAGTCATTACCAAGAGCTTGTACACTTTCTGCTTTCAACGGATGGATGCCGTTAATGCAATGGAAGCAAATATGCAGAAAGAAAAGGAGGCTAAAGAAGATGAGGCTATCAAACAAAATGCTATCACATATGAAGAATGGGCTGCAACAAAGAAAGCTAAAGGCGAAGAAGTCAACATAGAACTTATCGAAGACGATAAAGGCAACAAGATTTTTCGGGTTAAAGCTCCTAAAGCTGATGCTAGATTGGACTCTGCTTATATGATAGTCAAGAATACAGCAAATGCCGATTTTAAGGCTATATGCAAGCTAAGAGAAAGTTTCGTTAAGAAATATGGTATAGACCCATACGACTTGATTAGAAATTTAGGAAATAAAAAACTTAGAGAATATGAAGAAAGAAGAAATTGTCAAGGCAATCATTAAGAACCTTAGAGATGTAAATGGCAAAAAGTTCCGCAAGGATGATGTTCAAGCCATTGTGAATTATTTCATAGACCTCACAAAGCAATCGTTACGCAACAGAGACCGTGTTATGATACGTAGCTTTGGAACATTTGTGGTACGACATAAAAATCCCAAGCAAATTAATTGCGTGCGAACAGGAGAGAAAACGATGACAAGGGAGAAAGACCATGTAGCTTTCATTCCGTCTAATGATTTTGACTTAGATTCAATAGTGTAAAATGGAGATAGCAGAAATAGAACAGATTATAGAGGCTTGCAACTTTGATGTTGCTAGCCAGACCCAAAGAGCAGAAACATTCAACGTAATTGACGCTATTGTAGAAATGCGCAAATACGAAGGTCGTTTCAACGCCAAACGTTGGGAATATGAAAATGTTAACGGACGTGGCACGATAGAAATATATTCGAAACTCGTTGCCGGAACTCTAGAGGACAAATTAGCAGAGTTTGCTATTACATTATTCTCAATGGCCAATAAGTACAAGATGAATGTCAAATCGTTGAGGCTAGACCCAGATTCAATGAGAGACCGTTCCTTTGAAGACTTAATGATGTCTATGCTGAAGATTGAAATGACACATTACCGAGTGTTCAAGAAGATTATAATCTTGATTGGCATGCTTTGCGGATATTGCATGATGAATGGTATTGATTTGTTGTGGTTCGTTAATAAGAGACTTTTGGTAAACATTAAATAGGCTAAAATATGAATAAGTTAAAGTTAATTTTTACAAGTACGGATTTCGCATCTTATATGAAGAGTACTATGGGTATGTTATGCAAGGTTCTGATACGAATTCCATACCTTGTACTTGTTGGCATAGTTAGTACAACATGCTGGCTTGCCAAGTGTATTGTTAAGTTCTGTAAAGAGAACACAAAGGTAGCGGTGATTATCGGTTTTATCCTTTGCTTTATGTTAATGTTCGTTGAGTTTATCTATTTTAAACTTCAGCTAACAAAGAGTTCGTATCAGACAAGTGAACTCATAAAGCGGAACTATGAGCTGGAGCAAACCGACAGATACGATATTGGCTTCCACGATGCGATGGCAAAGAACAGAGAAATGTTTACACAAAATATTAAGCCATGACGGATGAATTTAAAGATGCTTTTACAAGAGCACAATCCTTGCAGAGAAGATTCAATCCTGATTACATGAACTCCTTTTCGTTAGCGATTAAATACGATAGCTATTATGAGGAATATATGGAGATTGAATTGAGAACAGATAATGACAAGTTCTTTATTTCTACATTGACATGTGTTTACGAAGAGGATTATACTCTAAGATTAGACGAATTAGAAAAAACAATAGATAAATTATTAACAGATGAAGACGGAGAATAAAAAAGTTATTTTTGTAAGCCTGTTGGATATTATAAGTATTCCATCGGGTAATGAGCATCCTGTAGATATTACGGATTTTCAGCTTAAGCACGATTTCTTTAGAGCGTTGCAAGCAGATGATAATATAGTCCGTGTCAACATCTTAGGATATGACAAGAACCAAGTAATGTATTCAAGCGATATAACATTCGCAAAAATGGTATCGGTTATTACTTACGAAATTGCTATGTATGCTGATAAGGCGGTAGTTCCATATCGCTCTACTGATAATATTGATGATACTTTTGTTGATGCTGCAAAAAGCACCGAGAGTATAGAGTTTCTCAAAGACAAATCTAATTGGCTGATTATTGGGAACGATGATCTGGCTGATAAATTTGGGGTTGACAATATAACAATGGATGATTTCGTCAATGGAGAACTTGGAGAATATTCTGAAGGAGCTAAGGCAGCAGAAAAGAGATAAACATATTAAACCGGAAATCTTGACCTTAGCAACCATAAAGAATAGGTACGGAAAAGACCCGTTACCTGAGTTACGCAATTTATGGGCAAAAGGACTGGTTAAGAATTGTAGAACTTTAAATGATTTAGGCTTTATATATAATGGATAAGGAGTTAACAAAAAAGTTAGTTGCACAAGGCAAGGCTTATGTACTTGACTTGCGAGGTGGTAATGTTCCTTACAAGGAAGGTAATGCTGCGGCAGTTGATTTTTACTGTCCACAAGATGTAGTTTTGAACATGCCTTGGGTGAAAATGGGTAGAGGTCACATAAACCTGCATTTAGGTGTAGAACTTCCTAAAGATGTTGGTTTGGATATTCGTTCACGTTCCGGCTTTACGGATAAAGGTATGCTTGTAGATATGGCTTTCATCGGCAAGGATGAAACACAAGTTGGCTACATGACTAATGTTAGAGCGGATATTGATATTTGTCTAGGTTTGGTTGATGAAGACCACAGGGACGATATTGGTGCGCTTTATAGAGTTAATTCCGACCGTTATATGCCGACAGAAGATAGCAAATTTAAACTTGATTCAGATTACGACTATTATGTATTCGTAGTCAAGAAAGGTACTCGTATTTGTCAGGGTGCATTCCGCAAGGTAGAAAATCCAGATTGCATACTTGGAGAGTTGAATATGGAAAATAATCGTGGAGGAGGATACGGACATGGTGGAACAAAATAACAATGGGTATTGCGAATATGCTAACAAGTATATCTTTGAGATTAGACATTTGGCAGACATGATTGAATGCAAGGATAATGCCGCTTTCGTTTCATCTCTAAGGGAGGACTTCGGAAAGCTCGGATTATTTTCAAGCGCAGCCAATTTCCTTCGCCTTATGTATGAGATACGAGCATCTACTGAAGATAAGGAAACCTTACGAAATCATATCTGCGTAATGGCGATGGAAGCCTTGCTTACGCTTTCTTGGTATATTGTCTCAGATTATAACGACATCATCGGGTCACAAATCGAGCTTTTCAAAACCAAGAATAAGCGGTATGGAAACGCTTTCTCGGAATGTTTTACCAAGGATAGTTATCCGTATGCATTCGGTCATTTGCAAGAAAAGATTAATCGGATTTGTTCTTTGTTGACTCTTAATGAGGATGCTAAAGAAGAACCGATTCTAGACAGCTATAAAGACTTGTTAGGTTATTGCATTTTAACTCTTATCGAAATAAAATGAGATACCGAATAACAAGAATAGAAAAAGTTATCAATGGGCAGAGTTCGTTTAAGCACTGCTCGTTGATAGTTTCCGATATAGAAATGTTTAGAAAACAAATAGATGCAGACGAGGTTTACTTCGTCTATGAAATGTTGAACTAAAAACAGAAAAGAATGAAAGAATCAGACATTGAAATGAATCTAAAGAAAATCATGGAACGCATAAAATGGATTAGAGAAACTAAGGCCATCTTATCCAAGGAAGAAATAAGCCTTTCCGTTCCATTGATGCAAGATCTGGCGCAAGTAGGCAATATTTACGATAAATTTATGAGCTATCATGCCGGACGAAATTCCACAATGGTACGCAAGCAATTTATCTTTGTTATTCTTTATCTTTATTCTCCTAGTGCCCTTGGCGGTTCTAAGATGAGAAGAGGGTTAAGAGAAAAAATCGCTAAGGTTTTGGGGTGTACATGTTCTAATGTAAGCCATGATTACAAAAACATCAGTTTCTATTATGTTACTTACCGAAGTTTCCGTAATGATGTGAATGAGATATTGGATAAGCTATTAATAGATTTGGGGTTAAAAGAGATAGGGGAAGAATAGATTCCCCTACCTTTTTTTTATTATTGCAACTTCAACTGCTGTTTTATGCCTAGTCTTTTTGCTTCTTTACTAAAAAAGTCTATTTTACGTTTTACTTCATCTTTAAACTCCTCAAACAATGCTATTAAAGCCTCTTGCTCAGTATCAAAAAGTGATTCCTCTCTAATTGTATGTTGTTTAGTTCGTTCACAATGGTCGGGTTTGTATTTATAATCTATCCACCAACCAGAAGGGTTAAGCTCATTTCCCTCGTACCAAGATATGTTGCAGCATCCCTTTATAATACAGCGTTGCGGATGTTCAAACCAACTATCTATATACCAAGCAATATCACCATTCTTATATTTTGGAATGGGTCTTTCCTCTTTATTTGTATATTTATACTTTTCCATATTACTAATGTTTTACTACTTCCAAATACTTCAACTTTGCAAATTGGTATGATTCATACACCTCATCTACATTCACATCTGTATTAAAAGCGAGAATACATCCTTTGTTATCATAGAACCCAAGGATGATATACTTTTCTTCTACATACCCTGCCACGTATGCGCCAATATCCTTACCTTTATAAAGAACAGGCTCGCCACGATACGCATTGAAAAATTCCTCGTTTGTCATACGCTATCACTATTTTAGTTCATCAAAATCAAACCACTCAATCTTATCGTAGCACTCGTACAGAACTTCAATACGCTGTGTTCCGTCTCCTCTAGTAACAACCCACACATCATCACTCATCGCTCCGTAGTGAAGAGCCGTAGGATTTACACCACCTCCACTATATCGGAACATTACCCATTTTCTTAATGGTGGCTTCTCTTCCTTTAGGTCGTGCCATAATGATGCGGCATTCACATAAGGAACGTTTTCTGTGTCACAATCAGTAACGCCAACCTTTTCTGTACTGAACGTTACTCCATCCAGCTCATTGTAATTTACCTCATCCTCGTTGCTACTGATATTGAGATAAATCTTCTTTGGCAAATTATTTATTTTCATAATCTATAATTGCTCTAATTTATTAATAATTTTGGTAAAGCGATGCATGTAATCGAAGTTTGGACTTTCATCATACTTGCGCACCATTCTTTCATACAGCCAACGTAGATGCTTTGCATCCTCGTGGAACTCTTTAATATTTTGTTCGTCTAATACTATTTGTCTCTTCATACGCTACTTCTCATTATCGAATTTATTGCCTACAACATAAGCTTCAAATAAATTAACAAATGGCTCGTAATTGTCAACTTTATCTAAACTCTTGAAGGCAAACGTTCCTTCTTCTTCAATATAAACTACCTCATAGAGATTATCTATACACAAAAGGTCATAGTTATCACGCACTATATCGCCTTCCCAAATTTCATTGCAGTCTTCGTCCATCATTCCTGTGAACTGACAGACTGTTTCAGGAATTACTTCGTAAGGAGTTAAATAACATCTATCATCTTCATCACTTTCTTTACGATGAATATACGCTATTCCCTGAGAGTATGTAAGTGAACCCTCTACCCATTCACCGTTATCAAGACGTTTAGCCTTGAACTTGATATTTTTTATTTTCATATCTATTTTGCTTTAACGTTATACACTCCATCAATGGCCTCTACTTCATAACAATCGGGGCAATAGTGTTTGCCGTCTATCATTTCCCAGTCTGAGTAGTCTCCAATATCAACTTCTTTGTTGCTGAATAGTGCAGAGCAAGTATCTGTACCGCCAAATACTTCTCCGCATCTATCGCAAACAATCTGATACATTGTAATCGGTCTATACATAAGCTATTCCTCCTCTAAAATTCCAAAGACTGCTCCGTCGGCAAAGGTAAATCTTTTCATAATTTTATCCGAATTAAAGCCACCGATACAATTTATATCTATATTTTCTTCGCTAATAATAAGAGTAATTAAGGAACGACTTCCATCTTCCTTAGACTTTATCCACCCAAACGGCTGATGTTTGAGCATTTCAGTCCAGCACTCTTCTGCGTCCTTAAAAGGGCGGTACTCTGATTCAGGCTTGATTCGGTACTCAAAATCATCATCAAAGCTTGGATCTTCATCATCATACCATAATGACTTATCACCTTTGATACATCTACTTTGTATCGTTTTTCCTTCGGCAAAAGCTACCAAAATTAGCAGCATTTTTTTAGCTTCTTCTCTTGTCATACTCAATCCTCCAATTTTATATTATGTTCATCTGCGAAATAATCTTCTACCTCTTCGCAAAACTGACCTTCGCAAAGTGATTCTGGGAGTGCTCTGCTAGTATAATACTCTCGTTGGCATAACTCACAGATTTCTTTTTCGTAATTATTTCTTAACTCTTCTCTAGTCATTATTCACCCTCCTTAGGTTTGCGGTTTCTACGATATTTATTACATATCTTTTCTGCCTCTTCCTCTGTATCGCAAGTTGCAATAACTCCATCGGGATATGTATCCCAATATCTAACTACCTTAAATTTTGTCATACTTCTAATTCTTTTAAAATCTTTTTTACCAAGTGATAATTATCACCATCCCAACCTTCATCAAATGCTTCGCCATTATCGGACAAATGGTGCTCATTGACATAATCAAAGGTAGCATTGTGAAAGAAGTCATCATCTGTTCCATAGTCGTCTTCATTATAAAAGCCTTCGTGACTTAGGAGTTCTTGGCATTCCTTGTGCATACAGATGGCTGACCTATATTCGGGAGTAAACTGCCTGACATATTTGGTTCCTGTCTCTATCGTACAACCACACATATAACATCTGTGTGGCTTACGTGCCTTGCGCTCTGAATCTATCCAATCCATAATCATTTATCTTTTGGGTCAACGAATGGTAGCCAGTACTCTACATCAGGGATATTCCATCCGTTGTAGTCTTTGGCTATCCTTTTATTTACTATATGTCCAAAACTAATTCTTCCGATTGTAGTAAGGACAATAACTTCTTTATCTACTGGTGGTAGCTCATCCTTGACAGATACCCATACTGGAGAAACATTTTTAGGCTTGCGGTCTTGTAGAGTAGCAGTATAGTTAAAGGTAAAAAAATCTACAGGATATTTTTGCCAATGGCTTTCTTCTATTGCCTTATTGATTGCTTCTCTTTTTGAGTTTGCTTCAACCATAACATATTTTGAATTAGATGTTTTGAAATAATCCACTCTATATATTGCCATTGCTTAGTCCTCCAACTCTTTAAGTGCTCCTTCCAAGTAACCAACAATCATTTTTTCTTCAAATTTTGAATAATAGTTACCATTCATATAACGAATAGTCTTTTCAATAGCTGATTTTATTTTTTCTTTGTTCATTGCTTATTCTCCTTAATCAAATAAACCTAAATGAGCAGCTTCATTCCACCCATATTTACCTCTTTTCATTTCGTTATTGAAATTAACTCCACGCTTGATGCGCCACTTGCTTATCTTTCTTTTCTTCATATTGCATTTAACTTTGATGGTTGCTTATCCTCCACAAGAAAGTGTTTTTTAATATGTTTCTCTGCCTTTAATCTAGACTTAAACTTATGTTCCTTAACCATCCAGCAAATATGCTGGTAGTAATCTATATATTTAATAATATAAGCTTTTCTGCTTACCTTTATTATCTTATACTCGTTACAATAGGTTCGATATTCAAATCTAATCATATTCTCTTCTTTTTACCCTCTCCCTTTTGCAGGAGAGGGTGGTTTAACATTCACCACTAATTTAGCAGTTTGGTAACTTAATGCCTATATCCTTTATGCGAGCTTCCAAGGCATAGAGGTATTTTCCCATACCAAATATTTGTTCAAGCATCAAGTCATACTGGAAATCTCCAACCCTCTCACGGAATCCATCCTTATTCAAGGCTGCTTTAAGCTTAGCAATACGGTCACACAACTCATCGTGCTCAATGCAAAGTCGGTCTTTAAAGTCCTCGTAAGGCTTGTATGCCTCTTCAAACACACTCTTAGGAGACCAAGACTTATATCCGTCCTTGTACTCTACTAAGTAGCCATCTTCCTCAACGGTTGCTGGCTTAATTTCTCTACCAAGCACTTTCTGTGCTTCTGTCATGGTCATAGGCTCTGCCATAATGACCTTTGTTCCAATGTACTTTTTCATATTACTTATATTTATATCCCATAAGAGATGATTTATTACTCAACTAGTACTGACTTCCAGTCTGGATAGCCACCCAAGTCCTTTTCTAGCCCACAATTCATTTCGAGCCAGTCTTACAGACAATCCTTAACTACTTCTCTGTCCTCTGAATCATCATTAGATTCAATGACAACCGTAAACTTATGTTTCATATTACTTCTATTTATGCCCGAAGGCGTTAAACTTCTTCTCTTTTAAGACAAGATTCGGTATATCCAGACCAGATACAAACCCCACCTCTTGCCTTGCACCATCCATTATTTACTTAGTGCTTACATTTCTGTTCCATACGCTTTCTTTTTATCAATATTAAACCAAAACTCGCCATTCTCATTCTTTTCAAGAAGGCTCATTATCTTTGAGAACAACTTGACATTAAATGGGCAGTATGTTGTTATTTCATACTCACCTTTTGCAACCTTTCTCATTCTATAAGACTGGCTTTTGAACTCCTTCTTTTGCTTTCTGTTCTTCGGCTTCACTCTTATTGTTGACTTGACGTACATTACTTCGTCTTTATTAGATAAGCCTACGACAAGGATAGTATTTCCACACGTAGCCGTTACCTCTTTAGTTAATCCATTCATACGATTTACTCCTTTACTTCTTTAAAGACTATATTCTTGCCATCTGAACGATATTTAGGAAGACACTTCAATCCAAGTGGAGCTGCGCCACAATAGCCAGCCACTCCTTTAAAGAAGCATCCTTCACAAGTGTCATGTTCAACAGCTTCAAGAATAATAGTTACTCTTTCGCCTACTTTAATCTCGTTCATTCTTTGCCTTTTACAATATTGTACACTTTTTTTAACTCATTTGTTGATAAGCGTTTGAAATCAAAAGAACTGATAACGCAGATGAGATTCTTACGAAGATTCTCTTCTTTAACTTCTGATATTTCCTTTTCTGTAGGAACAGATATACTTTTCCTACTCCAGCTATCGCCACCATATTGCCAGCCCGAATTTCTTCTAAATCTAGCGTTATCAACAACAATTTGAGTCTTTGTTACTTTATCAACCTTGGCGATACGTCTGTAATACCTACTTGTAACTAGTACAACATCGCCAACTTGCAAATCTTTAAGTTCTTTCATTGCTTACCTCCTTTCTTGATTAAATCAAGTAGTTCTTCCACGAATACCCAATCAGTAAAAGTATATGCTCTAACTCTAATTTCCCACATTTCTTGATATGTGTCGCAAGCAGTTTCATTTAACATAGCGTTCATATCGTAGAGCTTAATATTACTATTCACTTTTGAGAATGCGAGAATCTTTCCGTTATCATTTCTAGGAACTTCGCTAGCAGGATGAAGCAATTCATTCAAATCGTTCAAGAACTCATTGATAGCCCAATGAGCACCAAGTTTGATGGCTTCTTTGATGTCCCCCTCATAGAACATTTCTTCCTTTTCATCATTGTTGAAGACTACCTCTTCACCATTGAACAAGAATCTATCCTCGTAGATTTCTTCCTTTGCAGATTCTATTTTCTTATCGTCTATCATAATTATCTTCCTTTCTTACTATTTTTATCCAATACCTCTTTAATCCCGAAATATTGAGCCTTTATAAAATTTTCCATCTCTGACTTGGTTATTCTACCAATAACTGAAATATACCCATCCCTTACAGATACAGAGAAATAATCAGTATTGATAAAATTAAGATTAATATCTATGCTTTCATCATTCATAATCTGCCCTTCCTTTTTCTAAGTTGATTCTTTCTACGCATTCTTCTTTGCGCCTTACCATCTTGTATATCTTCACACTTAAAGTGTAGCGGACAATACCAAGGTATGCAATTCGTTAAATCTTCATTACCCATAATTTGCCATCCACGTTATTTGTTATCAATAATCAACTTGCGTAATTGAGATATAACCTCATCTACGTTCTTATCATGCGCTCCATCGTAAAGTCCGAGACGAAGCATAATGATGTTTAGTGCAGGGTCGTTAATCTCAATAGCCCTTTCTGTGAGTACATTAAGTACCTGTGCTAAAATCCGAAAAGATGCAGCATAAGGAACATTGGTTGAACACTCAGAAATCTCTTTCAAGAACTTTGGTAAATCAACCTTCCAAACCATATCGTTCATGACATAGTTCTGGACATTCATACTCTTGATTTCATTCATATCCTATCCCTCCACATCTTTAGTTGTACCTAACAATGATTCATTGCCGATGTAAGGAATGCAGTATCTCCAATAGTCTTCGCCAAGACAATGATACATATCTCTAACTTGATAGCTGAATATATTTGCAGACCATTGGTCTTCTTTATCATTTCTAACAAGTACCTTGTCAAATGGCTTGAGTTCAACCTTTGGCTTCAAGTCCACAATCAGTTTCTTCTCAGCATCCCAAGCTTTGCCCTCCTTTGCGAGGGCATCAAAGAGCTGCTGCTTCTCTTCTTCAGTGGCAAGACGAAGTTTACAAAGGTCTTTCTTAAAGAAACTAGTTCTGAAACCCATAACCAAAGTTAAACATCTTAAATCTAAACAAATGAATGAACTATAACCTTCAGACAAGTTAGTTTTTTCTGATACTATAAATATATCTTGTCTATTACCATAATCAGCAAAAGCAATATCTCCATCCTTGAACTCAGACTGAGGTTTCTCTACTTCCAAAGTCTCACAATTGAGCTTGCCACCCAAACGTTCCTCGATGGTATTGATGTAGGTCAGGGCAGAATTCTCTTTCTCTAGGGTGTATAAATCTGTAATGGCACTATCACATTCGCTGACGTAATAATCATTATTGGCATAATGATACTTTCCTATAAAAGTTGTGTATGTTTCATCTGTAAACTTTTCGAAGATAAGATGTGCAGTTCTATCTTCGGAAACCAGCACGTCTCCCTTCTTCCAAGCGAACTTAGACCAGTCACGCATTTCCTTTGAAGGAAAAACGACACATTCTCCATCATCATACAATTTGCCATTCTTATCAAGATACCCTTCTCCACCATTCATAAAACCAAACTTTGAATTGTAGAAGGATATTTTGAAACTTTTATCATCTACTTCTTCTAACTTGCATTTACCACAAGCGGAAGAATATAACTTCGTTCCTTGTGGCTTATCCTTTAGGATTTCCACTATATTGATATTTTCTACCATAATCATTAACTTGCTTTATAAAAATTGAACCACACCTTGTTGCTCTGCTTGTCCTTATAAACATTACCTTCAAGGTCGAAATAAACTCGTTTCTTCTGATTGAACTTCTTCATCATTTGCTGATTATCTTTGTATGTAGTTACATCATATTCAACTAATGATGAGCCACGTTCATTCTTTGTTGGAGGATAACCTGATTCTCGTATGAAACGTACCTCAAATTCTTTATTCCCAATTTCAAAATTTGCTGTAGCCATAACCTTTATTTTATACTTTATACATTTATTCTCTATCTTTATGATAGATGGAGACCTCGCCATATTCTCATTTCTCTTCTTATCTTAATTTCAGATAAAAGAGCAGCTTTATAAAGCTTAATATATGGCTTATCTTTAAGATGTTGAATAAATTCGACAACAGAAAATTCTTTCTTTTCCATAATCTAAACCATTTAAAGATGATAATAACTATTTGATACCCTTGCGCCCAAATCGAAGCAGCCAACGGCATCCGGCTTTAAGAAGCGTTTCTCTAATTTCTCCAATGCCTCTTTATACTTCTGCTCAATGTGCTTACAATGAAGCTTCTGAGCGGTTTTAAGTTGCTCGACAATACCCTTGCGAGCAACTCTATATTGTTTGTCGGACATCATAACCTTACCCGTTTATATAGTTGATTACGTGCTCCTGGGCTTGCTCATGCAAGTTGTCGAAAGCGTCTTCAATAACTTTGGCTGTCTGATCGCCATTAAGGTTCTCTAGCATTTCGCTTACTACCTCTATCTGCTGGTCTGTTGCTAAAGAGCAAAACTTGTCAACAAGAAAACTCTTCTGTGCTTGGACGAGCATATCATCGAATAAATCCGATACATCTACACTAACTTTATAATATGCCATAATTTGAAATTTTAAAAGTAATTAGTTGTACCACACATCATTTGGCATAAGAGCCAATTTCCATCCATACTCTAGTTCATACCTTAATAGTTTAAGGTCGTTGCTAGTTACAGATGAAAGTCCAACAAATTTATTTTCGTACTCCATAACCTAATTGTTTAGTTGCCATACTTATAACGCAAATAATTAGCTTCTGAGCCAAAATAAAGCTCAGTGTCGCTCATATTTGCCTCCATCAAGTCTTTCTCTACATCTTTATAAGAAGGCACGCAATCCTTAACTCTTTGGCAGAACAAAGGATATTTTGAAGAAACGTCTTCTCCGTCTTCATCATAGATATTAATCTTATCTACATTGTAATATGGATAAGAAGAAATATTTCCATCTGAATGGATAACCTTTCTACTCTTAACGGACATCACGATTTCAGCAGGTTTGTTAATAGCATCAAACTCGCAAGTAAAATCATCAAGCTGCGCCTCAAAAGCCGCATCATTAATCTTTTCAGATAAGTTTTCAAAAAACTTTCTCATTTTCTTCTTACAGTTTTTGTGGTGTGTCTCACCTTTTAAAATTAGTAACCTTGTTTCTTAATTACATTGCAAAGATACAAAGAATATCTGAAATATGCAAATTATTTAATGTATTTCTTTTATCTTTTAACACACTATAATAATATAAATAAATAATTTGCTGACGTTAACACAAAAATCCCCACCACTACATTATTATATATAGTGATGGGGTAAACCCCAAAGGGTATTTTGCCTTTGGGCTATTTTTCTTCCTTATCTACGATTTCAACAAAATCTCCGATTCCCAAACGAGCCTTATTGATACATGATGCTATCCAACCTATCAGATAGGCAGATGGTTCTCCACCATGTTTCATTTCAATATTACCCTCGATAGCATCACAAGCGTGACTAGCCTCATGACAAATTACATTCATACGCATAGCCTTACTGCTACTGAATAAAACAAGAACGCACTTTCTTCCTGTTTCTCTTATGTGAAGTCCGTAATAAGTAAATCCCTCACCATTTAAAAAATCGTACTTTTCAATATCCGTACCATCATTATTCAAGAATGCTTTCTTTGCATCCTCAAACTGCAACCCAACCCCAACACACAATAAGTGTGGGTAAATGGGCTGGTCGTATTCGTAATATCCTTTCTTCTTCATATCTCATCGTTTTTATGTTTTTCCCATCCATGCCTCGAAAAAGCATACCAAGTATCACAAATATCAAGAGCGAGAATGTAGCCTTGGTCAATACAAAAATCGCTATCAAAGCCTTCGATATGAACATACATCAATGCTATAGTATCATAAGGAACGCTACGACCTTCAAGGCAAGGATTTTTAAAATTCTTAGTCTTGTATAAACTTGTAACAATTGGCACTTGAAGAACGTCTGAAATATTCTCAGTGCTAATCTCTATCGACTTCTTAAACTTCTTCATATTCCCTATTATTTAAATTTCTCAAAGTAGAACTCAATTTGTCTATCAAAGTGCTCTTCGATTAAACCATAAGCAAGCGACATCTTTACTTGGAAAGAAGCCTTACCATTAAGCAATCCTTTAGCCTGTCTAGTAATCTCTGAGCGAAATTGTTCCAAACTCATATCACGCTTACGAAGATTACAAGACCTGCAAGATGGCATATAGTTCTCCATACTGTCATCGCCATGAAAAACGACAAACCTTCCCTCCTTGTCGCTCCACCGAGAGTAACAACCTCGATTCTTCGGAACAAGATGGTCAACCTGCATATCCTTATACTCTATACTCTTACCGCAATAAGCACAATGCCCATCGTATTTGCGATATATTTTAAGTCTATCTTCTTTTTTCATAATCGTTAATGTTACCTATCAATATGCCACTTAGAGCAAACCTTGCATAAGTAAGGATGCCAACCGAGTGCCTTTAACTTCGGATTCTGGTTCAAAAATTCCCAAGCATCATCCTCGGTCTCATAAGCAACCTTCGCCTTCCAAGATTGACCTTTTCTAACCCAATGCTCAGGATCTGGATGCAAATGACAAGGAATATATTTATTTCTTTTCTTCATAACTTCTTCAGAAATTTAAGTTGAAACCCTTCTGCCTTTTTTATTCCTGGGTATAGTTCTGTTAGAACCTCCCATGCTCTTGTCTTGTGCCGATGCCACATAGTTACCGGATGCACACGCTCACCACTTGGTAATACATAGAAATCAGCCTTAATGGTATCAATATGCTCATAGTTTGCAGCTTTATATATAGTTCCCTTGTTACCTATGGACGTATCGGCATAAGATATAAGATACTTGATTTCCTTATGCGTTGCCCTAATATACTTATGCAAGAGAGATAGGCAAATCGTCTCGCTAAACTTTGGCATATCATCAGACAACCACATTCTGTCAAATTCCCTCACTTGATGGTAATCCAACACTTCGCCCTTTTCAGTCTTGATATGCGGTCGAATTCCATACCCAATTTGCATAGCACCCCTAATCTTGCCTTTGTACAATACCAAAAGATTCAAGCAACTATTCTTCGTTACCTTGTGTGAAAAGTGATGAGGAACTATGATTGCATCAGCTTGCGCCTTATCGCACTCCATCAGCTTTATTCCCTTTTCCCTGCACTCGTAACCGACAACAAATCCGCAGAGACCTAGCACTGGAGACTTGTTCAACTTTCTTCTTCTCATATCAATAATACCTCCAAAAATAACGTTTGAAATTATAAAACAAATTCTCAATACAAGCCTTGATTTCGCCTTCCCTTAACAATTGATTGCAATATTCAACCAATTCATCACGTACCAACCCACGCTTCGAGGCTTCATCATTAATGGCTTTTATCAGAGCATCCGTTATCTCTTTATTCCCATTTCTTACAACTGGGTTACATTGAATAATCATACTCATATCCATTGTTTTAAAACAGACTTAATTGCCTACTCATGCTCTTTAATTCGTTATTGGAAAAATCTACTTGCCGCTGGTCTATTTCGAAGCCTATATACTTTCTTTCAAGATTAACGCAAGCCCTTGCTGTTGTGCCACTCCCCATAAATGGGTCAAGAACAATATCACCTACATTTGTTGAGTTTCTGATTAGAATCTCCATCAACTTAACTGGTTTTTCGGTCTGATTGATCAATCCTTCTTTATCCCTGCGTTTGTTGGTTGGAATAGGAACACTCAGAATGTCAGATGTGCCAAACTCATTAATTGGCTTCCCACCTCCCTTACGAAGCATAATGATATACTCCTTTTGATTCATATAATAAGTTCCACACACCTTAGAGCATTTATCCCATATCAAACACTTTGTGAAATGAAATTCACTTTTTCCAATCACATCAAGAAAGCGCATCAAATTGTAATCATTACACATAAGATAACAGTGTGACTTATCCTTAAGAACACGATATAATTCGTTTATATATTCAGAAATATCTATGTCGTTACTCTTGAATATCTTACCTTTTCTTGTTTGTAAATCAGTCCAATATCCGCTCATGTTACTACGCCCACCTCTAGCTTGTACCGAATAAGCTACATCAGAGCATACTAGGTCTATACATTCATTGTCTAATAGCTTTAGAAGCTTTCGGCAATCACCTTGATAAATTCTATTTAACTCCAGCATATCCAAACATATCTTTTTGATTAAACATTTCTTCTTTGATTCTTTTTTGTGCTACCTTGAAATATTCCCCGTCTAATTCAAAGCCAAGGAAATTCCTGTTTGTTCGCATACAAGCCAGAGCAGTACTTGCTGAACCCATAAAACCATCAAATACCAAATCTCCTTCGTCCGATGATTTCAAGATACATTGCATAAGCAAGGGGATTGGTTTCTCATTCTGATGTACCAATTTATCAGATGGAACTCTATCAAAGTCCCATACGTCCTCCAAACGCTTTCCGTTTATGGTTCGTCTGCCTTTGTTCAAGTACAGGATTGGCTCGTAACATTGACCATATTGCGCCTCTAAATCTCCAGCCGTATGGTTGTTCTTTCGCCAAATGAGCACATTCTTAATGGTAAATCCTGCGTTCCTCGCTTGTTGCATAAAAAAGTCCAAGGTCTTGGCACTACAGAAGATATAAGCAGCACTATCATCCTTCAAAATCCTGTAGCATTCGCTCATATAATCAATAATCAATTGCTCGTTATCATCATTGAGTATTTCCTTCGAAAAACGATGGTCGTCTGCTCTCCATCCGGTCTTATAGGAGATACAATATGGTGGGTCAGTAACAATTAAATCTACTTTCCCGCTCTCTATTTGTTTCATTCCTTCTATACAGTCGGAATTGTATATTCTATCGAATTCTAGCATGTTAAATCTCTTTTATAGTATTTACATAAGCTTCATGAGCCTCTTCTTGTGTACCAAAGCATCCAATGTAGATTTTCTTCTTACCGATCTGATATTGGGCTTGCCATTTCCTTGCGCTCTTATTCCACGTCACACCCAAGTATGCGGATGAAGTCTTCTTTGCAATAGCCGAATAAGCCATATTGTATCTTGCAGTACAATACTCCAAGTTACCAACATCATTGTTTGTCTTATCGAAATCCTTATGATTCACCATTGGTAATGCATCTGGATTCTCCAAGAATGCCTGCGCTACCAAACGATGAACATAGAACATCTTTCGCTTTCCGTTTTTGTAAAGCCATACCTTCAAATAACCTTTTGGTGTCTTGCAAGGAGAAATTTCCTTTAATTGATATGTACTCCCTATAGTAAAAACTTGTCCCTGTTTGCTAACACAATACCTTTCGTAGCCCTTTACTGGTCTGACATCACCAAGAAACCTTGTTGCACATTTACCTTTCATTTTTACCTCCTTTTTCAAAGAAACCTGAATATATGGCTTGCGCCTCCTTAGTGTCTAGTAAATCAATATCATTATAAAACCTTCTGTACACAACGCCCAGCTTTTCGTCATTTCCTGCTTCTCTTGCCATAGCTATTTGCTGACATGATTCCATGAGAAATGCACTTATCTTCTCGTAACTTCGCTTCTGTGTATTCTTTAGCATATCCATGCTTACAAAGGTTTTGTAGTGGATGATATGCTTTTCTTGCTCGTATTCTGTGAGTATAAGCCCTTCCGGTATAGCAAATACCACTCTTCTTGTCTTGTCATCACTATAGAGCTGAACTGCACCTGTAAACGATGTATATATCTTTTGTAATATCTTTGCTATCGGCAAATCCTTTTTCAAATACCTTTCTGCATATCTCTTCAGAAAATGAACGCTCATAGCAAAACAATCCTCGCTATACCCGTCATTTCTGCTCATAGGAATATACTCGTTAGTTTCCTTCAGATAAATGTATACACCTGAGACAAAGACACCTCCATGCTTTACACCTACAACGATGAAATAATCGGCATTCCGTGTAACCAATTCGTATGTCTTGGTTATCTGTCTTACACTCTGCTTTTTCATTTCACGCTTTAGTTCATTGGCCTTTTGTAACTGAAACTCATAGATTCTAGCTTCATCTAAGTTTCGTACTCTACGTATCTCACCCGAAGTCATACTTGCTGTTATCATACGCATTCCTCCTTTTTAATCTTTGACAACCAACAACCCCAAATTCTCGTAGCAACATTAGCCATCATAACTGGAGGAACACACATTCCGCAATCAAACCAAGGCTTCATGCCATTAAAGTCATAATCCATCGGGAATGTTGATGCTAAAATCGTATCATGCGCTGAAATATAACTTGGATTATCAAAATACAAAAGCCTATCTTCCATTGCTGATATAGTATTGCATACTTTATCCTTTTTAAGAAACATAATATTGAACATAGAAAGACGATTATCCATCCGTTTGACAATATCACCGATAGAATTGTCTTTCTCGTTTCTATGCTCCCAATACTTCATCACTCCTTTTGGAATCTGTCTTCCACTATAGTCTGAGAACTCATCCAGAACAATTTCTTTCTCGTTGAAGTCCATATCTATCTTAGGCACTCGCTCGAACAAATCCTTCTGAACCATAAACGGCTTGCAAAGGTCTTTGCGTAATCCTAGAAAGAACACCCTAGGTCGATTCTGAGGAACACCCATATTACGTGCATTAAGCAACCAATGCTGCAAGATATATCCGGCATTATCCATCTGACTGTAAATCTCTTTCACGTACTCGATAGCTTCACCTTGCAACAAACCTTGGACATTCTCAAAAACCACTACCTTTGGTTGTAGTTCTTTAGCGAGGGCGATTGAGTAAAAAGCCAAATCGTCAAGCCTTTGTGCTTTCTGACCTTCTCGGAATACTTTTTCCTTTCCCCAAGCCTTTTGGCGGTCACCTGCAATACTGAATACCGAGCATGGGAAACTAGCATCCAATATATCCAGATTATGCAACTCTTCCTTCATAATATGCCCCCCCATATTGATATTGGCAATCAGCTCACGAATATCACAATTGAAAGAATACTTGACATCGTGATTCTTCAAGTACATCTTCATAACCTTTGGGTCTATCTCGTTACAGGCTACAACATCGTAGCCAGCTAGTTTATAACCAAAGGAACTGCCACCTCCGCAACAGAAGCAAGACATCACCTTACCTTTGTCTTTTGTGAAATTAGCATCTTTTTTAGTCCATCTATAAGGGAACTTGTGCTCGTTTTTATACATTTATCTACCATAAAAAAACAATCGTTAATAAAAACCGATGTATAAAAATAACCACAAGTAATATGGTTGTAAAAAGGGTATCTACCCCTTGAATTTAGATTCTGTTTTCTTCGGCAATGCGTCTTAAATAATCATCCGCAGCGTTATCGTCTATTTTCGACTTAAGAGACATTCCTGTGTTATATCCTATCATTAAGGACACATTCTTGCTCTTTTTCTTGTTCTTTCCATATCGCAAGCTAAAAATATTTCCTAGCCAAGCTATACCAACAATGCCATCTGATACAACTATTGTCGGCAACAAAACAAATACTTTATATATCATCGCTATCTAATTGAGAGTTAAAAATATATCTATTCTGATTCAACCAAAGCTCTACGTAGTCAGCCTTGATTTTCAGAAATTCTTCGTATGTGTAGCATTTCTGCTGCTTACCACCTTTGTTCCAATAATAGGCAACTCCTCCCAAAGAAAAGAAGTCTATCAAGTCTATTTCCTTTCGCTCCGGTTCTTCACGCTTTTTCTTTTGCCTATATCTACTTACAGCAAGCAATATGAGACAAACGCAAAGCAACATGGAAACAAGTATCTCGAATATTAACCTTACGTCTTGCATCTTATTTTAAACACAAAAACACGAAACTACCGATTGCAAAGTCAAAGGAATAGTGACTCGGACTGCCTTTCGGTATAGTCCATCGGGTTTCGTGTCTCTAATATCTTATCAATTTCTTAAATCGCCATTTTATCCTTTTTTGTTCTGCGCTTGCAAAGATAAATAATATTTTGTTAACTTGCAAGCATTTTAGTGCTTTTAATACTTTATTTGCATTATTTTAAACTTATTCTTTTTTGAAGTTCATTCCAAACTCTTCTTCCGTTACCTCATACATTACATCACCATATGCTACTCTTTGCTTGTCTTTTGCCATCAGCAATAAGTTTCTATAAGGTATCTCTTTCACGACTTCTTGGTAAGATAAGTGCAGACTATCCATAAAAGATGCAATCTGTCCTAAGAGTGTATCGTTACCTATGGTCGTGGTTTTGCTATCATCCTTGCCGCACTCTTCGCCAAAATTGATAGCGTCTGAAAATCCTTTATAGAGATTAAGGAATAAGCCGTTTGTAAGCCATTGACAACCTCTTCAAGCGTTCCTTTAGATAATTCATCACTAATGGATTCATCGCCTTGTATGAATACAGACAACGCCTTACAAGTATCATCCAAATTCTTAAGCATGCCTAAGACTTCCGCTAAGGTCTTGCCCTCTTCAAAACTATCAAGGTATTTAGCCGCCTTGACCAATTTTATAATTGTAGGTGGTGAAATACAATAAGTCTTTCCATTCACCATTATTGTTACGAAATCCTCCCCAAGAATAGCACCCGCAACTAATTTACTTGCCTTACTCATAGTTCTTAATATAAAAAAAAGGGAACGGCAGTAATACCATCCCCCTCTATCATTTGTCGTTTATACCTTATTCCCGTTCCACAACTGCAGAACCTTCCCATTGGTACTCGCCAGCCACACCATCGGTCTCACTTTCCATGGCAACGGCAGAAATACCCAAAGTGATATTCTTGTCCTGCTGGTCTCCCTTGGCTACGATAGCCGCATTTGAGAAAGCGATGTAGTTTCCTGTCTTGGTCTGAGCAACAATACACTTGTTGATATTTTCCAAATCTTGACTAGAAGACCAACCTACTGCGTTCGCCTCCGTTGTAGTCGCTGCTCCGGTTGAATCGTACATCTTACCACCTTGAAGGTCAACCTTGTTCTTCCATGAGAAGACACCAATAGAGAATGTAATAGTCTTAGCACCCTCATCGGTCTTGTCACGATAGTAAACCTGTCCGTTCAGCTCGTTCTTGTACTCGGTAACACTAGGGTCATCCTGAGAATATCCCCATGTTCCCTCATGGCTGTTCAAGACCTCTGTAGCGGTTTTCAACCATGTAGCCAACTTAGCAGGTGTATTTGCCTCGGTAAGAGGAGCACCATACCAAATTCTCTTGATTCCAATAAATGGTTTCATCTTATCTTACGTTTAATGTTTCAAAATCAATAGTAATGTTTGCGTAATGGCAACTCAACCTACTCTCTTGCTCTATGCCGTGGGAGCGGATAGAATAACGATACCATACATCCTCTGCTTTTCCGACTTCATTGTCGGACAGGATTTCAATAGCCTTCTTTAAAAGCTCGTTCAACTGAGGATTAGCCTCGCCCTCTATATCTTTGAGCAATATATTTACCTCTATAGTACAATCATTGAAATATGTCTTGTCTGCACTCATACGCTTAGGGATGATGACTATCATGCCATCATCGGGAATCTTCTCACCGACCATAGGTTCTTCCCCATCAAGTCCACCCTTTTTCAGATGTCCTTTCAGTCTTCGTTCCATTCCCATAAGCTCCAAGTCATCATAGATTACATGACCTGCATCTATTTCTGTTATCATCGCATATCCTCGATTTCTTTCTTGATATACTGAATACCCGAATCTATAACATCATATCCCCTAGAGGAAACATCTGACGCATATTCCGCTTTGTTGCCAAGGGTCAAGGTGTGGTCATGTACTTTACTATAGTTAGACCTTCTGAGATTACCTGTGCGGTTTCGGTAGTTTCCGTTAGTCTTATCAAGCTCAACGGCTGTTTTACCTAACCTGTCAAGAAACTCATCAACTTCCCTTTCTCCCTGCGCAAAGAAAGCGTCTATCTCATCCTTTATAACATCAGACATAGATACTCATATAACCAAGATAATTGCACTTAGGGGCATTATAGACCTTTCCACCTCCTCGGTAGCTTCCATCATTGGAATAGACCTTGACTTCATCACCTTCGGAAATCTGGCACTTGTCACAAACAATGTGATATTTCGGTGTATATATGCTACCATTATCGGTAGTGAAATGCTCGGTAGAGTTGTCATCGCACCGACAACGCCCCATTTCTTTCCATTCCTCAGAAGAGCTAATGACCTCGTTGTACTTGTTGACAACCTTATTCACGAACTTTTTCTTTAATATATGAGGGGAATATAACATAACCTAGACATTTACCAAATATCAGACTTATCCGTGATAGTGGAAAGCCCTAAAGCTGCCACCACTTCATCATCCGGAGCAACACCATACTTACGGCAAAGCCACATATAGTATTGTCCTATCCTAGAGTAGTCCCAAGAGACAGAGAATCCATTTTCGTTCACATTACTCATATATGGGGCAAGCATAAGTTCCTCGATTACGGAAATCATCGCCTTGCCTACAACCTGCGAATTATCAGACGTATATTCTTCGTCAAGGTCTATACCTGACGAAATATCTTCCAATTGGGCATCCGTTATGTTCCAAGCACGCAACTTCTGCGAAATGTATTCTCTTATCTTCATGTGACATCATTATTTCTGAGCCTGACTCATAGCCTCAGCGATTTTCTTTGCAGCCTCCTGCTCGCTCTTTGCTTTTTCGTCAAGTTCCTTTTCTACATTCTCCTTTTCAGAAGTCTCTTCGGTTGACTCGGCAGCATCCTTTTTGGTTGTTTTCTCCTTCTTAGGCTTGCTCTCCTTTTTCTCCTTCAAGACTTCCTTCTTAGGTGTCTCTTCTGGCTTCTTTTCTTCTTCCTTTACAGGATTTTCCTTTCCATCATTCAAGACTTCCTTTTTAGGAGTATCTTTAATTTCCTTATCGTCTTTTGGAGATGCAGAACTATTATCGTTCTGCACCTCCAACATCTTGCAAAGCTTACGTTCGATAAGGGAGTTCATGCGTTCTTCGTCAAAGTCCAAGATTGCACCAACTTCATAGATGGTGTTAAAATGGAACTTATCACGGAACGGACTAATTACCTCACCTCTCATAAGCCTAACCTACTGCTTGTGTTGAATCCAAAGAGTAGATAGCATCAACGTTATTCAAGATAGGAATAACCATTGCTTGTGAGCTGGTGAACTCACGGAGTGGGTCGTTGGTAGAATAACGGCTAGCCAAGATATACTCATCGGCTGACTGATAAGTAACACCTGCAACTGGTCTTGTAGCCTCAGCTACGTTAGTCCAGAACAAATCACCAAGGTTATCATAGCATGTAAAGGTCATGTGACCCTTAGCCCAAGGGTTGTGTGTTCCCTTCTTGCCGTTAATCTCGGTCTTGATTGTACGGGCTACACGTACCAAGTCGGTCTGCCACTTATTTCTGAAGATAGATGCAATCTGCTCGAAACTCAAAATAGGAATATTGCTATCACTATTGATTGCAATGCCTTGATTGAAGGCAAACTGGGCACGAACCTGCTTATTCTTGCCAAGCAACTTGATTGTGTAATCGTCAAGATAACAAGTAGTGATGGTGTTTTGGTCTTCCATCGCCTTGTCGTAAACCAATTGGATGTCATCAAGAGGAGTTGCATCCTCTGCGTCCCAAGCCTTAGCACCGTGGCCAAACTTATTCTTCTCGGCAAAACCTACATCAACTCGGACACCAGTACCACCGGAACGAGTTGCCAAAGCTACACCTGTTGACAGCTCACTGAGGAACATATCTTCAATACGCTCGTAAACCGCCTGAATACAACGAGGAAGGTCTGCAAACAAGTTACGCAAAATCTGTGGCTGAGGCAAACGTTGCGCAATCATGTTATCCAAATCCTTAAGCTGCTTCTCTGACATGTAAAGCTTCATACCAACCTTTGGGATTTGACCCTCAGCGGTTGATACCTTGTCACGGCTCTTCAATGGAAGTTCTGCATCCATTGATACAACGTCAGCAGCAACTCGTGTGTATTCCGCAGTAATTGATGCCCAGCGTCCGTCTTGACTATAGGTGTTAGTCAAGTGGTCTCGGTACATATAGGTCAATGCGGTCTGATTCTTGCCGTTCAACTTCTCTACTACACTTGCAACAAGTTGAGGGAAGTATTTATTGACCAACTGAAAATAAAGTGATTTTCCCATCTGTTATCCTCCTTCTTTTAGTCTTTGTCCATAGTTGCATCAGACTCATCGAACTTGTTAGCATCCTCATCGCTAACCAAAGCAATCTTTGGCATAGCTGTAAGGAATGCGTCCGGATAGTCTGCACCATTTGCAGCCTTGGCTGCTACCTTGTTTACTTGTCCAGCAGTCATAATTGCCGCTGGCTCACCGTTCAGAATGGAACGATAGAGAACACCTGCGTACTTGTAATCCTTCAATGGGTCACTATCAACGCCCAAATCCTTATAATTGCCTGTTTCGATAGGCAATGGTTTGTAAGTTCCCTTACCATCTGTCACGATAACATGACCTGCGTAAAGAACTTCATCTTTTACGCCTGTCCAATCCAAAGCACGACCGCCCTTGATGTCGCCTTCCCATTTCTGGATGATGACGGAATCCTCACCAAAGACAATTTGCTTTTTCGTAGTCTTCAATTCCTGATTCATGTTTTTCAATTTTTAAAGTGACTGAACTAATGATGCGGCTACATTGTCAACGTCCTCCTTGGTTGGCTCGCCCTCGCTAGCACGATAGCTGCCCCCGAATTGTGGTTGTTGCAACGCCTTGTAGTTGTTCGCTACCTTAGAGAGGTATGTTTCGATGGTCTCATCTGTGGCATCATCGCTCAAAGTGAAACCCTCGTTAATACGACTTTCGGGAATGCCCAACTCCTTAGCCTTCGATAAAATTTTCGCATCGTGGTCTGCTTTTGCCTTTGCCTTAGCAGCGGCCTCTTCCTTAGCCTTAGCCTCCTCAGCTTGCTTTTGGATGGTATCCTGCAATTCCTTGATGGTCTTGCTTTGCGCCTCCATCTGTTCGTTGTAGACTTTGGTTTGGTCGGTGTTCTTTTGAGTCAAGGTCTCTACGAGTTTCTTGAACTCTTCACGTTCCTTGGTTCTTGCTTCCTCAGAAGCTTTCTTCTCTGCTGCCTGCTCTTCAAAGTATTTTTTGAGATAGTCCGGCATTTCGTTTTTCTTTGCCAATTCCTCCAAGCGTTTCCTTTCGGCTTCTTCAGCGGCTTTCTTGGCTTCTTCTTCAGCTTTCTTCTTAGCTTCTTCTTCAGCAGCCTTGCGTTCAGCATCTTCTTTAGCCTTTTGTGCCTCCTCGAACTTTTTCTTGGCATCGGTAACTCTGCGATCATTGTCCTTTTGCAAGGACTCCAAAAAATCCTTTTGACTAGCAACCACTGTCTCGATGTTGTCATCAGTAACAAGCCCCATCTTATCAAGCATTTCGGCATGTGCCTGAAGAACTTCATCACCTAACCCAAGAGACTTATACTCTTGTTTTAGTAACTGGAAAATTTTCTCTTTCATTCTTTCGATATATTTGTTAAAACTAGTGCAAAGATAATACGAAAAGAACAATTAATACACTAATCTGTTTGCAAGTATCTCACTTTTGCCTAAAAGTGAGCAATAAGGGCATTTACAAGCGATTTAAGGCTATTTTATTATGAAATCGTAAACTATAGTAATACAAAATTAAACTCGCATATAACGAAAAAAAAACGCCAAATATCCTCACGGACATCTGACGCTTGTCGAATAAAAAGAACCTAAACATTAATCATCTAAAAGTTTATAACATTTCGCATATAACCCAAATGATTCAAATTAGAATAAAACCGTCCATCACGCTCTATGAATTTACCGGACTTCACAATCTCACCATTATGCAACATTGCAAACTTAGAACCATGAGCTGTCCATTTATTCATTTCTTTCATATGTTCATTAGAACCCCAACCATATTTCTTGATAGTAGGATAAATGAAACGTTCAAAGCAAATCTGACTATCCGTTTTATCATGCTCGGAGCATATCGGGAGCACTCCATTATGTGCGAACCAATAACCTGCCTTATAGAATGGATGGCAATTCTTGACACTGACTGAACCATGAGTAGCAAATCTAAAATGTATGATAACATTCTCATTTATATCTCGCTTCATCAATCTACGGATAAATGTAGAGAAATGCAAACTCTTGTAATGGTCAGACTCGCTCACGAACCCACAACCATCTGGATTTCTCATATACGCTGCCCTCAGCTCATCTACGGATGGTAAAGCAACACCTTTCGGACATACAATAATAACACACATATCTTTACCCTTTCTTTTTTCTTTGTAATACTTTGTTTTTGTGTCCTAGGACTTTTACCCTAGGACTACATTAATTAATCATTATTGGCTGCAAATGCATCCTTACGGCTCTGGAAGAAAGCCTTCTCTTCTTTATTCAAGAAAGGTATATCTTCGATATTCATAACCTCACTAGTGAAGACATTGTTTCGAGACCAACCGACAAGCTTTGCGCAGAACTTAACCCACATTTCAATCTTTTTGTAATTTGTTGAACCTTGATGCTGGCGAAATTCGATAGTCCTGTGACGTGTATAGCTCTCAGCATTGACCTTATAATATCTATCTCCATGAAAGACATTACGTCTTATATCGTAATTGCCGTGGCAATTAGAGAAATCCTTGTCAAGCAAGCTGGCTGCCCAACGGCAATTACCTCTTCTTGAAGGAGCCATGAAACTATCAATCAATCTTTCAAGCTTCTGATAATTCTTGAAGACGTTAACATATTGCTCACCTGTCAACTTTGCTGCACCGATATGAACGTGAAGGCCACAAGTAGAATTTACTCTTGCACCTACGGCATCCAAAGACTTGATAGCCTTCTTTAAGGTTGCCAAACCATTTGTATTGCCATTCAATACCGGACTAACAACCTCGTTAGGGTCAACATCACCACCAACAGAAGAATCACTAACAATCTTGAAATAGCTCTTGTTATCGGTGTGGTTATAACCCTCAGAATGAATATCAACACCATTCTGACGACCTGCCTCTATCAAGGCATTGCGCTCGGCATGAACACATTCAATCTCAACACCGAATGTATAAACAAATCTCGTTGAAGTAGAGCCGCTAGGTACATAGACCTTCAACATATCGGAGATTTCTTTCTCACGAAGACCGCAAGCCTTCAATGCAACAATCTTTTCGTTGCGAGGCATCTTTGACTTCTTTATTTCGTCAATAGTCTCAATTAATGACTTCTTTGAACTTGCGAATGAAAAACCAGTCTGCTTAGACATAATCAATTGTGCTAGTTGTTTCGGGTCTTACCCCTTGGTGTCGCTCTCACCTTATTGAGTGAAACTTGTCACTCGGCAAATCAACCAACTTATCTTGATTGACGATGCAAAGATACAAATAAACTTTGAAACATGCAAACTTTTTAATGTTTTTCTTTATATATTTAACTTACAGTAACTGATATATGCACTTTATTAACAATTACCCTCTTTATATACCTTATTATATATAAAAAAGGCTTCGATGTTCACACACCAAAGCCTAAAAACTTTACTAACTAATTACCAATTTTATCAACTATCTTCTTAAATCATCACCAATATCTTCTTCTACTCCCAAATCCGGCAGTCTGTCATATGCTGTTTGGTCATCACCACCTTCAGACTTAACACCTAGCAGATAGCCATTCCGAAAAGCATAATAAACCACCTTTTCCATATCTTTAGCCGTTGCGTTATCTGTCAAATGCAGCGTGGCGTACAATCCCATCAAGAACTTCCGTACATCTTTCGGATATACCTTGTTGTTCTTTTCTAAAGCGACTGCCATTCTTAACGGACTTTTCATATTCTTCAATTTTTCGTTAAACCATCAAATGAAACACAAAAAAAAGAGAGCCGTTCCGCTTGCTTCCCTAGTTCATAAGCTTATTCACAACTTTATTCACTCCATCTGTTTCCTACGTTACCCGTTGACAGATGTCCGAGATTCCAATAGAACAAACATCAGCTCTCTCCTTGTGTATCATTGTGCCAACGGAAGGATTCGAACCTTCGACCCTAGGATTAAAAATCCTATGCTCTGCCACTGAGCTACGAAAGCGTAAAGGAATGGTTGGATTTGCACCAACGCCCCCTTGATTACCAAGTCAAGTGCTCTACTACTGAGCTACATTCCTCATAATACGACAAAAGTACTTGTGGTGCAAGGGAGATTCGAACTCACCGAACCCGCAATGGGAATTGATTTACAGTCAATCTTCTTTAACCGCTTGAATATCGCACCATTTATGGAACATATACCGATTCCACCTCGTTGCCCCAAGTGGATTCGAACCACTAATGACAGAACCAAAACCTGTAGTGTTGCCATTACACCATAGGGCAATTTAGTACTGCATAAAGGATTCGAACCTTTGAATACCAGCGTGAAAAGCTGGCGACTTAACCACTTGTCTAATGCAGCATCTAGGGATTCTCACCCTAATTAGAGTTTCCTTGTTATAGTCTAGCTGGGCTGGGTAACATGGAACCCCTGCCGTAAACTCCTAAGTCTTGACTTATTATGGTAGAAGCGACCTCTCAGAAGGCCATCTGTTTCAAACACGATGCAAAGATAAGCATTTTTTCTTATACTTGCAAGTGTTTTAGTGTTTTTTATATTCTTTTGATGAATTTCACATCACTTATCCTTGCGGAGAATACCACAAAGGGTATCTACAAGTTTCTTTGCGTCATCACCTTTGATTTCGATAACATTTGAAACATCAGGAGCATCCTCGCCTTTCTGTTCCTTATCCAAACGCTTACGAAGAGCCAAGTCTGGATTCTCAACCAAGATAGAGTCCAAAGCATAATTGCAAATGCGGCTTGCAAGCTCCTCGTTACCATTCGCATCACGCACAAACTCATTCTTGCCTTCAAGAATATCCATAATCTCGTTGTACTCTTCGGCATTCTCACAATTACGTGAGAGCATACCAATTACCTTGTAACGGTCAATCTCAAAGCTGACCTTTAATTTGTCTTTATTCATTCTTTCTATCTTTTATTAATTAAACATTATACCAAAAAAACCTTTCATAATAAAGTCCTCCCCTTACCTCATACCGGATAGCGTCTGACTCTTTGCAAAGCTGACGGATTCGCATATACAAACGTTTATCAAGCTCTTCTTCAAACAAAAGAGACAATTCCTTCCAATTGTCAACGACTGGTGCAAACCAAGGATACTGCTCCTTCACAGCTTGTAGCTCATCCAAGGTTACGTGTCCGTATTCTACCATGTCATAGCATCTACGGAAGTCACTATTGTCTTTAGGAATATTCAAATCTTTCTTTCGCTTTACACCCATCAATGCACTCCACATAGTCATTGAAGAGATACCTGTATCACAAGTGGCTACCCACTCTATCATTCTTTGCTTGTTCATCTTCTTTTATATTAATCACGCTAAGTCTCTTTATTAACTCTTCACATGCTTCTTTAGTTAAGATGCACTTCTTGGAATCTTTAATACCAATAATCTGTTCACGAATATCAGCATCCGTGTCGTACACCTCCTGTAGTTTTTTCTGAAACTCAATTACGTCTTCGTTGGTGAGTTTACCTTTCTTCTCAACAATTTTGTTTGTTATATTCTTATAAACACATTCGAGTTCAGAACATAAACGAGCTTCTAACTTCATCATTATTGCGTGTACAAAAGTATCATAAAGTCTTTCCATCTTGTATTTCCTCCGAAAGTCTTTTGATTACCTCGTTATCTTTATTCTCAATGCGAGCCTTTAAGATACTCTTGAAAGCGGCATCCATTGCCTCGTATCTACTGGAATATTCCTTACCATCCGTATGACACAAGCCTTCCTCTACACACCAGGATGTAGTTTGCCAACAAAACTTACCTTTCGAAATGTTTGCAACACAAATATAGTAACCGAAATGCTCTAAAAGCCAATCTAACACCATATCATAGCTTGGAGCGGATATTGCCGGATGCTTACTATTCAACTTTAAGGCAGCAGAAAACTCAATATTGGATTTTTCCCACTCGGAATTTGAGTAAGCAATATAACTGCCATAATGCTCACTATATTTTCCACCCTTACGAACACCACCCTTTGCTGTCCAAGGGCTGGCGTAAGCCCAAAATTCGGCTATCTTCTCATCGTAACCAACCTCCTTCAGAAGCTTGGCTATTTCAAAGGGAACTACCTTTGGTTTTATCGTCTGTTTATTAGCCATTTTTCACCCTTTCTAAACTGAACCCGATTCTGACTTATCTAATTCATCAATCGCCTGTCTAAGCAAAGGAAGAACCTTATCCAAGTCTCCGAAATCCGGTACGACTTCATTAACTCTCAAGATTGCTTGACCTAACAAGCTCTTAATCTTTTCTCTGTCCATTGCTCTTCTCGGTTTGTTTCTCTAAGTCTTTTAAATCTACCTTCTCAAATCGAGGAACTGGATTACCATCTACCTCAACATTACCAAAGAACATTTCCTTTGGTCGCACCCAAACTTCATGCTGTCCGCACATTGCTTGATACGCAACCTTAGCTTCAGAAGTCTCGCTATCAGTAACCTCACCAAGGTACTCATAGAAATTGCCCTTATAGTGTCGGTAAATCGGCTTACTGAATCCACCATGCAGCCAATCGGCTTTGCCGTTGATTTTCACGTACTCCCTTACCGCATCGCACTTACAGGACTTATTCAGCTCTTCTACCCAATCAAAGAAAGCTTGTTTGTCCTTGATCTCTTCACTTGATACCATGAAGAGATAAGTGCAAAGAAGCATCTTACCTGCATCAGTATCATATTTCTTGTTCACCTCTTCAGCTAATTGCATCATAGGTGTATCTAAGCGATAATTCCAACTCATAATCTATCCTTTCTTACTTTTTAAATTTGCCAAATCCTCTTTCAAACGTAGATGGAAATTATCTTCTCCATCATCACCGGAAAGAAGCCAATCAATTCTTTGGGCATAAACCTGAGCTTTCTTCAGAAGTTCAATACCCTTTTTGAATTCCTTGATAGTCTCTTTAGATAAGCCATATCTGTTAGGCATCGTATGATGATGTTTTCTAACATACTTGTCTTCATCCTCTTCTAACCATCGGTCTTCGAGAAAGCATCTTTCGTCTTCCTCATCCAATGGATGACCATCAACATAATCTTCTATCTTTGTATATATGTCAGCAATCCGATACTGAGCATAATCAAAACGTCCACCACTCATTGACTTTTAACTTCAAACTTGAACTTACTTCAACGCAGTCAACCTCGCTTCTAGCTGTTGGATGATGTTATCTATAGTCTTTCCCCTATAATCAATAGCAATATCTTCCAGCACCTCAATCTGAGCCGCAATTTTTAATCTTTCTCTTACTACTGTCATAATCAAACTTGTTTATTATGATGCCGTGCTTGCAAAGTTGTAATGCACGATATAAACATAACCGCCATACATCTTTCCGATTGTTACTTCAACGAAATCAAAGATAATGTCGCCATCCATCTTGTAAGAAATCAAAGGCTCAGTTGGGAATGCATGGTGTTCTGTGTTGAAACGATACACTTCTTGTGATAGTAACTGCTTGAATACATCAACCTCACCATCCTTTGAAAAAACACCTTTAAACTCATCTTCATTGTCAATTGCAACAACTACTCCAAGTTCACTTCTGACACATACACCTTCATTTCTACCACTTTGTTCATTATACAAGACAGGTAATGTGTAAACACCTCTTGATTCTTCCATATGCTAATTCTTAATTTCGTATTTTCATTTTATCCTTCAAGTTGCTTACATTGAGCTAAGTCTATTGCGTACGCCCAACGCTTAGGAACAAAAGACATCGTAGGTACGAACCTATCCGCACGCTCAACACATACATCTTGCGTCCGGTAAATCAATCCGTCTGAGCCTTTTACTTGCAACTCTACTAGAATTGTATGGTCTAGCATCGGGAACTTATCAATATCATGCCAGACTTCACCGCCTTCAAGGAAGGTAGGCTTTATATGGTTCATCTTTGCCATAAAGTACTTCATGTAAAATGTTTGACTTATATTCGTTAGTTATGGTCTCGCAACTACCAAAGCACCACAAATCCTTGGATTGCTCCTTGTGTAACCTTGATGACTTTATATAATAGCCATTGTTGACATCGTAATGCTTACGTACCATAATGTTATCGTTTACCACTCCAATCTCATCATCTGTGATAACATAGAACAAACGCCCATCGCTGAATGCTTTCAAGCCTTTGTACACTCCATTAGAGACAACCATCTTTTCATAGCCGTTCGTCTCCCAGTTGGCATAATTCCAGATGGTTTCCAAATCATCATCATTCAGAAGATTATTGTCCGTAATAACCTTGCCAATTACCTTGAATTTGCCATCTTGCATCATTGCCTCAACGACAAATTCATCGGCAGCGTTGAAATCGCTAATCTCTATGGGTCTCATAATACTTGTGCTTAATATTCTCGTAAATCACCCTCTTTGCAGCCTTTGCTCTTCTGTTATTATCAGAAAAAACATCATCATACAAAGACATATCTTCACTCTCAAAAGCCACATGCTCACCTTTGTAGCAAGCATCAAAGCGGCATCCTTTTTCGGACTTAGCCGCAGTAAACTTTATCTTACCAAACTTAATCTGCATAAGTCCTATCCTAGAAAAAATATTAATGATACTATTTCAAGAGCAAACAAAAATACTAATGCATTCTCAATTGTGAATACCTTTTTCATTGTTTCAATACAGTTTTACGTGTGTCTCACGCTCTAAATTTATATTGTAAGGGGATTTTATATCCCCTTTGTTATTCTTACTTTAAGACTCGATAAGTTTCATAGAAATCGTGAAAACTCTTCAAGTAACCTTTCTCAGTCAAAGAGTTTAAAATTTCTTTCAACTCATCCTTGGTATTATCCAAATCGAAATCATACAACTCAGCAAATGTAAAGTACTTGTTACCACCAATTACATCAGCCATCACTTCGATGTTGCCATAAACCATTGTCTCTTTCTTACTCAATCTAGTATTCATAACGAATCACAGTTTTTACGGTGTGTCTCACCTTTTTAATTAGTAACCTTGTTTCTTAATTACAATGCAAAGATACAAAGAATATCTGAAATATGCAAATTATTTAATGTATTTCTTTTGTATTTTAACGCTTATTATATATGTAGGCACGAAATTAACTTTCTGTAGCAGAAAAAGCCAAAGAATCCACCATTTCGTTATACATATTACCTCTATGAGCCTTAACCCAATGGTATCTTATCACCTTGCCTTTCGCTACCTTATTATATATAGGCTGTAAGTCTCCTAACTTGCAAGCCTGTATTCTCTCTATAGCCACTTGGCAATCCACATATACATCAACAGAACACAAAGGATGGCAATCACCCAATGCTTGAATGACCGCCCTTATTTCGGCTCTCACCGAATCGTTCACTTTGGCTGTAATAAATGTATATTTCCCACTATTGATAATCGCTCCCTTATGAAGCACAAGCCAACCGCAACCACACTTGTTGTTCTTACTAGAGCCATCAGCATACACTTCATAGCGCACACCTTTAGCCTCATCAACAATCATCTGAGCAACAACCTCCAAAGAGTCATTGCTCATCACATTGGCTATTTGCTTGGCTTTCTTCTTCATAAGCGATTAAATCAAACCTCGTTCCTTGAACTCATTCATCAATGGGGTTGCCAAGACCTCAATATCTGGATGAGGCTTTCCGGTAGTTCCTTTTGATCGCAAATCGAAGAAATGAAGCCAATCACTCACGAATGCAGTATGAATCAACTCCGTGTTGGTATCAAGAGGAAGTATCGTTCTCGCATCCTGTGGCTTAAGACCATCATCCTTGACCAAAGACAAATACATCATTTCGCATACTCTATTTGCAAACCACCATTTTTCTACCGGACTCCAATGCTCATAACTACCGATGTTCTTTGATAGGTCAACAAATGTTCCACCATCAAAAGACGATGGATTAACCGCATCATCTTCGCTAACCCACTTTGGCTTGTTGATAGCAATCTCTCCTCCGAACTTATCTTTACTATAGTTGCAATATCGGGTGCTTTGTTCCGCTACGGAATCTACACGATGTCTGTTAGCCTCTCTACTTACCGCAATCTGAGTAGTAAAGCGGACTGTTATTCGCTTCTCATGCCATTCCGTAGGCTCGCAAATATAGTCCAAATCCTCAAACCAGTTATTTTCAACTATCACTCTGTAGTTGGTTGTGATATAGTAGTCGCTGCCAATCTGCATCACCTTTGAATATTTGTTCTCACGATAGTGCTTGACCAACAAAGACTCCGGTACAAAAAATCCTTCTTCATAGGCTACATGGAGATAAATCGTTCCATGCTCACACATGGCAAGATGATTGCTGCTTACCATACGCTCAACGAAAGGCTTTGCGCTGTCTTTATCAATCTTCATACTTGACGCATAGCAAGTGCGACCGCACAACTCTATCTGCTTATAAACTCCATCCATGCCCTCACCTTGGGATAGGATTTCATATCTCGGTTCTAATATCTTCATGTCCTTATAAGTTTTAAAATTCGACCACAAAGATAGCTATTATATTCCACTCTACCAAAAATTAGCACTCAGTTTAACAACACTTATCTATATTGTGAAAAACAAAAACTTTCTCCATAAAAAAAAGAGGAGAGTGCATTACGCATTCCCCTCCTTCTCGATTGTATATCAATATTACTACAGTTGTCCTAGTGTGTCTCACCATTATTATTTCGTTCAATCAAAGGTAAGATACCTTTCTCCTTTAGGAACTCATAGAGAAAGAAACGTCCTTTCTGAGTCCACTTCGTGTTGTATTTGATGGTTTGTTTTCCATCGTTGTGCGTAATGGTCACTGGTTCGCTATTCACATATCCCTTATCCAAGTATTGGCGGTATAAGACCCATTGGTCAGAAACCTTGTGCTGGATACCATGCTCATGCAACAATTTGTTGAATGCTTGCGGACTCATTCCGTAATCCTGCGCCATTGATGTAATCACGCTTGTGCTCTTGTTCTTCATCATCACATCGAAGTAAGTAGTCTTAGGCTTCATCGTTGTAATCTGTGCGCTTAGTCCGACAATCTCCTGCGATGCCTTGGCAAGTTCCTCTTTCTGTTGCTTGTTCTCCAAGGTCAGCACTTGGTTCTTCTCGAACTGGTCAGCCCAAGCTCTTGCTGCTATAGCCGGATTGGTGAAATCGGGCAAAGATGGAACACTCTGCATTCTTGCTCGCTTCTCCATTTCTATAAAGTAGCGTCTAGCTTGCTTGCCTTTCTCACATTGAGACATCATTGAAATCTCTTTTGCGGCATCAACGGATAAAGCATACTCAGATGTTGGTCTGCCTCCAAATAGGTTTTCCCCCTTTTGGGTGAAAACCTCAAAGTCTTGATTTTCAACCAAATCACAGCGTTCAATCTGCTTCTTAATCCAAGAAGAGAAATCCTTCCCTATACCTAGGAACTGATGTAAGCCTCTTCCGTTCACAGCTTGCTTACCATCACGTTCTTCTACCTTGATGAGTTCAAAGCCTTCAACCTTGATTTCCTCGCTCTGATTTACAAATGCTCCCAGCATGGGTGCATCATTCAAATTCTTTTCTAAAAAATCTTTCATATTAAACAATTTAAATATTATAAGTATGGTTTCTTGCAAATAGGAAAGCCCCGTCCACCATGTTGTGAGAGAGGATGGACAGGGCTTGTTTCGCCTACCCACAAATGTAACGGAATGGGCTTGACGAAATATTACTCCACGCTTGGAGCTTATAACCATTTGTTTAATATGTCTTCTTTATTCGTCAGTCGTGTCCGTTACTTCACAACCATTATTACTTTCGGCTGCAAAGTTAATGCTATTTTCTTTAACTTGCAAACGCTTTAGTGTTTTATTTAAAACATTAACGTTTGTTTTACTTTGGAGGACTTCTGCCCTCGTCAGCACGACCAACTCTTATTGCACGTTGCTGCACATTACTTCTTCTTTCCATTGCTCACGGAATTAATTGTTAAACCTCAAAGATAATGTGCAGTTGTTCAAGTGTGCCTCACCTTATTTTATGTTACGCTACCATTAATAGTATTTCTTTTGATTGCATCTGAATCCATTGGCAACCATCCTTACGGAAATAGATGTCTGAATCAAACCTCTTGCCATCCACGATAATGTGACTACAATTGCATTCGAACTTATGTTTTCGGGTTAGTGGTATCAAAAGGTACGTATTACCCTCTTTCTTGTCGTACACAAGCGTCAAATCCGTGCCGATAACCTGTGATACCACCTTGTACTCATCTGAGCTTAAAACGCCAATCTTGCCATCATGCTCAACGTAAAGAGCATCCATCAAATTCTTATCCATATCTCTTAAATATTTAATGTCCAAAGTCCGGTGCAGTTTAGCGTGTGCCTCACGAAATCTATTACAAGTCACACTCGTATGAGTATTGCTTTTTCAGCTTGTTCAATGCATTCTCGGTAACGTAGTAGATGTTATCGAAATACTCGCTTTTCTTGATGCTTCGGCTTTCCTTCAGCTCTACCTTGTGATTGAATGTCA
>ERZ1034804.3-NODE-3-length-99556-cov-9.243937_pt1 | contig 99556 bp, 84 predicted proteins | sample MGYA00520635_ERZ1034804 | MGnify/ENA primary metagenome ERZ1034804 (study PRJEB33766, sample SAMN09781685) | gut metagenome | biome: gut microbiome | host: Homo sapiens | place: Madagascar | study: EMG produced TPA metagenomics assembly of the PRJNA485056 data set...
AAGAGGAAAGGCGGTGATGCCCTGTGGGTGAGTCATGGATCGTCAGCAACTTAAACGCCGCACTCTCCACATGGAATGACAAGCTGGCAGAAATATGGTCGCTGCTGACCGAAAGCCCGCAGACATTCAAGGGCGGACAGGTCTGGGGCGTGATGACTGGCATCCACAGTGCCTTGCAGGCAATCGGCTATGGGCTGCTCGTGCTGTTTTTTGCCGTGGGTGTTATGAAAACCTGCGGCAGCTTTGTGGAAGTCAAAAAGCCCGAACACGCCCTAAAACTGTTCATCCGCTTTGCACTGGCAAAAGGCGCGGTGACCTACGGGCTGGAATTGATGCTGGCGGTGTTCTCGATTGTGCAGGGAATGGTATCTACGATTATTTCGCAGTCTGGCTCCTCCGGCATGAGCAGCGTATCGCTGCCGCAGGAGTTGATCGATGCCATTAACAATGTGGGGTTCTGGGATTCCATTCCGCTGTGGGCGGTTACGCTGATCGGCGGGCTGCTGATTACGGTTTTATCTTTTACCATGATCCTCACGGTCTACGGCAGAATGTTCAGCCTGTGGATGTATGCAGCCATTGCGCCGATACCGCTGTCTACCTTTGCGGGTGAACCCACCAGCAGCGTGGGCAAAAACTTCATCCGCAGCTATGCAGGGGTCTGTTTGCAGGGCGTGGTGATTGCTTTGTCCTGCATTATTTTCTCCGCCATCTCGTCCAGCCCGCCCGCCGTGGATACCGGTGCATCTGTGGTGACGGCGGTATGGACTTACGTTGGGGAACTGGCGTTCAACCTGCTGGTGCTGGTGGGAGCCATCAAGGGCTGTGACCGCATTGTTAAGGAAATTATGGGATTGTGAGTTGCGGGCGCGGCTTTTTTGTGGTATAATAGAGCCACGAAAGGAGCTGAGACTATGCCTGAAATTATTCCGATTCGTGATTTAAAGAACACCAATGCAATTTCCCAACGCTGTCATGAAACAGCAGAACCTATCTTTGTAACTAAAAACGGTTATGGCGATATGGTTATTATGAGCATGGAAGCCTATGAGCACCAACAAATCATGAATGAGGTATATGCAAAGTTGGCAACGGCTGAAGCACAGCACGAAGCTGGAATGGGGCGACCTCTTGCTGATATTCTGAAAGAAACGGGCAAGAAGTATGCGTTATAATGTCGTTTTGCTGCCGGCAGCTGAGGATGATTACCAAGAAATCTTGCGATATTTTGAAAGACAGTTCGACTCTCAGCAGGCAATTCGTTCGTTTGTAAAAGATTTTGGTGAAGTGCTGCTTCGTTTGGAAGAGACTCCTACAATTTATGGGTATTCCCGCGACGAGGTGCTTCGGAAGAGAGAATACAGGAAGTTCTTGATTGGAAGATATGTGGCTCTCTTCAAAATTGATGAACCAAGAAATACCGTGGAAATTTACAGAATCTTCCACGGAACACAAAATTATACGAAATATTTATAATGAAGAACGCCGCTGTGCAGATTGCATAACGGCGCTTTTGTTTACGGGAGGTGGCTTTTATCGAAATCAAAATACCGAAAGAAGTCCGCGACTACCACGAAAACATCTTTTTCGGGCTGAACACGCGGCAGTTTATCTGCTCGGTGCTGGCGGTCGGCGTGGCAGTGGGCATTTACTTTGCCTTGCAGCCGTATGTCGGCACAGAGGAAATCGGCTGGATGTGCATCTTGGGTGCCGCACCCTTTGCCGCCTGCGGTTTTTTCACCTACCACGGCATGACCGCCGAACAGGTGCTGTGGGCGTGGTTCAAGTCTGAAATCCTCTGCCCGAAACGCCTTGTGTTCAAATCCGACAGCTACTACTACGAAGCCATGCAGCCCGCCATCCGCGCAGGCATGAAGCGAAAGAGAGGTTTGCCTATGAAGAAAAACACCCATGACAGCGAGGAAACCGCTTGATTAAAACCCTGTCGAAAGCGCAGAAGATGGAACGCGAAAAGTTCTGTATTCCGCGCAGTGTACAGGACGCCATCCCCATCCGCCGCATCTTTGCGGATGGGATTTTCCAAGTCGGCAACCGGTATTCCAAAACATGGTCGTTCACCGACATCAACTACGCCATCGCCAGCAAAGAGGACAAAACATCCATGTTTCTCGACTATTCGGAACTGCTGAACGCCCTCGACTCCGGCGCATCGGCAAAAATCACAATTTACAACCGCCGCATCAACAAGGCTGAGTTCGAGCGCAGCGTCCTGCTGCCCGACAAGGATGATGGTCTGGACGAATACCGCCACGAATTCAACCAGATGCTGACCGCACAGGTCACCGGCACCAGCAACAGCATTGTGCGGGAACGCTACCTGACCGTAAGCGTGGTAAAGCGCAACCCAGACGAAGCCCGCAGTTACTTTGCCCGTGTTGGCACGGATCTGGTGACGCACCTTGCCCAGCTTTCCTCGGTGGCGCAGGAGTTGACACTGAACGAGCGCTTGCATATTTTCCGCGACTTTTTCAAGGCCGGGGAGCAGGCTGCGGCGGAGTTCAACATCCACGAACACGCCAAGCGCGGGCAGCATTTCAAGGATTGGTTCTGCCCCGATAGCATGGAATTTGCTGCGGACCACTTCAAGATTGATGCCCGCTACGGCAGGGTGCTGTACTTACAGGACTATGCCAGCTACATCAAGGACAGCTTTGTGTCGGAACTCTGCGACCTTGACCGCGACCTGATGCTCTCAGTCGACATTCTGCCGGTTCCCACGGACGAAGCCGCCCGCCAGCTGCAAAGCACGCTGCTGGGCGTGGAAACGAACGTGGCCAACTGGCAGCGCCGCCAGAACGCCAACAACAATTTTGCTGCGACGATTCCCTATGATATGGAACTGCAGCGCAAGGAAACCAAGGAAATGCTGGACGACCTGACCACCCGCGACCAACGAATGATGTTCGGTCTTGTGACGCTGGTGCATCTGGCTGACAGCAAACAGCAACTTGACAGTGACACCGAAACGCTGTTTTCCACAGCACGCAAGCACCTGTGCCAGCTTTCCACGCTGCGTTGGCAGCAGAAAGATGGGCTGGACACGGTGCTGCCGTATGGTCTGCGCAAAATCCAAGCCCTGCGCACGCTGACAACCGAAAGCACCGCTGTGCTGATTCCGTTTCGCGCGCAGGAAATCATGCAGTCGAATGGTCTGTACTACGGGCAGAACGCCGTCAGCAAGAACATGATCGTGGCGGATCGCCGCTTGCTGCTCAACGGCAACAGTTTCCGGTTGGGCGTGTCCGGTTCCGGCAAGAGCATGAGCGCCAAGGAAGAAATCGTGCAGATCGCGCTTTCCACCGAGGATGACATTCTCATTCTCGACCCGGAGTCAGAGTTCGGCTATCTGACCGAAGCCCTCGGCGGCGAGGTGATCCGCATCTCGGCAACCTCCGATACCCACATCAATGCGCTGGACATGGACCGTGCCTACGGTGACGAGCGCAATCCTATCGTCAGCAAGTCGGAGTTTGTGCTGTCGCTGTTCGAGCAGCTCATCGGTGACGGCATGGTGACGGCGAAAGAAAAGTCCATCCTCGGTCGTTGCACTGAACAGGTGTACCTGCCCTACATCCGCAACGGCTACCAAGGCACGCCGCCCACGCTGCAGGACTTTTACCGTCTGCTCCAGATGCAGCCAGAACCCGAAGCGCAGGGGCTGGCGCTGTCGTCCGAGTTGTTCATTACCGGCACGCTGAACACCTTTGCCCGGCATACCAATGTGGACACGCAGGCGAGGATTATTGCCTACGACATCCGCGAATTGGGCGAGCAGCTTATGCCGCTGGGAATGTTGGTGACGCTGGATGCGATTTATAATCGCGTCATTCAGAACTGGAAAAAAGGCCGCAGGACGTGGATTTTCTGCGATGAGTTTTATATTTTGTTCCGCTACGAGTACAGCGCCAATTTCTTCTACAAGCTGTGGAAGCGCATCCGCAAATACAATGGACTTGTGACCGGTCTGACGCAGAATGTAGATGAACTACTGCGTTCCGACACCGCCCGCCTGATGCTGGCTAACTCAGAGTTTCTCGTGATGCTGAACCAGAGCGCCACCGACCGCGCGGAACTGGCGAAGCTGCTGAACATCTCCGATAACCAGCTTGGCTACGTCACCAACGTCCCCGCGGGCTGCGGGTTGATTCGCTGCGCGGGCAACATTGTTCCATTCACCAATTCCTTCCCGAAGGATACAAAGCTCTATAGACTGATGTCGACCAACCCGTCCGAGAGGAAGGAGTAAAGCAATGACATATAAAAATAAAGGACCGCCGAAGCGGTCCCTCAGGGGTGCTGCAAACTGGAATTCGACGCTATGATATTTCCTTTTCGTCATCTCTCGGTGGCCGAACATAGTGTAGCATTTCTTTTACGCAAGCACCGAATTGCAAGAAATTGGATTTTGCTTCTTTTAGTGTTGTTCCATGATTGGAGTCGCTTGGCTCGTTATCAGAAGTGATGAACGGGTCATTCTCCCAAAAGCAAACGGGACAAATATACCCACAATCTTCATCTGCCGGGACATTGTAGGTAAGAAATCCACAACAAGGACATGGATATTTTTTCATTACGGAGTTTGTTCGCCCCTTTCATTTTGCAAATTTATAGACCTATTTTAATGCTGCCAAATATTGTTTTCCAAATCCCGCAGCCGTCCCTTATAGTCATCTATCAGAGCCTGAACATTTTCCCCCTGCGGGAAGGTCACCAGATAGCCGTCCCCGGCCTCATGAAAACCGATGATTCCCGCAAGCCCTGCCATCTCGGCCACTTTCAGCAGGGTGTGGTAGTCATACTCGGCGGCACTGATATATAAATTCATGGGAGAAACCTCGCGTTTTAAAGATATAGTCCTATTATAGCGACATTCTTTCATAAATGCAAAGAAAATGCTGTATCGTCCAGAATCGGAAGATACAGCATTGCTTTTTTATATGTAATGGCCCTTTAGCCCAATTTGTTGTCTGGCCTTGACCGAGCGATTGCTCTGGCATGGTCTAAGGCGCAGTGGTGTGCGGGATGCTTCCCGCGGTTGTTTTGATTACGAGACTTATTATAGCGGCGACTTGTGTGTAGAATTTAAAAGCTGTTTGAACGATTTTGAAATTCAATTTGAATAATTTATGACGTGGGGTGATGCCATGAAAGATATTAAAGAAAAGCCAACCGCGCATATGCCGAGAAGCAATGCAACCGGGGAAATCCCGAAAGCTGCGCTGAAAAAGGCGTGGGCGGAGGCCAAGGAGAAAAGCCGAACCATGCTGCGAGGAAGCACTTCTACGCAGGGAGACGGTGATTATACAACTGCGCAAGATACCAGCTCGGTGGTAACCGATACATCCTATTCGGTCATCAAGCAAAACACAGATTTCACCGTGCAGCAAGGGCGCAAGATTGCCCGCAAACAGATAGAAAAATACCGGGAACGCCGTTCCGCCGAGCAAACCGAAACCACCCGCGCCCACACCGCCGGTGAGCGCAATGTCAGCCCGAAACAGACCGAGCGCGGCACGCTCCCCGATGCAGAGCAACGCCCGCGCCGTGGGGCGGATTTGCCCCGCCAGAGGGCGAAAGAAAAAGCCGTCACTGTCAAAACCGCGCCGCGTGACATTCGCGGTGTAACCCAAGGCCAACGCCAACTGCGTACCGCTGCAAATGAAACTATGCGAAACGTAACAACCCAAGCACAAATGCAGACCCGTACCCGCCAAGTGCAGCTTGCCATCCGGAAAGCCGCTGCCAACGCCCGCAAGAGCATCATGGCGGTGCGCTCGGCCATCCGTCATTTTCTCGCCAGCCTGCACAGCCTTGTCGCGGCCATTGCAACAGGCATCAGCGTGGCTCTCAGCGTTATTATCGTCATCAGTCTTGTGGCGTTTGTGTCCGGCTCAGCCTACGGCATCTTTTTTGCCGCCAATGCGCCCAGTTCAAATACAATTACCGTGCAGCAGGCAGTGGAAATGCTGACGGCCGAATACCGCGACAGACTGGAAGAAATCTCCGATACGGTACAACATGACCGCCAAGACATTACAGCCAACGATGACGTGTACTACATTCGTTGGCAGGATGTCTTGGCGGTCTTTTCTTCGTATGTGTCCGGCAATGAACAGGGTTCCCCGGTGGCGGCGCTGACGGAAAATCAAGTGGACAAGCTGCGGGAAACTATGTGGGCAATGAACGCGGTGGACTATTCCACCCACCCGGAAACTACCACCATAGAAACTACCGACGAGGACGGCAACCCGTCTACCACAGAAATCACCGAAACCGTCCTTGTAATCGAACTGACCCACAAAACACCCGACGAGATGGCGGCGAATTATCATTTCACCACCCGCCAGAACACCTACCTACAACTGCTGCAAGACCCGCAGTATGAGGAACTATGGGCAGAACTGCTCGGCGGTTTTGCACAGGGCGGTGGAGAACTTATGAACCCGGACAGCACTCGCACCCCCACAGGCACCCTGCAATGGCCGCTGCCCGTTGCGGGTACGATCACCTCGCAATTCGGCCATCGCGTGGACCCCATCACCGGCGAGGTAAGCTCCCACACCGGCACCGACATTGCCTGTGCCGAGGGTACGCCGATTCTCGCCGCCGCAGATGGCGTGGTCACTGTTGCCAATGGCCTTGACAGCTGGGGCGGCAGCTACGGCTATTACATCCAAATCGATCACGGCGGAGGGCTGGAAACTTTGTATGCACACTGTTCGTCCATCTGTGTAACTACCGGTCAGCAGGTGCAGGCCGGGCAGGTCATTGGCTATGTCGGGCATACAGGAAGGGCAACAGGCTCACATTTGCATTTCGAGATACACATAAATAAAATTAGGAAGGACGCAATGAGTTATTTCGGGATGCAATATTGAGAACAGATTTACAATTTGCAGCCGGTCACGGTCTGCTCAGCGCACGATCAGGACATAGGGATCAAACAGTTGTTCATGCAGTTCGTCCATGGCCTGTTCGGGGTCGGAAATATTGGTCAACCAGAGCGAATAGTCATACTGACAGAAGCCGGACAGATCCATCTTGAAGTTTGTTTCCCAGTTGTTGTTCATAACCCAAGAATACAACGGGCGGGCATTGTTTTCTGCTGCGCCGTCGCACAGGCGGATGGGGTGATGCTGCATCTCGCCGGTATAGAACATGGGAACATCTCTGGCTGCAATCAACACGCTGCCTTCGGGGGAAAGGCGTGCCGCGCCGTCATCCGACATATAGAATTCCATGCAGGTGCCGGGCAGCTGGTCAATGCCGGGGCGGAAAGCCTCACGCGCACCCTTGCGAAGCACGGTTTCGTTGCCGAGACGGTTCAGATCAAGCGACAGGAAAACACTCTCCACTTCGTCCGAAATTGTCTTGCCAAGTTCCAGGGTAAAGTCAATACGGGGAATGGCTTCATACAGCTTCAGCAGAACATCAGCTTTTACTGTACCGGCAAGGCTGTAATGCAGACGCAACTGGGTGAACACAGGACCATGTTCCATGCAGGTGATTTCCATCAGTTTTCCGATGTGCGTTTCTGCGTGTTTGCCGCGAATATTGCGACCCAGTGCACGGCGCTCTTCGTAAGAAGAGAATGGTACCTCCTGGTGCAGCGGCGTGCGCTGGTACACCGGCGTGAAGAATGGAATGGCAGTACCGGCCATTTCGGTTCCGGTGCGCTTATCCACAAACGAAGTGATGCCATCGCCCGGCTTATAGCAGATGCGGAAGAATTTGTTTTCCACTTCATACGGCAGGCGGTACGTCACCGGGTCGTAGTCATTCACAATATCCCGTACTTCTTCAGCGCCCATATAGCAGTGACGTGTATTCAGCGTTTCCGGAGCTTTGTGACGGGCAGCGTAGGTGTATTCTTTTTCTTCGCCGTAAGACAGCGTATCAATAAAGCTGATTTTGCGTCCGCGCGGGTGAGGGGATACCTGGCAGGTGTACAGGTTTCCTGCCAAATCACGCACCTCAACATCTTCAAGTGCAAGGGTTTCAATATAAAACTCGATCAGCTGGGGTTGGCTCGTGTGGCTGACGCCTACCGCACGCACAGTACCGGTGGTGTTGTAGTAGCGCAGCATATCGCCTTTCTTCTCGGCAATGGAGCAAAGCATAAGGGAGGCGGCTTCATGCGCCTTGGATGCGTAGCTGTTCTTACGCATATCCAGGTTCAGAACCATCGTGTCATATGGGTTGGTAATAGTAGAAGAATGTCCCCATGTATGCTCTGCATACAGCATCAAGTTGTCCTGCACGGCTTCTGCCAGCGCCGGATAGTGTGTTTCTGCATCCGGGTCCAGACGGTTTGCAAGCTGCCAACGGTGGTCGGCATCCTTGTAGTGCTTGACCGCATAGGGGGTACTGCCGACACCATTGGCCCACCAGTCCGTCCAGTCACCGCGGTAAACAGGTGCATCCGTAAGTTTCGGTGCGATGGCAGCGTACAACTCCTGCAGAGAAACCATCTCAACGCGTACTTCCTGACCGTACTTTTCGTTGTAAGCACGGATGGTTTCCATAATCTCGGCAGACGGCGGCGCATTATCGCTGAAAACACCGGACACTGCGGTTACAATGAAATCGTATGGATAACCCTCGGTTTCACATTCGGTCAGATACTTGTCAAGATTTGTATGCAGCTGATCCGAGAAGAAAGTGCCGGCGTCGGCATCTTCACCCAGACGGTTGCGCATCATCCAGTTGACAGCGTGGTTGGGCTGAAGCCCCAGCACATTGCCCAGATTATAATGTTCGCCGTTCCAGACCAGCAGCCGCTGTCCGGAAGCGTTTTCCCAGAAGAAAGCATTCTGGTTCTGGTACAGCGGATACATACCGTGGTGGCAGTGAACATTCGTGAAGAAGAACTCCACACCGTTTTCAATCATGGCGTCACGGTAGCCCATGGAGAATCCATTGACATCGGCTGCCATGGCTGTGTGAATTTTTGTGCCAAACGGTTGCAGCTTGTCCTGCCATTTGGCCAGACGCTTGCCGAATACATCCGCATTGACAAGATCGTTGAAGTTCAGATAGTTGGCCGAAATACCGATTTTGCCTTCCTTGACAAAACGGGCAAAGTCGGCGCGATCCTCCTCGCTGGCCTGTTTCCAGAACTCCTCTACGCAGTACAGCGTTTCGCAGTTCCAGCGGAAGTCAGCATATTCCGGCTGACGCATCATGGACAGCACGGTTTTGATATAGTTGACCTGAATTGCAATAACGCGTTCCTGCAGATCTGTGTAGCCTATGTCCGTGTGGGAATGGTGGACAACATAGACCGTCTTGATGGAATGTGCCATGATAAAATACCTCCTAATATTTGATTTGCGGTTTTCGGGGGAAAGCCACAGACTTTTGAGATTGATAAAATGTCGGCGATTCTACACCGGATGTGCCACAATGCATACCGGTACAGGGCAGGAGATTCCCGCTTTTTCCGGTTCCAGACGTCCCGTCTTTTCATCCCTGCGGAAGCAGGTGATGCAGCCGCTGTCCTGATTGGCAGCCAGCAGCATATAGGATAACTCAGTTGCGAACACAGGCAAGAATGACCTTGACCTCGCTGCCGTCCGGGCTGTAAATTTCATAATCGCCGGCTGCCTGAGGAACAATGCAGGTTTCGGCATAGTGCAGCTCCAGAGGAGGGAACGCATCGCTTTTGCTGCGCAGAACCGCCCGCGTACCATCAACCAGGTTCAGCATATGCACACTGCCGTTGCGATGTACCGGCAGGGCAGAAGATGTTGTAAAGCGGAATGTGTCCAGAAACTCCCGTTCATGCAAGCCGGTGCGCACAACGGTTCCGTTTTCGTCGGAATAAACTTCTGCGACGGCATTGATTAGATTTTTATGAACCCATTCGGTATTGCGATACCACTGGATGTTGGCCGCACCGTGTTCAAGGTGGATGGGACGCGGCTTGCCGTCAAGGTCGACGCGACCCCAGTCCCAGAGTTTGAATGTGAAAATGTACGGTGTTGCGCTAATCTCCAACACCATGGTATCTGCACCGGAACAATGCACAGTGCCGGCCGGAATCAGTACGTGGTCATGCTTCTTGACAGGAATCTTGTTGACAAATTTTTCTGCCGGGAAAGGCTTGCCGCCGTTCTGGGCCGTCTGCAGGGCGTCGATCATTTCTTCCGGCTTTGTACCGGTTTTAATGCCCAGATAGACGCAAGGGGCTTCGCCGGCAGCATCCAGAAGATAGTAGCTCTCATCCTGTGTATAGTGCATATGGAAATGGCTCTGGATGTATTCGGTCAGGGGGTGAACCTGAAGCGAAAGGTTCTGCCCGTGCATGGTGTCCAGCATATCAAAACGAATGGGAAATTCCTTGCCGAAGCGTGCATGAACACGGTCACCCAGAAGCTCACGCGGGTGCGCATAGACAAGGTTGAGCGCCGGCGTTTCCACAACACAGGAACCGAAATCCAGCAGCAGGCTGTTTTCCTCCGGAACGCCGTCAAAGCTCCAAGCATAGTTGCTGCCGTTTTCGGGCAGGTCAAAATGCGTTTTCATCCAGTCGCCGCCCCAAACGCCCGGGTCAAAGTAAGGCACCATGCGGAACGGCTGCGCCGCAGCTTTGGATAGTGCATCACGGTAAGCGGTACCCGGCACAATGGCAGGGTTGCCGGCTGATGTGGTATCGAGATAATAGTCAAAAACCGGCAGCAGTTTGTCCTTGATCCGGTCGCCCCAGCGCCATTCGGCAAAATAGCCGCGCTTATATTTCGCGCGCTGCGGCAGGTCATGCATGGCTGTATGCCAGTTGTCCTGCCCTTTGCGGAAACGGAGCTGAATTTCCCACCGCGTAATGTCCGCATAGATGGTGATGTCTGCACGTTCCACAAGAGAGGCGCCGGCACCGTAAATAAGTACCAGACCAGCCGTTACAGCGTCAATTTTATTGCGAGCAGCACACAGTGCCTCTTCCGGGTAAAAATCTTTCATCTGCCAGGTGGTCATGATGCCGAACACAGGGTCGTCCGTCAGTTCATGTTCGATTTTTGCATCCAGCTCAGCGGGCGGGATTGCCAGATCATCTGTATGGATGACAAGCTCGGCATGCGGGAACAGTGCAAGGATCTCCGCTTGATCGGTACCGGGGTAGCATTCAACCGTCACAACGGTTTTGCTGCTGCCCGTACACAGGGCGTGCAGTTCCTGTTTTACGGCATCGGTTCCCCGTGCAGCATGGTCGGCGGCGCCGACCTGTATGATGGGGAAGCGCCGGTAAGGGTAAGTAGAAGGATTCGGCATAAAAGGCACCTGCTTTCCGATATTTTGTACGATATAATCAACATACACGGAAGCAGGATAAATGTCAATACATTTCTGGATAAAATTAAAATTAGTAATTACATCTTTACAAATTGCCGCCTGCATGGTATACTTGATTCAGAAGTTCTGTGTAGCATAAATCTGCGCTGTGACAACATTTTTGCGTGGAGAACACCAGACGCAGCACATCAGCAGGGAGGTCAGATATAGTATGTCGCAGCCGCGATATCTTCAGATTGTACAGCAGTTAAGGGATCGGATACAGAATGGGGAATACCCGCCGAACACCCGCATTCCCACAGAAAACGAGCTGTCTGTTTCTATGGGGGTAAGCCGCCCCACGGTGCGTCAGGCGCTGAACCTGCTTGAACAGGAAGGACGCCTGACAAGGGTCAAGGGAAGCGGCACCTATGTGACAGAACCAAAAATACAGCACGAATCCACGCGGTTCGTGATCGGCTATCAGGAAGAAAGCCGGGAACGGCACAACCACCTGCACACCAGTGTGCTGGCACTGCAAAAAGAAAAACCGGGCAAGCTTGCCGCCAAAGCACTGGGTCTTGCCGAAGGGGAACGCGTGACCCGGATGGTTCGGCTGCGCTGGCTGGAAGGCATGTATAACGGCTGCCCCATTGTGTACACGACGGTGTATGTGCCGGTACGCCTTTTCCCGGAAATGGAAGAACAAAACTTTACGGATGCATCCTTTTACGAAATGCTGGACAGTCGCGGGCTGACCGTCATGCGAACCTCTCAGCGACTGGATGTGCGTATGCCCCCGGCAGAGGTCGCGGCAGAGCTTAAACTGTCGCCTTTTGAACCGACAGTCTATATTGTTTCGACCGGCTACGGTCAGAACGGCACTGCGGTGGAATACAGCGAAAGTTATTATCCGGCAAGCCGGAGCAGCTTTAATATTGAAATCAACCGGGGGCGATAAAATGCAGGAAGTATATCTGTGTCTGGATGTGGGCGGTACGGAAATCAAGGCTGCGCCTCTGGATAAAAGAGGAAATTTTCTGGCGCCTGTCCGCCATTTCCCGGCAATGGCCGGCGCGGACAGGCAAACGTTGCTTGAAAACTTTGGTTGGATTTTTAGCAGTATCTGCCCGGAAAATGCTGTTCCCATTGAAATTGATCTTGCGTTTCCCGGACCGTTTGACTATAAAAACGGCATCTGCCTTTTACAAGGGCTGGACAAATACGATGCACTGTACGGCTGCAATCTGCGCCGAGCATTCTCCGAAATCAGCGGCTTGCTGGAGCAAAAAATTCAATTCATCAATGATGCAGCGGCCTTTGCGTTGGGGGAAATGGCCTTTGGTCAGGCGACGCAAGCCGGGCGAGCTCTGTTTGTAGCAGTGGGAACCGGCTGCGGCAGTGCATTTGGGGTGAACGGATTTCTGGCTGAAGAAGGTACACCCGGTGTGCCGCCAAACGGATATTTTTATAATGCACCGTTTCGGGACAGCTGCGTAGACGACTATATTTCCCGGCGGGGGCTGGAAAAGCTGTCCGGCGAGATGCTGGGGGTGCCGCTGGATGGTCGTGCGCTTGCTGAACGCATCGCCGCCGGGGACGAACGGACCAAAGCCTGTTTCCGGTGCTTTGGTGAACAGCTGTGCGATGCATTGCAGCCGCAGATCGAAGCATTCTGTCCGGACACGCTCTGCATGGGGGGGGACAGATTATGGCAAGCGCGGCATTATTTCTGCACCCGTTGGAAAAACTTTGTACAAACAAGAAGATTACTTTATATATTACACAGGATACTTCTCTGCGGACTATGCAGGGGCTGACAAGAGCTGCCAGCCGGTAGGCATATATCAATCTGCTTATATATCTGGAAAAATTTCAGTCCATGGAGCACTTCAAACAGGAACTCGTCGAATATCTGGATTACTACAACAACCGCAGAATCAGAGCAAAACGAAAGGGCTTGCCGCCTGCAATTCACAGACAACAAGCCCTTTCGGCTACTTGAACAATTTTTACTTCAAAATATGGCCCTGACTTTTTGGGATCACCTCAAAACCGCGGATGTCCTGCTATTTATTTGGTGAAAAAACCATGTAGCTGATTGCTTTATAGAATAGACTCGTCAGGATTTGAAGCTTTTGGATCGGATGCCAGCACGCCGCGGTAAAGCACTTCGGAAGAAACGTAACTGACTTCGGGCGCCGCTTTCGGGTGTTCTATCACAAAAAGAATCTTGGCGGCCAAGCGAGAACCGATGGTTTTCGGCTTTACATCGACTGTTGTAATACGGTCGGCAACGTTCAAATATTCGCTGTTGTTGTCAAAGCCCGTCAGTACGATACGACCTTCAGGGTCTATCCCTTTTTCTTCAAGATAACGCTGGATGAAATGAGCAATATAGTCGCTGGCACAGACGATACCGTCCGGCATGGTTGGCAAAAAGTCCAGAAAGTGACTGATTTCCTCATAATGGGTACGAAGACCCAATGACCCGGTAAGGTAAAGACTGGGGTTTGGAATGATCCCATGCTCATGCAGCGCATCCAGAAATCCCTCGTAGCGTTCTTTGTTTGTCTGGGCATATTCTACATCGCCTATGAAACTGAGCTTTCGGCATCCATGACGGAGCAGATTGCTTGTAATCTGCCGGATAAGGTCGCGACCCTCAATAATGAGCAGATCCCCATGTAACTGGTTATAGGGGACAGAAGGAACCGTGTCCAGAAAAACCTTTGGTATAGGTAAAGAGGATAACAGCCGCAGCAAGGGCGCAGAGTACGTGTTCAGTACAATGACACCATCTACTGTACCGTTTGTCAAAGGCTCCGGCAACACATAGCCCGCTTTGTAATTTGTGGGAAGATATGTGTACATGAGGTTGACATTATGCTCGGAAAGATCTTTGGCAATCTGATGGATAATCTGCATCCAGAAAAGAGAGGACTCCGGTCGGCACACGGCTACCGCTACGGTGCGTGTGTGGGGAGGCAGTTGAGCAGAGACGGTTGCAGTGGAATCCTGAGATGGAGTGTGGAAATAGCCCATCTCGGTGGCTTTTTGATGAATCTGGGCACGCATAGAATCCGAAACGCCGGGACGGTTGCTTAGCGCTTTCCATACGGTGATTCTGGAAACAGAAAGAGCATCAGCAATATCCTGCATGGTTGGTTTGCTCATGAAAGAAAGCCTCCGTTTTTTGAGTTTATAGTAAGTATAGCACAATCATAAGAGAAAAGCAACACGAAAAGTTAACTTTTGCTAATGTTTGATGTTGAAAATGTTGGCTATCTTGCACAAAAAAACAATGCGAAAACCGTTGATATGCACGAATACAATGAAACGGTGCGCGATTTGTGCAAAATGACGATTGACAGGTACAAAAGTAAATGTTAATATTTGACTAACAAATGGCAACGAATGCTGACTATGGAGTTAACGCTTAGTTAGCACGAAATGCTGGCGGCTGTTAACACTTGGCTCGCCAAAAGAAAGGGGCACATTCTATGAAAAAGGATAAGCCGGCAGTTTCAACTTCAACGAAGCCACGCCGCAAACGTTGGACGCGTGATGACACGGAGCTGACACTGCTGGGACTTCCGGCAGCCATCTGGTACGCAGTCTTTTGCTACCTGCCCATGTTCGGTCTGATTATCGCATTCAAAAACTTCAAGATCACTCCGGGAAAGAGCTTCCTTTACAGCTTGTTCCACAGCGACTGGGCAGGGTTTGACAACTTCAAATTTTTCCTTACCAGCAACACCTTTGCCATGCTGCTGCGCAATACGCTGTTATATAACATCTTATTTATCGTATTGAACATTGTAATTCCGGTTACATTGGCTGTACTTATCAATCAGATTTACAGCCGCATTGCTTCTAAAGCATACCAGACGATGATGTTCTTCCCGCACTTCCTTTCGTGGGTTGTTGTCAGCTACTTTGTCTACGCTTTTCTGAACCCTGACAAAGGTCTGATGAACACCATTATTCAGGCTCTTGGCGGCGATAAAATCATGTGGTATTCTCAGCCAAAATGGTGGCCGCTGATTTTGACTTTCATGCAGGTCTGGAAATCCATGGGCTATAATATGGTTGTCTACCTTGCAAGTATTACCGGCATTGACAGTACGCTGTACGAGGCGGCAACGCTGGACGGCGCGACCAAGTGGCAGCAGACCAAATATATTACACTGCCGGCACTGAAACCCATCATCGTTATGATGTTCATTCTGAATGTCGGCCACATCTTCTATTCCGATTTCGGCTTGTTCTATCAGGTTACGCAGGGTGTTCCCAACTCACTGTACAACGTTGCCAGCACATTTGACACCTATGTCTACCAGGCTTTGCAGAGCAATGTGACAATCGGCAGAACTGCTGCCGCAGGTTTGTTCCAGGCTGCATGCTGCTGCGCGACCGTTCTGGTTGCCAACTTCATCGTTTCCAAGATTGATGAAGAAAGCGCGATTATTTGATGAAGGGAGAACACACAAATGACTCTGGCAGAAAAGCATAAGATAAAGGCCGAAGAAAAAAAGCTGGAAAAAGAGGAAGCTCGTGCGGCGTTCCGCTTAAACCAGATTAAGCCGACAACGAATGCCTGCTTTAACATTCTGTTTGTACTGCTTTCCTTCGTCTGTCTGTTTCCGGTGTTCTACGTCTTTATGATTTCCGTTTCCTCCACGGATTCTATCACAAAGTACGGGTACAGGCTTTTCCCGGATACATATTCCACGGCGGCGTACACGTTCCTTTGGAATGAACGCGGAACGATTTTTAATTCACTCATAATTTCCGTGGTGGTCACGGTTATGGGTACGGTGCTGGGTGTGCTGCTGACCACAATGATTGGCTATGTGCTTTCCCGCCCGAACTATAAACTCAAAGGCTTCTTCACTTGGATGGTGTTCATCCCGATGATTTTCAATGGCGGCATGGTTGCAAACTATGTGGTTGTTGCCAATATGTTGCGTTTGAACAACACCATCTGGTGTCTGATTCTGCCGCTGGCGATGAGCAGCTTCAATGTTATTATCTGCAAGACCTTCTTCCGAACAACGGTACCGGATTCCATCATTGAGTCGGCAAAGATTGACGGCGCATCCCAGATGAAAATTTTCTGGCGTATCGTGGTGCCCATCTCCAAGCCTGTTTTTGCCACAATTGCGCTGTTTTTGACCTTCGGCTACTGGAATGACTGGTTCCAGTCCGCCCTGTATATTTCGGATTCCAAGCTGGTATCCTTGCAGGCACTGCTGAACAACATGATGAAGAACCTGGAGTACATCGCCAATAACCCCAGCGCAGGTCTGAGTCTGCAGCAGTACCGTAACTCGATGCCGTCCGAATCCGTTCGTATGGCAATCGCAATCATTATCGTCATTCCCATTGCGTGCGCGTATCCGTTCTTCCAGAAGTACTTTATTTCCGGTCTGACGGTTGGTGCGGTTAAGGGCTAAGAGAAAGACTCTGAAAAAGAAAAACACTGTATAAGAACATCGATGCTAACAAATAGGCCCATTCAATTTTCCCACCACATTTGGTTCTGTTCCCCTATGAGGGGAATGAAGATACACAACTTTACACAAGCAAAGGAGAAAAACAGATGAAAAAGTTCAACAAAGTGCTTGCGCTGGGCATGGCCGGTTCCATGGCCCTCAGCATGGCAGCCTGCGGCGGCAGTTCCTCTTCTGCCTCCACCGGCACCGATGGCAGCAGCACCTCTACGGCTGCTCCTACGGCTGCTCCCTCCAAGGACGTCGTCACCCTGAAATGGGTGGCCGTTGGTTCTGGCATGCCTTCTAACTACGATGCATGGCTGGCACAGATTAACCCGTATCTGGAAGATAAGATCGGCGTCAACATCGACATGGAGGTTATCTCCTGGGGCGACTGGGACACCCGCCGCAATGTTATTGTGAACACCAGCGGTGAATACGACATCCTGTTCACCAACGTCAACACCTATAACAACGACGTCAATACCGGTGCTTTCCTGGATATCACCGATATGCTCAAGGAAGCGGCTCCTGAACTGTACGCTTCCGTTCCGGAAGATTATTGGAAAGCCTGCGAAGTGGGCGGACGTGTTTATGGTGTGCCTACCTACAAGGATTCTTCTCAGAGCGAGTACGTTGTCTGGGATAAGGCAAAGATCGAGGCTGCCGGCTATGACTATACCAAGGAGCTGGGCATCACCGACCTGGATGAACTGACTGCGCCCCTGAAGGCTATCAAGGACACTGACGGCGAGGCTTCCTTCCCTCTGAACAAAAACGGCGGCGGCTACCAGTCCTATATGTATGACCAGCTTGGCGCCGGTCTGTATCCCCTGGGTGTGCGCTATGATGACAGCGAGGGTAAGGTTGTTGCTACTGTTGAGCAGGATGACGTCAAGCAGATTCTGAAAACCTTCCATGAGTGGTACAACGAAGGTATCATCAACTCTGACGCTGCAACCCGTCCCGAAGATGCAAACTACAAGGCTTGCTCCATTGCACAGGGCTGGTCCGGTGCGGCAATCACTTCCTGGGGTCCGCAGCTCGGCGTTGAGTGCGTTGCCCAGAAGTGGGGTCCGACCATCGTTTCCAATGAAACTGTCCGCGGCTCTCTGAACTGCATCTCCGCTAACTGCGCCAACCCCGAAAAAGCACTGCAATTCCTGCAGCTGGTAAACACCGACACCTACGTCCGTGACCTGTTCTACTACGGCGTTCAGGGCGACAACTGGGATTACACCGATGACAGCAAAACCTTCGTCCATAAGAACAACGCGGATTGGTCTATGGCAGGTTACACCCAGGGCAGCTTCTTCGCTATCACCCCGACCGACGATTTCGATTTCAACCAGTTCGACGAAGTTAAAGAGCTGAACGAAAAGGCTGAGCCTTCTGTCCTGCTTGGTTTCACTCTCGACACCACCCCCATCGCTGATGAACTGGCAAACTGCATCCAGATTGCAGAGCGTTACAAGGGCGAGCTGCTGACCGGTACGGCTGATCCCGAAGTCATGGTTCCCCAGATGATGAAAGAACTGCGCGCTGCCGGCTTTGACAAGATCGTTGCTGAGGCACAGAGCCAGGTTGACGCTTTCATGGCTACCAATAAGTAATCTTTAAAAGTCCAAATACTATCCCTGCAGGCAGGAAAACCTTCGGGAGCGGGACGCTGAGTTCCCGCTCCCGATTTATTTTAAGTACACAAGGAGAATCAAGTATGGCTAAAATCATCGGCAGCGCACTGCCCAATATTCCGTGGCAGGAACCGCCTGCAAACACCCGCACCCCTTTCTGGCGCTATGATGCAAACCCCATCATCGGTCGTGACGGCAACGCCCGTTCCAACAGCGTGTTCAACAGCGCCGTTGTGCCTTTCAAGGATGGCTTTGCCGGCGTATTCCGCTGCGACAGCCTGTCCATCAGCATGGATATTTTCGCAGGCTTCAGCAAGGACGGTCTGCACTGGGATATTGAGGATACCCCGATTCATCTGGTAGGGGACGACCCGGAGGTCACAACCCGTGAATACCGCTATGACCCCCGTGTATGCTATATGGACGGCAAATACTATGTGACCTGGTGCAACGGCTACCACGGACCCACCATCGGCATTGCGTGGACGGATGACTTCAAGACATTCCACCAGCTGGAAAATGCCTTCCTGCCGTACAACCGTAACGGTGTCCTTTTCCCGCGCAAGATTCAGGGGCGCTACATGATGATGAGCCGCCCGAGCGATACCGGGCATACCCCCTTCGGCGATATTTTTGTCAGCCAGAGCGAAGATATGATTTACTGGGGACGCCACCGCTTTATGATGGGTGCTGTAAAAGGCGATGAATCTGCATGGCAGAGCATGAAAATTGGCCCCGGCCCCATCCCCATTGAAACCGATGAGGGCTGGCTGCTGATTTACCATGGTGTTATCAACACCTGCAACGGCTATGTATACCGCATTGGTGCTGCTCTGCTGGATATTGACGAGCCGTGGAAGGTAAAATACCGCGGCAAGGATTACCTGCTGGCTCCTCATGAGCTGTATGAGTGTGTAGGCGACGTGCCGAACGTGACCTTCCCCTGCGCCACCTTGACGGATGCCGCGACCGGTCGTATTGCGATGTACTACGGCTGTGCCGATACCGTGACCGGTCTGGCGTTCACCACGGTGGATCGTGTATTGGACTATATCAAGAAGAACTCTTTCTGATGTTAAAGGGGCAAAGAGATGCCACAGGATAACATTTTGCTGATACCACGATTTCGGTGTAGATACGTTCCACTAACGCAAACAAAAATGCAAAAAACAGCCAGCTTTGAATTGCTGGAAGCCTCGTTATGAGGGAAAGGAAAGACCTATGCGCACCATTGATTTTCTTGACAAGCGCGTCACAGGTATCTGCAATGAACTGAAAAAGCTTTCTGTAAAACAGAAGTTTGAAACGAGCGACTGGCTCATAAAGCCGGGCAACTTCCTGCGCCCGGAAAATGCCGATGCAGACCCTGCACCGTTTGAACCCTTTGACAGCCGCACCATGCATTGGTACGGACCGGACAAGCATTACTGGTTCCGCGCGGATGTGGCTGTGCCGCAGGAAATGGACGGAAAACCGCTGTGGATGCACGTCTGCACCCAGATTGATGAGTGGGACGATGCCAAAAACCCGCAGTTCCTGCTGTTTGTGGACGGCAAGGTGACACAGGGCGTGGATATGAACCACCGCGACATCCTGCTGGACCGCTGCGCCAAGGGCGGTCAAAAGTACCGTCTGGAATTGCAGTCCTACACCGGAATCCTGCATACCGAATTCAACCTGATTGTAGACCTGCGGGAAATCGACCCCGAAATTGAGGGTCTTTACTACGATATGGTTGTGCCGCTGGAGGCTTTTCCCCGGTTGGAAGAGGACGGCAAAGCCCGCCGCGATCTGGAAAACGTGCTGAACGAGGCTGTCAATCTGATTGATTTGCGCACACCTTATAACGAGAGTTTCTATCAGAGCATTGCTGCTGCCCGTCAGTATCTGGCAAAAGCGCTTTATACCGACCTTGCCGGTCATGAGGAAGTCATTGCAAGCTGCATTGGTCACACGCACATTGACGTGGCATGGTGGTGGACTGTTGCACAGACCCGGGAAAAAGTGTGCCGCAGTTTTGCAACTGTGCTGAAACTGATGGACGAATACCCCAACTACAAGTTTATGTCCAGCCAGCCGCAGCTGTATTACTTCCTGAAGCAGCGCTACCCCGAGCTGTATGAGCAGATCAAACAGCGCGTGACAGAGGGACGCTGGGAACCCGAAGGCGGTATGTGGGTTGAAGCAGACTGCAACCTGACCAGCGGAGAAAGTCTGGTGCGCCAGTTCCTGTACGGCAAGCGTTTCTTCAAGGAAGAGTTCGGTGTGGACAACCGCATCCTCTGGCTGCCGGACGTATTCGGCTATTCGGGCGCACTGCCGCAGATTATGGCAAAGTGCGGCATTGATTATTTCATGACCACAAAACTGGCATGGAACCAGTTCAACAAAATGCCTTACGACACCTTCAAGTGGCGCGGCATTGACGGCACCGAAATCCTGACCCACCTTGTTACAACGCTGGGGGTCGGTCAGAGCGAGAATGACTTCTTCACGACTTACAACGGCATCCTGCATCCCGATGCGCTGATCGGCGGCTGGCACCGCTACCAGCAGAAGGACATCAACAATGATATCCTGATTTCCTACGGTTACGGTGACGGCGGCGGCGGTCCGACCCGCGCCATGCTGGAAACCTCCACCCGTATGGAAAAGGGCATCGAGGGACTGCCCAAAGTGCGTCAGGCATTTGCACGCACCTACTTTGATGAGCTGGCTGAGCGTGTGAAGGACAACCGCCGCCTGCCCACATGGGAAGGTGAACTCTACTTTGAGTATCACCGCGGCACATACACCTCCATGGCGCGCAACAAGCGTTCCAACCGTAAGATTGAGCTGCACATGATGGACTTGGAACTGCTCAGCCTGCTGGCACAAGCCAAGGTCGCATACCCAGAGGCAGAAATCGACAAGCTGTGGCATGGAATCCTCATCAATCAGTTCCATGATATTCTGCCCGGTTCCTCCATCCACGAAGTATACGAAGTCACCAAAAAAGAGTATGCCGAGATGGAAGCCGAAATCACGGCACTGCGCGAGGAGCGCCTGGATGCACTGACCCCCGCCGGGGAAGGCGTTACCGTGTACAACACTACCGGCTTTGTCCGCAGCGATGTGGTTGAACTGGGTGATTGCAAGGCAGAGGCTTTGCAGGACGAAGCCGGCAATATCTATCCCGTACAAAAAACAGCCGATGGTGCCGTGGCGTTCCTGAACAACCTGCCTGCCAAGGGCAGCAAAACGTTTGCGGTCGTACCGGCACAGGTTTCGGCTGCGCCTTTTGAAATTGCGACCGATGGACATAAGATTGACACCCCGTTCTATACTGTCACCTTTGATGAACACGGTCAGATGACCGGCATCTTTGACAAAGAGAACCGCCGCGAAGTGCTCAAGCCCGGTCAGGCAGGCAACCTCTTCCGCGTATATGAGGATAAGCCCATCTATTATGACAACTGGGATATCGATATTTTCTATACCGAAAAGTTCTGGGATGTCACCGACCTGCAGGACTTCACATGGACGGAGAACGGTCCCGTGCGCGCCACACTGCACATCGAACGCAATTACAGCAACTCCACCCTGGTGCAGGATATCCATTTCTATGCAAAGCAGCGCCGGATTGAGTTTGTTACAACCGTGGACTGGCACGAACACCAGAGCCTGCTGAAGGTTCACTTCCCGGTAAATGTCCATACTGACGAAGCTACGTTTGAAATCCAGTACGGCAACCTGACCCGCAAGACGCACGCCAACACCAGCTGGGATCGCGCACGCTTTGAAAGCTGCGGTCAGAAGTGGATGGACCTGAGCGAAGGACATTACGGCGTCAGTATGCTGAACGACTGCAAGTACGGTCATTCCGTCAAGGATTCTGTGATTGGGCTGACCCTGATTAAGTCCGGCATTGAGCCGAATCCTACCACGGATCAGGAAGTTCACCATTTCACATACGCCATTTATCCGCACGCCGAAAAATGGCAGGCAGCCGGCACGGTGCCGCAGGCGTTCTTCCTGAACCAGCCCGCGTTGGCTGTGCAGGGCGGAAAGCCGGGCGAAAGCTTCAGCCTTGCCGGACTGGATGCACCCAATGTGGTGCTGGAAACCATCAAACGCGCCGAGGATGGCGATGGTGCCATTGTGCGTATGTATGAGTGCGAGAACAGCCTGACAAATGTCACCCTGGACTGGAACCTTCCCTTCCATGCGGCAGAAAGCTGCAACTGTCTGGAACAGCCCGACGGCGAGCCGGTTGAAGTCAAAGACGGCAAGATTACCTTTACGGTAAAGCCGTATGAAATCAAGACAATTCGTATCCGTTAAATAACAAAGTCCGAACATTCTGCACGGGCGGTTGGCAATGCGCCCGCCGCCCGTGCCTTTTTTTGGAGGAAATGATGATGGAGTTTATTCCGAATCCACATAAGATCGAACACCCTGCAGGGGTTCATATGCTGGACAATCAGAGCCGAATCACCCTGTGGCAGACCGAACCCGCCGCGTTGCTTTATGCACAGATGCTGCAGGGCTGCCTGCGGGAGTACGCCGGGCTGGAAGTGCCGTTCACCCGCGGTAAGCCCCGGGCAGGTGACGCCGTACTTACGGTGGATACCGCCCTGCCGCAAAACCGTTACACGCTGAGCATTATGCCGGAATGCATCACGCTGAAAGCCGGCAGCGATGAAGCACTCTGCAACGGTGTGCAGACACTGTGCCAGTATATTGAACAGCACGGAGCCGTACTGCCCGCACTGGAAATTGAGGACTGGCCCGATCTTGCCAACAGAGGCTATTATCAGGACTGCTCCCGCGGACGTGTCCCGAAGCTGGACTACCTGAAACAGGTGGCAGATATTCTCTGCCGCTACAAGATCAACCAATGGCAGCTTTATATTGAGCACACCTATCTTTTCCGTGACCTGAGCGAAGCATGGCGTGAGGATACGCCGCTGACCGCGCAGGAGATCATGGAGCTGGATGATTACTGCGCAGCCCGGCACATTGAACTCGTTCCTTCCTTGTCTACCTTCGGGCATATGTACCGTATTCTCAGCACAAAAACCTGTTGCGACCTCTGCGAGCTGCCTGACTCGGAAAAGATTCCGTTCAGTTATACCTATGCAGGGAATCACCATACCCTGAACGTATCCAATCCCGATGCGCTGGGGTTTGTAAAAGGGCTGATTGACGAATACCGCCCGCTTTTCCGCAGCAGCAAATTCAATATCTGTGATGACGAAACGTTCGATTTGGGCAAGGGGCGCAGCAAGGCACTCGCCGAGGAGCAGAGCGAGCGCAGCCTGTATCTCAGCCATGTGAAGGCGCTGTGCGAATATCTTGTTGCGCAGGGGGTAACACCGCAGTTCTGGGGGGACATCATGTGGCGCTTCCCGGAAAGCTGTGCCGAGCTGCCCAAGGAAACCATCTGCCTGAACTGGGGCTATCTGCCGCATCAGCGGGAAAATGAGATCCGGGATATTGCCGCCAGCGGGATTACACAGTATGCCTGCCCCGGCGTTTGTGGCTGGAACCGTTGGATGCCTCTGATGTACAATTCTTACCTGAATATCCGTACCATGTGCCACCATGCACACAAGTACAACGCCATCGGCCTTTTGAACACGGACTGGGGCGATTATGGTCATGTCAATGACCCGCGCCTGACGATTCCGGGCGTCCTGTACGGTGCAGCGTTCGGTTGGAATGCAGAGCCTGTGGAATTTGACGAGCTGAACGAAGCCGTTTCCCGCCTGTATTACGGCGATGCCACCGGGCAGTTTGTCGGCCTGATGGCAAAACTGCAGGACTATGAAGTCTTTGACTGGCGGAATACCGTCAACTGGATGGAATGTGATGAGAAAACCCGCGCCGAGATCCTTTCTGAGGTTGACTTTACAAAGATTGACGATGCCAACCGCGCCGTAGAAAAGGCAAAGGCGGATATCCTTGCGGACGCAGCAAACCTTCCTGCCGGCAAAAAGCAGATTGTACAGGTACTCTGCCAGACGGCAGACATCATTGTGCTGTGGAACCGTATTGGCGCATGGCTCAATGCAGGCTGCCCGCACGGCCCCGAAGCAGATGCCATGGCAGCCGCGCTGGAACACTGGCTGCAGCGCTACCGTGCGCAGTGGCGTCAGGTCAGCAAAGAAAGCAGCCTGCCGGTTCTGACAAACCTGATCTGCCGTTACGCGGATCTTCTTCGCGGACGCGCTTACGGAACCGTGGAGGCGCCTGCCGGGAGGTAAGCCATGGGCTGGCTTTATCAGTTGTTTTTCCCAGCGCATACGCCGTCCGAAGATGAGCTGCAAGCCGGACGACATCGTATTATTGCCGAAGGCGCAGTGGCCGGTGTGATTTATGCCGTTGCCACCGGCAACTTTCTGGCCGGGTATCTGAGCAGCCTTGGGGCGTCCGTATCCTTATGCGCCGCAGCGGCCATGATACCGTCTTTCGGGTGCGTACTGCAGTTTATCTCGCCCTTTGTGTTTGAACGGATGCACCACCGCAAACTGGCTATATGGCTTATGTGCGTGGTGTTCCGGCTTTCGGTCAGCAGCATCCTGCTGATACCGCTGGCTCTGCCGGACCCCGGTCATGCCCGCGCTGTGGTGCTGGTGCTTTATACCATCGGCTTTTTCTCTGCGGGGCTTGTTACGCCGGGGCTGGAACACATGGTTTTGGGCATCGCACCCCAGGGCGGGCGCGGTCAGTTCTACGCCGTCAAGAGCATTATCGGAACCTGCGTTTCCAGCGCGGCAACACTTGCACTTGGTCGAGTACTGGATTATTATCTGGAACAGGGGCAGGGCTATACCGGCTTTCTTATCATCGGTATTGTCAGCCTGTCGCTTACTGTGGTGGATGCCGTTCTGCTTGCTTCGGTAAGAGAGAACCCGGTAAAATTCACCTCCAAAATGCGCCCGGCGGATATTCTGCGCCCAGTGCGCGACCCTGCTTACCGTCCATTGCTTTTTTACTGCATCATCGGCGGGCTGACTGGCGGCTTTGCTTCTCCGTTCCTTTCCGTGTATGAGCTGCGGGTGCTGGGGCTCAGCCACACCTTCATCACATCGGTGGGTGTCGTGTCCGCTGTTGTGGGCATGGCAGGCAGCTGGGTGTGGGGGCGGCTGGCCGACCGCACTGCGTGGAACTGCGTTATTTGGCTTACTGCATTCCTGAATCTTTCCTGCACGCTGGGCTGGTCCTTTGTGCGCCCTTCCTTTGCACATTTGGTTGCGCCGGTTCTGATTGTCGTTGCGGCGGGCTGTGCAGGCGGCGCATCACTGGCAAGCACAAACCTGCAATTTGCATTGAGTCCTGAAAGCGGCAAAACCGCTTACTTTGGCGTAACGGCTGCCATGAGCAGCATTGCCACCTGCACATCGGCCGCAGTGGGAACCGCCATCCAGCCCATGCTGGAAAAATCTATGGGGGACAGCTCAATTTCGCTGCTGTTTTTTGTGGCAGGCATCGGCGGTTTTGCCAACCTGATTATAAATGGGCGAAAATTGCCCTCTGTAACATAAAGGGAGAAAAAAGATGTACCCATACCAGAACCCGGATCTTTCGACAGAAGAGCGCATTAGCGACCTGATGAGCCGGATGACCCTTGAAGAAAAGATCCTGCAGACAGATCAGTATTATTCCGGCGATTTTACAACGCAGGACGAAAACGGCAAGGTTACAGCCGTGGATATGCAGCGGTTTGATGCACTGATGCAGCACAATAGTGTCGGCAGTGTGCAACTGCGCGGTATGACTGCTGCCCAAGCCAATGTTGTGCAGCGGTATGCCATAGAAAACACACGTCTTGGCATCCCATACCTTTTTAGCGAGGAAGCACTGCATGGGCTGATGACAAACAACGCAACCAGTTTTCCGCAGCAAATTGGTCTGGCGGCAAGCTTTGAGCCTGAACTCGGGCGCGAGATGGGACACGCCATTGCGGCAGAGTCCCGGGCTTGCGGGATTCACGAAACATACAGCCCCGTCATGGATCTGATTCGTGATCCACGGTATGGTCGCGCGGAAGAATCCTATGGTGAGGACACATACCTTTGTGCTGAGTTTGCACGCGAAACCGTATTGGGTATGCAGGGGACAGACCTGACGACACCGGACACCGTGGCTGCCGAACCCAAGCACTACGTCGGCTACGGCAACCCTGTGGGGGGACTGAACTGCGCCCCCTGCACCATGGGACGGCACGATGTATTCAGCGACTGCCTGCCTGTTTTTGAAGCGGCTTTTGCGGACGGAAAAGCGTGCAACGCTATGTGCAGCTACAACTCCATCGACAGTATTCCGGTATCCATGGACCATGAGCTGTTAACGGATGTCCTGCGCGGGCAGTTTGGTATGCCGGGGTTTGTCCGCAGTGACCTGACGGCGGTTTCCCGCTTGTATGACTGGCATTTTATTGCCGAAACGCCGGAGGAGGCGATTCGTCTTGGGCTGGAAGCCGGTGTGGACTTGCAGCTTTACGACTTCCCGCATGATGTCTGGCAGAAAGCGATTGCCCACCTGATTGAAAGCGGTTCCATGAAGATGTCGGTGCTGGATACGGCGTGTCGGCGTGTGCTGCGTATGAAATTTGCACTGGGGTTGTTTGAAAATCCTTATACGGACGAAAAACGCGCCGATAAAATCCTGCGCTGCCCGGAACATCTGGCTACCGCGGAAAAAATAGCAGAGAAATCCATCGTACTGCTCAAAAATGACGGCTTGCTGCCGCTCAGAAAAGACCTGCGCAGCGTGGCAGTCATCGGTCCGGCAGCTGATACGGTTTCTTACGGCGACTATACCGAAACACGCGGTCGTAAAGGCGGGGTTTCTGTGCTGGATGGAATCCGTGCTGCAGTCAGCCCCGAAACCGAGGTGCTGTATGAGCGCGGCTGCAACTTTCTGGGGCAGGCGCTGCACCCGTTTGATCCGTCCATGCTGCGCGATGAAAACGGCGAAGCCGGTCTGACAGGTCGCTATTATAACGGACCTGTGCCGCAGGGCGAACCGGTGCAGGTTCGCACGGATCGCACCGTCAACTTCAACTGGATTTTTGCACTGCCCCATCCGGAGCTTGATGCCAACTGCTTCAGCGTAGCATGGACAGGTTCGGTCATCATGCCGAAAACTATGGATGGTTGTATCGGTCTGAGCACGCAGGACAGTATGCGCCTGTACGTGGATGACAAACTGCTGATTGATGGCTGGGGCAAAGATAAAAGCGCTGACCAGGCACTGGATTTCCACTTTGAGGCCGGACGCACTTATAAAATCCGCATTGAGTTTGTCAATGACCGGCGGGGCGCCCGCGTGATTTTCGGGTACAGCGCCGGGTGGGAAAATTTCCCCGCCGCAGTAGAAGCTGCACGCAAAGCGGATGTCGCCATCCTTTGCATGGGCGACAACGAGGAGACCAGCGGCGAGAACTTTGACCGCACCGACCTGAACCTGCCCGGCCGACAGCTTGAGCTGGTACAGGCTGTTTATGCAACCGGAACCCCTGTGGTGCTGGTGCTGCAAAGCGGACGCCCCGTTACGGCAAATTGGGAAAATGATCATCTGCCTGCCATTCTGGAGGCGTGGTTCCCCGGTGAGCAGGGCGGCACCGCTATTGCAAAAACACTGTTTGGCAATGCAGCCCCGGGTGGACGGCTTCCCATCACATTCCCGCGCAGTGTCGGGCAGATTCCCTGCCATTACAGCCGGCGACCCGGCGGCGGAAAGCGCTATGTGGAGATGGACTGGTTGCCGCTGTATCCGTTTGGCTACGGTCTGACCTACACAACATTTGCTTACCGCGATATGACCCTGAGCCGCAGTGTGATCGGTCCGCAGGACACGGTCACTGTCAGTGTCACAGTCACCAATACCGGCAAGTACACCGGCGATGCTGTGCCGCAGCTGTATGTACGGGATATGTTCAGCTCCGTCGTAAAGCCGGAACGCCAGCTGGCAGCCTTCCGCCGCCTGACGCTTGCGCCCGGCGAAAGCCGTCGGGTGGAATTGACCGTCGGACCAAAGCAGCTGCGTACCCTTGGTCCCGATTATGTATGGCGGGTAGAACCCGGAAAATTTGAACTCCAGCTTGGCGACAATGCGGAAAATATTCTGCTGCGCGCCGACCTGACCGTAGAGTAAAACAAGGAAGGAGAAACGGCATATGTTGTATCTGGGCGTAGATCTTGGCGGCACAAACATCAAGGCCGCACTTGTGAACAGCGAGGGTGAAATTCTGTGCGAAGCCAACACCCCCACAAACCTGCCGCGCCCGGCGGAAGCGGTCTGCGATGACATTGCAGCGCTGTGCCTGCAGCTGGCAGAAGGAAAGGATGTTGCAGGTGTTGGTGTCGGATGTCCGGGAACTGTAGACGGCGGAACGGTGCTGTATTCCAACAACCTAGATTGGCATGATTTTGCAATGGAGGAATATCTGGCGCAAAAGACAGGTCTGCCGGTTGCCGTTGGTAATGATGCAAATGTTGCTGCATTGGGCGAGGCTCTTGCGGGCTGCGCTAAAGGCGCACAGAGTACGGTTGTCGTTACTCTGGGTACCGGCGTTGGCGCAGGAGTTGTACTGGACGGAAAACTGCTGACAGGCTACACCGGCGCCGCCTCCGAAGCCGGACATATGGTAATTCTTGATACAGCAGATGCCCCGCGCTGTACCTGCGGTCGCCCCGGCTGCCTTGAGGCACTGGCCAGTGCAACCGCACTGATCCGCATGACAAAAGAGGCACGGCTTGCCCACCCGGAAAGTGCGCTGAACGTGCTGGCCGCAAAGCCGGAGGATGTGAACGGCCGCACGGCTTTTGATGCTGCAGCGCAGGGGGATGCCGCCGCACAGCAGGTTGTGGATACCTATATTCATTATCTTGCGGTAGGCATTGCCAACCTGATTAACATCTTTTTCCCGGAGGTCATCGGGCTGTCCGGCGGTGTAGCCAACCAGGGTGAAAACCTGCTGAAGCCGCTGCGTGCCGCCGTGGAGCCCATGGTGTTCGGACATGATTTTGCCCAAAAACATACCCGCATTACAGCCTGCACGCTGGGCTACCGCGCAGGGGTCATCGGTGCAGCCCTGCTGGCCAAAAGCCGCATGGAATGAGGAAAATTAAGATGGACATCAAAAAAGAATATGAGCGATGGCTTGCTAATGCAACGGCAGATGCCGATGTTGCCGCCGAACTGAAAACGCTGGACGATGCCAAAATCGAGGATGCCTTCTACCGTGACCTTGACTTTGGCACGGGTGGTCTGCGCGGCGTAATCGGTGCGGGTACTAACCGCATGAATATTTACACGGTCGCAAAAGCATCGCAGGGCTTGGCTGACTATCTGAAGAAAAACTTTGCAGAACCTTCTGTGGCAATCGGCTATGACAGCCGCATCAAGAGCGACGTGTTCGCAAAAGTTGCCGCTGGTGTGTTTGCAGCAAATGGAGTGAAAGTCAATATCTGGCCTGTTCTGATGCCTGTTCCTACAGTGTCCTTTGCGACCCGTTATCTGCATACCTCTGCGGGTGTCATGGTCACCGCTTCCCACAACCCCGGCAAATACAACGGCTACAAGGTTTACGGCGCAGATGGCTGCCAGATTACCACTGAGGCTGCTGCGGAGATTCTTGCCGAAATCGAGAAGCTGGACATTTTTGCAGACGTCAAGACTAGCGATTTTGAAGCAGGTGTTACAAGCGGCAACATCCAGTACATCCCGGACGAAGTCTATACCGCATTTGTGAATGAGGTCAAGAATCAGTCTGTCCTGTTTGGCGAAGAAGTCAATAAGGATGTGGCTATTGTTTACAGCCCGCTGAACGGCACCGGTCTGAAGCCTGTGACCCGCACACTGAAGGAGATGGGCTACACCAACATCACCGTGGTCAAGGAGCAGGAGCAGCCGGACGGGAACTTCCCGACCTGCCCGTACCCGAATCCGGAGATTAAAGAAGCTATGGCACTGGGCATGGAGTATGCCAAAAAGTGCAATGCGGATTTACTGCTTGCCACCGACCCCGACTGTGACCGTGTGGGCATCGCCGTCAAGAACAAGGCAGGGGAGTACGAGTTGCTGACGGGCAACCAGACAGGTATGCTGTTACTGGATTATATTTGCTGCCAGCGTGTGAAACACGGCAAGATGCCCACTGACCCGGTTATGATCAAAACCATCGTGACGATGGATATGGGCGAGCAAATCGCTACCCATTATGGTTTGCGGACAATCAATGTGCTGACGGGATTCAAGTTTATCGGTGAGCAGATTGGCAAGCTGGAAAAGCAGGGCAGGGCAGACAGCTATGTGTTCGGCTTTGAGGAAAGCTACGGCTACCTGACCGGCTCCTACGTCCGCGATAAGGACGGCGTGGACGGTGCTTACATGATCTGCGAGATGTTCAGCTACTACGCCACCAAGGGCATCAGCCTGCTGGATAAGCTGGACGAGCTGTACAAGACCTATGGCTACTGCCTGAACACCCTGCACAGCTACGAGTTCGACGGCAGCGCCGGTTTTGCCAAGATGCAGAGCATTATGCAGGCATTCCGCGGCAATATCAAAGCGTTTGGCGGTAAGAAGGTTGTAAAGCTGCTGGATTATGCTTATGGCCTGGACGGGCTGCCCAAGTCCGAAGTGCTGAAGTTCCTGCTGGAAGATGACTGCTCTATTGTCGTGCGTCCCTCCGGCACGGAGCCGAAACTGAAAATTTACATTTCTGTCAGTGCCGAAAACAGAGAAGCTGCTGAAAAGGTCGAATGTGAAATTGTGAAAGACGCCGAGAAGTGGTTTGCTTAAAGTGAAGATTTTAGCGCCCTGTGCTGAGCGCCATAACCTATTTTGGTGCAGCTGCGACCGCACGGGGCATCGGCGGCATAGCCGAGGCTGGAATGCGGTGTTTCTACTCTGGCTGGGCATGACACAGTCAGCGTTTATTGTGTGCTATTTTTTGCGAGAACAGGAAACAGAAGATACCTGAGTAAAAAATGAAATTTTGAGGTAAAGGAGATCCATATGAATATACTGAAATTGACTCCCAGCTGCAAGGATTACCTGTGGGGCGGCAGCCGCCTGCGCAGTGACTTTGGCATCAAGAGCGATCTGAACCCGCTGGCCGAGGCGTGGGTGCTTTCCTGCCACCCGGACGGTCCCAGCTATCTGGCGGACGGCACAACGCTGGCGGACTATGTGACCGCCCACCCGGGCTGCCTTGGCACCGACTGCGAGAAGTTTGAACAGTTCCCAATCCTGACAAAGTTCATTGACGCAAAGAACAATCTGTCCATTCAGGTACACCCCTCCAACGAGTACGCGCTGAAAAACGAGCATCAGTACGGCAAGACCGAAATGTGGTATGTGCTGGACTGTGAGCCGGGTGCCTTCCTGTACTATGGCTTTGACCATGAAATCTCCAAGGCGGAGTTTGAGGAGCGCATCAAGAATAACACCCTGACCGAGGTGTTGAACGCCGTGCCGGTGCACAAGGGTGACTGCTTCTTTATTCCGGCCGGCACGCTGCACGCCATTTGCAAGGGCATTGTCATTGCCGAGGTACAGCAGAACTCCAACGTGACCTACCGTGTGTACGATTACGGCCGTGTGGGGGCGGACGGCAAGCCCCGCGCCCTGCACGTGGAGAAGGCGTTGGACGTGACCCTGCGCACCCCGCCTGTCAAGCATGACTTCGGCAGCCATCTGGCTCAGGGTGAATATTTCACCGTGGATGCCAAGAACGGCGCGTTTGAGGACACAGCGGACGAGAAGAGCTTTGTTTCGCTGCTCGTCACAGACGGCGAGGGTGAGCTGACCTGCGGTGGTGAGACCGTGGTCGTCAAGAAAGGCGACAGCTTCTTCCTGCCCGCAGGCAGCGGCAGCTATGCCGTGCGCGGTACCTGTCAGACCTTGGTGACAAGGGTGTGAAGTAAGACTATTCGCTTGGCAGCGAACATCGGGATAGAAAAACACCGCAACTTAGAAATCAATCTGTGCTGGATACGCAAGCAAAACAGATGAAAAAAGTTTATAAAAGCAAGATGGTAAGGATACACATAATAATAGGTGAAGTAATATAAGGCAATACCGCATAATTCTAAGTACCGATACGGCGAGCAAGGTGCGGCAGCCGCCGGAACGGTGCTTAAGCCGTCAGGCGGGAATTGTGCGGTATTGCTATAAATTTTATGCTGTACCTGATACATTGCAAACAGCAGAAAAACTAGTACAGAGATATTTCATTGAAGAACTTACACTGAATCTTTCTGTATGAGACAGGAACTTTTCCGCTATTGGCATATAGTCGGAATAAAAAACTTCTAATGCAAAACACCGCTGATTCCTTTACTGAAATCGGCGGTGTTTTTTTAACTTCAAAAATTCACAAAAAGTTCAAATAATTAGTGCAAGGTTTTTGCACTAATTACATTTAAGATGGGGTTTAGAGAAATGAGAGGAGGTGATGGAGTGTCTGACGTCGAAATACGCCGCAATGAAATTATTGAGCTTTTATATACATATAAAAAATATAGCATCGATGATTTTGCGAAACGGTTCGGCGTTTCTCGCCGCACAATCAATTATGATATTGTTTACCTTATGGACTTTTACGAAATTGACACGAAGCCCGGTCCGCATGGAGGAATTTCTCTTATAGACCGCAGACCCAATTCTCATACAGCATACTTAAAACCGATAGAAATTGAGTGGCTTCGCAGGAAGTACAATGAGGCAGAAACAGAAGAAGATCGTATGGCGGCACACTCCATTCTCCGACGCTTTTCTCTTTAGCGGATATAGTCCGTTCCCCAGCACCTTGACAACTGAATACCCAGCATAACAGGTACGTTCCTTTTCCGGCAGACCCGATGGGCGGTTTGGCAAAACCATATGTTGCCAAGGAAAAGGCTATAATGATACACCTGCAGCCTCCCGCGTCAGAGGGGGTGACCGAGCCGGAGTTGTAAGCAGTAAGACTCCGGCAGAGTCAGTGAACGGGTGTGCCAACACCCTGCCTGTTATGTTCCCGGTGTCAGGGGTGCGGGCGGCAAATGTGGCACACTTACTTAACTATCTACTTTTGCCGTTTAGGGCAAATCGTGGGCAGCAGGACCCCAAGCGCCTGCTGCCCATCATTTTGCTTTAAACGGGATGGAAAACAGGGGTGTAAAATGCAAACCTATCCAACGGGCTATGCGGAATCCCACCACATAGCCGAACAGATTTTCCGGGAGATTTTACCCCGGCACGGTATGGCAGTGCGCGAGGAACAAATCGCGCTTTGCCATGAAGTTTTAGATACCCTATATAATAAAGAAATTTCCCTGTGCGAAGCAGGCGTGGGTACCGGCAAGACGCTGGCCTACCTCGTGGGCTGTATTCTTTGGCAGATGAACCGTCCCGAACGGATGAAACTGCCTATCGTTATCTCCACTTCCAGCGTTGCCTTGCAGGACGCTATCCTTACTGAGTATCTGCCCGACCTGTCCGCTGTCTTGCTGGACGAGGGTATCATCACCGCACCCATCACAGCTGTTGTCCGCAAGGGCAAAGAGCGTTTTGTCTGCGATGCCCGCCTTGCCGAAAGAGCATCGCTGGTGCAGCCAAGCAGAAAAAAGCAACGGAACAGCTTGCACATTGCAGAAAATATTTTGGACATGGATCATATCCCGGAACTTTCCCGGTATGACCGCTGCCGTATTTGTGTGCCGCAGTCCTGCCCGCGTGATTGCTTTCTGCGCTTGGATTGCCGCTACAAGCAATATTTGCGGGATTCCATGAAACCCGACATCCAAATTTGCAATCACAATTATCTGCTGGCAGACGCATCGCACCGACTTGAAGATAGACCTCTGCTCCTGCGCAGCTATCAGGCACTGGTAGTGGACGAGGCGCACAAGCTGCCCGATGCCGCCCGCCAGATGTACACGGAAACACTATCCCAGCACAACATGGATGAATTGTGCCTTTTATTACAACAGGCGCACTACAAGGATTTTGCCAGACAGATGCGGACGGCGTTCCTTACGCTGTCGTTCTCCTGCACGCAGGGACTTTCCAAGCTGCGAGGAAAAGCGAGCGAACCGTTCGTGCTTACGCCGTTCAGCCGCGCTGCGCTCATCGACTGTATAGCACTATTGCAAAATGCTGGCGGGTTGCCGGATGTGCCGCGATACCTGCTGAACAGGCTGGGAGAAGCAGAAAGCCTCCTGCGCCTTTTTCTTTTGGAGGTGCCGACGCGCATCCTTTACATCGACTACGATGCCGATGGTCAGCCCACATTCTGCGCAGCCAGCAGCCGCGTACCGCAGTTGCTTCGCAGTGCGCTGTGGAACACCCGCGAACCCGCGATTCTGACCTCCGGCACATTGGCTGCAGCCGGAGATTTCAGCCACACGGAACAGCTTTTGGGGCTGGCGGCTTATCGACCCTTGCGTCATTTCCGAGCAGATTCTCCGTTTGACTACAAGAAAAAATGTCTGTTGTACTTTCCGCCGCGCGTAAAAACGAGAATGGACAACCGCAAAATGGCAGAAGAAATCGTCCGGTTGGTGGATGCCTGCCACGGCCATGCTCTGGTGCTGTTCACGTCTTACCGCCAAATGGCCGAAGTCCGCGCGCTGACGGACGGTCAGTGGCAATACCCGACCTATCAGGCATGGCGCAACGGCGGCAAAATCATCCAGAAGTTCAAGCAATCCGGCAACGGCGTTCTGTTTGCGGCAGGCTCCTGCTGGGAGGGCATCGACTTTCCCGGTGACATGGTGTCTTTGCTGATCATCGCCAAGCTGCCGTTTCCGATACCCGACCCGGTCAGCAACTACGAACGCCGGCAGTACCCGAATCTGCGCGACTACATAAACGCCGAAATTATCCCCGAAATGCAGAAAAAACTGCGGCAGGGCTTTGGTCGTGCCATCCGTACCGAGCAGGACTCCTGCGTGGTGGCGATTCTGGACGAACGTGCGGGCATCGGCGGCAAGTACCATGATGCCGCGCTGGCAGCGCTGCCGACCTGCCCAATCATCGAGAAAATTGAAGATGTGCAGCAATTCATCCGGGAGCAGAAGAGCCCGGATTACTTTTTGTGAAAAGAGGAACCTGAGATGTACCTTATGCGAAACCACGATGTCTGGATTTATGTGCGCTGCGCCAACAGCGATCCGCGCATTGCCTTTGACCGGCTGTATGACCTTATCGACGAAGCAGCAGGGCACGGTTTTCTCGTGCGCGGCACATCTTTTGACCATTGCAGCGGAAACACCTTGAAAGACCGCATCGGTCTGCGCACCATGCTGGACGCAGTAGAAAACAATCGGGTTGAAGCCGTGATGGTGCGCGATTTGGAGCAGATCAGCCGCAACAGCTACATACTGGTAGGAGTTATTGAAATTCTGCGTCAGAATGATGTCTACCTTATTACCACTGAATGTGACCTGAACGCCGAACTCATCAACAGCGGTCTGGAACGCTTTGTCGGCGACCGCTTCACGCGGGCCTCCTTTGGCAAGCCCCGCTTTGATGTCCGTCTCCCACTTATGGATCAATTCTGAGGTGCGCCCATGAAAGAATACAAAATTTGGGCGTTCGCCCGCAGTGCCGCACCGAACCTGCCCGCATTGGAAGAACAGCTTGCCGATGTCATGCGCGAAGCCGACAGGCGCGGCTACATCATCGTCAACTCCTGCATGGAGCAGAAGTACGGCACCGAGTTCTGGCGACCTGATTTGTTTGCCATACTCACCGCTGTGCAACAGGGGCGTGTCAATGCCGTCATGGTGCAGAGCCTTGACCGTTTGAGCCACGACATTACAATCTTGTACCGCATCCTGCGATTTCTGCAGAATTACGGTGCAGTGCTGATTACGACCGAAACCAATCTACAATATGAACTCTATCTGACAGGGTTGGAGAGTCGCATCCTGGCTCGTACCGCGCGAACCGGAAAAAGAGTGCCGTGGGAGGTGGCTGTCGATGCAAATTGACCCGTTTCCCGTAAGACTGGAACAGGAGCTGAAATATGCACTGGCCTATGCCGCGCTGGTATCCGCTGCCGCAAACGGAAGATTGCCTAGGGACATCTGCCAGCGCACGAATGTTGGTTATGCCCGGAAATGCGGCGTTTTGCGCCGAGAAGTTTAGTGGTTCTCGTGAATAGCTTTTGACCTGCCTTTCGAGTATGTTGTGTGTGATAAAAAGAATGTCACAGCGTCAAATGCAAAGGAGAAAGTCATGCCACAAATAGCAGATAGAAAATCCATGGCGCGTTACATCTGTGTGGATAAAGGTGCAACCCACCCTGCATTGCAACGTGAAGAATTACCTAAACATATGGCGATTTATGCTGACTATGGCGTTACGGGTACGGATCTGCGCCAACGCCCGGAACTCAACCGATTGCTGACTGACTGCCGTGCAGGACGTGTCAACTGCATTGTGGTGCAGTCAACGACACATCTTGCCCGCCGTACAGCAGACCTGCTGACAATCCTGCAAGAATTGCAGAGCCTTGGTATAACAACTGATTTTGAAAAAGAGCGCTTCTCCACCAATTCTCCTACAGGGAAAAAGATACTGGACACACTTCGCGCAATGAGTGCAAGCATTTAGGAGAACTCTCATGCCACAAGTCCAAGTTATCCAGCCAATCCAGCAACAACCGAAGCGTCTGCGCGTGGCGGCCTATGCCCGCGTCAGCAGCGATTCCGAGGATCAGCTAAACTCGCTGGCCGTGCAGGTGGATTACTACACCCACATGATACAGGAAAACCCCAACTGGGAGTTCGCTGGAATTTACACTGATGAGGGTATCACCGGCACCAGCACGAAGCGTCGTGAGCAGTTCAACCGCCTGATGGACGACTGCCGTGCCGGACTGATTGACCGTGTGCTGGTTAAGTCGGCATCCCGCTTTGCCCGCAACACGGCGGATGCACTGTCATCGGTTCGTGAACTGAAAAGCCTTGGTGTGACGGTAGCCTTTGAAAAAGAGGGCTTCGATACCGAGACCTCCAACGGTGAAATGCTACTGAGTATAATCTGCGCCGTAGCACAGGAAGAATCGCTGTCCATCTCACAGAATATGAAGTGGGGAATACACAAACGGATGCGTACGGGTAACTATATCACCAACGCTACACCGTTTGGGTACACGCAAATCAATCACCAGCTCGTGCCAGAAAAAAATAACGCAATGATTGTCAACGATATTTTCAAAAGTTACCTGTCTGGAATGAGCATAAATGAAATTGCTGAGCATTTAAATACAATATATCCAAAAGAAAATAGCAAATGGAATCCCCGAACGATTCATGCAATCCTGCGTAATGAGAAATATATTGGAGACAGCTTGTACCAAAAAACCTACACAACGGATTCACTCCCATTGAAAAGGTATCTTAATACCGGTCAGCGCTCAAAATACTATGCGATGGAAACGCATGAAGGTATAATTTCTAAGACCGATTACGAAAAGGTACAGAACCTACTTGCAAAGAAAAGCATTACAGGGGAGATTGATAGAACTTGTGTATTTTCAAAGAAAATCTACTGCTCAATATGCGGCGCTATATGCTCTAGAAAAGGGCCGCCCACGCAAGGATTTGTATGGTGCTGCCGAACGCATTTGCAATCGAAAGCTCTTTGCCTACTCAAATCAATCCGTGAGGATGAACTCCAACAGGCGTTTTTGTCAATCTATAATCGACTGCAATGTAATCAGAAAACGATTCTGGAACCACTTGTGGATGACCTGCTTGGGTTACGGCATTTGCAAGAACAAAAATATAAAAAACGCCTTGCACTTGGAGAAGATATTCAGCATCTTGCAAAACAGAAACACAATCTTACCAGAATCCATACACTAGGTTATATTGAGGAACCACAATTTATAGAGCGAAGTGCAGCCATTGAGCAGCAAATCAGGGAAAGGAAACAACAGCTTTCACGAAATGATATGTCTAACACATCGGAAAAAATTCTACAAAAAACAAGACTCATCCAGAAGAAACTTTCCAGTACACCGCCGCTGGAATTATTTGACGAGTCTGTCTTTAAAGAGCTTGTGAAAAAAGTGCTGATCAGCAATACGGCAATCCAATTCGAACTCATCAATGGCATGAAGTTATCAGAAAGCCGTGCAGCCACATGAAGAACAGGTACATTCCTTTCGGCTATCAGATTCAAAATGGAGATTCAGTCATCAACACGGAACAAGCCGCAACTGTACAACACATATTCTATGCGTATACCGAAGGACAGAGTTTTAAGGAAATTGCAGAATACTTGACCACAAGTGGCACAGCCTATCACTTTTCAGATAATAGCTGGAACAAAAATATCGTTGCCCGCATACTTGCAAATGAGATTTACTGTGGAGCCAAAGGATACCCAGCCATTATTTCAAAAGAAGTTTACAGCCAAGCTGCCAGCATCCGAAGCAATAAAACCGTAACATATTCAGCAGTGCTAAAACCATTTCGAAGCGATATGCAGTGTGCCTGCTGCGGTGAGCGCCTATACTGGCGACCTAGAACCCAACAATGGACTTGCCGACAGTGCGGAATGTGGTCAAAGCCGATGCAACCTGAAAACATGGCACAACAAATCGTGGATAGGTTATACCAAATCCAACAGCACCCGGAAATAATCCACAATCCAAAGGAACAATGCAACACCCGGTCAATAGAAGTTGCTCAGCTGGATCATGAGATTCACACAGCCCTTGCATTACCAGAGTTGGATGCAGATGCAATCATCGACAAAATTCTGCGCCGAGCAGAACTGCAATTTAATTACTGCGCAGCAGGGGATGACGATCCGACAACAATGCAAATCAAGCGCGCCTGCAAAGAATTCAAACCCACAGATACATTTCCAGAATCATTCTACAGCTCCATCGTCAGCAAAATCATCTTACACCTCGATACACATATCGACATCAAACTGCGAAACGGACAGACATTATAATAAGGAAGAGCACCATGAGCAACGCAAGAATCATCGAAATTCCAGCCACTAGACAGATACGCAGTGGGAAAAACAACACCATGCGAAAAATGCGAGTGGCGGCCTACTGCCGCGTCAGCACCGAGGAAGAAGAACAACAGGGAAGTTTTGAAACGCAGAAACTGTACTACACTGAGAAAATCAACTCAACCTCAGAATGGGAACTGGCCGGGATTTATGCCGACGACGGTATCTCCGGCATCCATACAAAAAAGCGTGACGGATTTAACCAGATGATTCAAGACTGCAAAAAGAAGAAAATCGACCTAATCCTTACAAAATCCATTTCGCGCTTCGCCCGCAACACGCTGGACAGCATCCAATATGTCCGAATGCTGAAAGCAATCGGCATTGCGGTGATTTTTGAAAAAGAAAACATCAACACGTCAACAATGAACTCCGAAATGATTCTGACGGTGCTGAGCGCCTTTGCACAGGCGGAAAGTGAGTCGATTTCGCAGAACGTAGCACGCGGTAAACGAATGGGGTTTAGGCAGGGAAAATTCCCGTTTCCCTATGGACAGATACTTGGCTACCGAAAAGGCTTGGATGGTAAACCAGAGGTAATCCCCGAAGAAGCCGAAGTGATTCGCATGATATTCAACAGCTATCTGCAAGGAGCCAGTCTACTGACCATTAAAAAGAAACTGGAAGCGGGCGGGGTTCTGACTGCAAGAGGAAACAAAAAGTGGTCGTCCGAGAGCGTACAGCGGATTCTCCAAAATGAGAAATACTGTGGCGATGTGCTGCTGCAAAAGACCTTTATCGAGGATGTACTGACAGGCGTTTCCAAGAAAAACACGGGTCAGTTGCCTCAATACTACATTGAAAACAACCATGAAGGTATCGTCACCAAGCAGATGTTCCGTGAGGTGCAGGCTGAAATCGCCCGCCGCAATAGTAAGTCGGCAGCTAACCAACGCAAACGACACCAAGGCCGCTATAACAGCAAATATGCCTTATCCGAACGACTGGTCTGCGGAGACTGCGGCAGCCCTTATAAGCGGGTTACTTGGAACATCCACGGCAGAAAACAAATCGTTTGGAGATGCGTCAATCGACTCGAATACGGAACAAAATTTTGCAGTCATTCACCGTCAATCCCGGAAGAAGAATTGCATCAGGCTATTTTGAAAGCTGTGCAGAATCTGGCCGCAAACTTTACCGATGAAGTTGCTGCACAACTTGACGGTATTCTCCGTCAAATGAAAGCAGGAGAAAACTTGAAAGCCCAGCTTCAAAAGCAGCTAGAAAAAGCACAGCAAGAATTTGATCGTCTGCTTGAAATGTCACTGGAACTTGACGAGAGTACACCGTTCCTTGATGATAAGCTGAGAAAACTCAGCGGTAAAATCAAAATACTGAAAGCAAATATCGCAGAAAGTACGGATGGTAAGGGGGAGGACGAAGAAGCAACCAAACAGCTGACGGCGCAAGACCTTTTAATAAAGGAATACGATGACATCCTTACCGCAAGAATCATCGAAAAGGTTATTGTCCACTCACGGCAAGAAATCGAAATCTACTTTATCGGCGGTTATACCCAAAAGATTGACCTTATATAGAGCCATTCACTCATACACAAACGCCCGCACTGGCAAGTCGAAAACGCTTGCTGATGCGGGTATTACTTTTTGGGAAAGTGAGCTATTACACGATGGATACAGGATCACGGATCAAACTGGTACGCGAGCATCGCGGCCTTACACAACAAAAATTGGGTGAGATGCTCGGATACGGAAAGAGCAGCGCGAACCGCATTGCACAATATGAAATGGGGTATCGCAGCCCAAAGGCAAACCGTTTAAAAGAAATTGCAAAAGCCATGAACATCCGCGAAGAAATTTTCCTTATGCCGGACGAGACACCAATCGACCTGCTTCGAATTTTGATATGGTACGATTGGGAACATGAAGGTGTTTTGCAACTGGCAACGAGTAGAACGGCGAACACACCACCTGGAAAGACAGTCAGCCCGATAATTTATTCTGAACAACTTCCACTAAATAGATTGCTGCTTGATTGGGCTGACAAAAAGCATTCTCTTTCCGTAAGGAAAATAACGCGCGCCGACTATCTGGAATGGATGCTGCAATGGCCGCCACGATTGCCCTAAAAGAGCAAACAAAAAATTGGATGAATTTTGAGACAGGGTATCTTTTTTGTCACGTCGAGACACAGAATGAAAATCCGGACATTTTCTCGATAGGAGAAAGGTTCGGATTTTTTGTTTTCTTCGGAAAACAAAATGAAGGCTCCTTCCCGACGGCTGTGTGTCCAAAACTTTATCAAAAAAGACGTATAACAAACGTCACAACTGTATAGGTGCCGTAAGGTAGAAAGGCCACGAACATGAAGTACGATGAAAGAGCCGGCCATTTTAACATGGACACTGGGTGCGTGAAATTGCTGCTCCGGGATGGGAGAAAAGTCTTCATTGACTGCACCGTGGTTGAGGATGAACTGGATGTGACCATGGCACAGCGGTCAGAGTTGGGCTACCTTATCTACAATGACCCACTGGGCTATGCAGATTTGATTCTGAATGGTAATCCGGAGGAATATTTGAAAAAAGTGGCTGGAAGCCATGGGTTAGAAGATTGATCTTCCCATAGAACTGCCATGAACAAAAAACGCCGCCCATCTGCGTAACGGAACGCAGGTGGGCGGTGTTTTGCTCTATTGTCTCAGGGACGGTGTCGGAATTTACAGCTTATGCTAGGCTTTCAATGACTTTGGCACATTTTTCAATTCCAATTACCCCTCTGTCCAGCGTGACATGATAGTTGGCGGCATCGCCCCACTTCATATCGGTGTAGAAGCGGTAGTAGGCAGCGCGGCGCTTGTTCTTCTCCTTCAGCCGGGCTTCGGGAGATTTTTCCCGCTCTCCGTAGACCCGCACGATGCGGTCTGCCCGGAACTTCATGTCGGCATGGACAAAGACCTTCAGGCAATCGGTGCGGTCCTGCAGAATAAAGTCGGCGCAGCGTCCCACGATGACGCAGGGCTCTTTTTCCGCAAGCTCCCGGATGATCCGGTATTGCAGCTTCCAGAGCAGATCCTCGTTGGTGGGGCCGAAGCTGCGGTCGGTGAAGGCAGAGGCGAGGAAGCCGCCGGGAGTGTATTCTCCGGCCTCCTTGACGTAGTTTTCGTCAAAGCCGCTTTCGGCAGCCAGTTTCTGGATCAGTTCGGCGTCGTAGCACTGGATGCCGAGATGGTCGGCCACCAGCTTGCCGATGGTTCTGCCGCCGCTGCCAAATTCGCGGCTGATGGTAATGATGCGCTTTTCCATTAGAGTTCTCCTTTCCCGTTCAGTTCACTGTAGGTCTTGCAGATCAGATAACCTGCGATCAGGAAGGTAAGGATATCCGACATGGGCATGGAGTACAGCACGCCGTCCAGCCCGAAGAACCGGGGCAGCAGCAGGGCAAAGCCCACGCCGAACACCACCTCACGCACCATGGACAGGGCGGTGGATTCTGCCGCCTTGCCCATGGCCTGCAAAAAGATGAAGCACGCCTTGTTGACACAGGCCAGAACGATCATGCACAGGTAGATGCGGAAGGACTTCACGGCAAAATCCGTGTAGTAGACGCTCTCGTTGGCGGCACCGAACAGGGCGATCAGCTGCCGCGGGAAAACTTCGACCAGCACCAGCGCAATCGCGCCAACGGCGGCTTCTGCCAGCAGCAGTTTGGTGAACAGCTCCTTCACACGGTTGAGCTTTTTAGCACCCATGTTGAAGCCCACCACGGGGATGCAGCCAGCTGCCATGCCCACCACAATGGAGATGACGATTTGGAAGAACTTCATCACGATGCCCACCACGGCCATGGGAATCTGCGCATACTGCTCCTGCCCGAACACCGCATCCAGTGCGCCGTATTTGCGGATCATGTTGTTGATGGCTGCCATTGCCGCCACAAGGCTGATCTGGGACAGAAAGCTGGTAATACCAAGGGTCAGGGTGCGGCCGCAGATGGAGCCCTTCAGCCGGTAGTCGCCCTTTTCAGGACGGATGATCTTCATGTGCAGCAGATACCACACTGCCAGCACTGCGGTGACCAGCTGACCGATCACGGTAGCCACTGCCGCGCCCATCATGCCCCAGCGGAAGCCGAAAATGAAAACGGGGTCCAGAATGATGTTCAGCACCGCACCCGCAAGGGTGGAGATCATGGCAAACCGGGGGTTGCCATCTGCGCGGATGATGGGGTTCATGGCCTGCCCGAACATATAAAAGGGCACGCCCAGCGTGATATAAAAGAAATATTCCTGTGAGTGGTGATAGGTCTCGGCGTTCACCGTTCCGCCGAACATGGCAAGAATGTTGTCTGCAAAGATCAGATAGAGAGCCGCCAGCACGATGCTGCTGACCAGACACATGACCACCGCATTGCCGACGCTCCGCTTTGCCTTGGGGACCTCGTTCTGCCCAAGGCTGATGCTGACGAAAGCGCAGCAGCCGTCACCGATCATCACCGCAATCGCCAGCGCCACCACCGTAAGCGGGAACACAACGGTGTTGGCGGCGTTGCCGTAAGAGCCCAGATGGCTGGCGTTTGCAATAAAGATCTGGTCTACGATATTATACAACGCGCCGACCGGCAGCGAAATAATGCACGGGATCGCGTATTTCTGCATCAGCTTGCCGATGCGTTCCGTGCCAAGGAACTGATTGGAACTTTCCATGGGATTCACCTTTACCTTTCCATTTTAGGGCAAAAAAACAACGGGCAGCCCTCATGCAACCGGTTTTACGCATGAGTGCTACTCGTTGTACGGAATTATTATAGCCTGCCTGCCGGGAATTTGCAAAGGCAGTTTTGCACAAGAATTATGCTGAACATTCTGCGCAGATTGCACGAGACAAACTTCGTGGAAGATGCCCTTGGAAGCCAGCCGCCCAGCCGTGGCACAATAAGGTGGAGCGCAAAAGTACGCTGAAAAGACTGTTTTGTACAGGCTGTTCCATCTGGATGAAAGAGGATCAATATGGCACAGTATCAAGCAGGAATGCTCGTGGTTTATGGGAAACTTGTGGTTCATGAAATCGAAACCGTTGGTCTGCAGAGCTTTTGCGGAAAACCGGCGAAAATCACTATACTCTTCGCCCTTATTTTTCGGATTCCCACGACCGCAGCTATATCCCCACGGCAAAAGAAGGTGCCCTGCGCCCAGTGCCCCCGTCACAGCAGGCGGAAGCCGATTTGGCACGCATCAAAGAGGTGCGATCATGTCGAAAAAGCAACGGAATTTCAAAGAGAAGCAATGAGCCCGGATGGCTGTTCTCTGGGCGGTGCGTGTCTGACACGCCTTCTTGCCTTGGGGAAAATCCTGGTCGAGCCACTTAATGCCCGATTAGATAAAGATAGCCGTTCTAATTGGTTAAAATATCGGATTTGTTCGATTGCGCTTTTATTATACACATTTTAAGCTTTGCTGTTGGCAGAGCTTTTTTGCTTCCATCATAGGGGGAACCTGCAATTTTGAAAAACATTGTCTGTTTTTTGCTTATTTGGCTACAAAATTTATATAAAAATATGTAAAATTTATGTTGAAATTGTTGCAGAAAGAGTTTATACTAGAATCATCGCGGATACAAAGCGAAAGAATGGGAACAGTAAATCATATGAAGGATCTTTATGATGCCGCACGGCACCTTGTCTGGCTGGCACAGTTTGGTTTATCGGTTGTGCTTCCGCCGGTGCTGTTTCTTTTGGGGGCTGTCTGGCTGCGCAAACAATTCGGCCTTGGCGGCTGGGTCATCCTGGTTGGGTTCGCGCTCGGCATGGTGGCTGCCATCGGCAGCCTGCGCAGTTCATTAAAGACAATTGAGCGGCAGGGCAGGGCCCCAAAAAAGAAACAGGAGCCGCCGCCCATCTCGTTCAATCAACACTAATTGTTATGGAAGGAGCCTGTATCCATGCAAAAGCATCAGGACATTCTGCAGCAGGTTGGGCGCATGGCTTTGGCAACCGCCGGTTGTTCCGCCATTATGCTGGCCATCTATGCAGTGGTTGGGCGGTTTACCACAGCGGTATTGCTGGGTGGCCTGCTGGGCACTGTGATTGCTGTAGGCAACTTTCTGGCATTAAGCATTACCGTTTCTAACGCGTTGGACCGTGCCGCGGCAGGGGATAATTCCGTAAAAGCGTGTATAAGCATTCAAAGTTCCAGCGTTGTGCGCACGGCAATTCTGGCAGTCATTTATGTTCTGCTGTTCCATGCCAAAGTTTGTGATCCGCTGGCAGCATTGTTGCCGCTGCTGTTTGCACAGGCTGCCATTAAGCTGATTGAATTCTTCCGCAAAGATTCCAAAGGCGGTGATGCAGTGCCATGAACGGGCCTAAGATTTATTTCACGATCCCTTTGTTTGGTGGAATTCCCATCACGCAGACAACGGTTTCTTCGTTTACGGTTATGTTGCTGCTTTGTATTGCCGGTATTGTGCTGGGCAGCAACCTGCAAAAGCGTCCCGGCCGCCGCCAGGTACTGGTAGAAAAAGGTGTTACTATGCTGTACGGCATGGTAGAAGACACCATGGGCAAGCATAATTCCTATTGGACACCTTATATCGGGGCATTGTTCCTGTCTTCCATTTTCGGTTCCTACATCGGAATGACCGGTATTTTCCGCTCTTCCACAGCGGATCTTTCCACCACCGTTACCTGGGCCTTAATGACAAGCGTGATCTGCTGGGCTTGCTCCATTAAAGCAAACGGTGTGCTCGGTTGGCTGAAAGGCTTTACTGAACCGGTTGTCGTTATGACGCCGATGAACCTTGTTTCCGAAATCGCGCAGCCCATCTCAATGGCATTCCGTCACTTTGGCAACATTGCGGGCGGCAACGTTCTGACCAGCCTGGTTTATTCCGCTCTGGCAACGGCTTCCGCCGCTCTTTTGGGCCTGATTGGCAAAAGCATTGCGGTCGGAATCTTGATTCTTTTGGGTGGTGTGGCGCTGCTGGTTTTGGGTGTGCGCAAGAAAAAGTTGGCTTACAAAATTTTTGGTGCGGTGTTTGCCGCAACCGGAATTTTGTCCCTTCTGGGCTTGGCAGGGGTGCCGTATCTGGAAGTCGGCATTCCCGGCATCATGAGCCTTTATTTCGATGTATTTTCTGGTGGGGTGCAGGCCCTGGTGTTCAGCCTGTTGACGATGGTTTATGTCAGCAATGCCTGCCCGCCGCCTGAAGAAGATTAACGTAAAATTTTATTTATTTAGGAGGATACCTCGTATGGAAACAGCAATCGTAAAAGCCGCCTGTGCAATCGGTGCAGGTATCGCAATTGGGTTTGGCGCTATCGGCCCTGCAGTTGGCGAAGGTAATGCCGTTGGCAAAGCGCTGGAAGGCATGGCCCGCCAGCCGGAAATGGCAAACCTGCTGCGTACCAACATGATCCTTGGCTGCGCCATTACCGAATCCACCGGCATTTATTCGCTGGTTATCGCCCTGTTGTTACTGTTCGTCTTCTGATGGATACGATAGCCGAAAAGGAAAGGAGGAATGGCTCGTGACGGGCTTTGAAAGCTTTGTTGGCATCGACCCGTGGACAGCGCTGTTCACTTTCTGCAATATGATGATCACCTTTGCGGTGCTCAAAAAGTTCCTGTTCAAACCGGTCAAAAAGATGATCGACGACCGCCAGGCGGAAATTGATACCATGTACGCCGATGCGGATGCAGCCAAACAGAAGGCTGCCGAGTTGGAACAGGAATACCAGCAGCACCTGCAAAGCATCCGGGATGAACGCGATACGCTTTTGCGTGAGGCAACCGCCCGCGCCCAGAAGCGCGAAGAAGAAATTGTTGGCGAGGCCCGTGCCGAAGCAGCCGCCCTGCGTGCCGCTGCTGAAGCTGATATTGCACAGGAACGCAAGAAAGCAGTCAACGACCTAAAAAATGAAATTGGCGGCATTGCTGTTGATATTGCAGGCAAGGTAGTTGAGCGCGAAATCAACGAGACGGACCACAAGGCCCTGATCGATGAATTTATCCGGAATGTGGGGGATGCCTCATGACCGAAACCGGAAAGCGTTATGGCACAAGTTTGTATGAACTGGCTGCGGAAGAGGGCCTGACCGAACGGATTCTGGCGGAGCTGGATGTTGCTGTCAACGCAATGCAGGAGCCTGGCTATCTGCGCTTGTTGATGACGCCCAGTATCCCCAAAAAAGAGCGCTGTGTGTTGTTGGATCAGGCGTTTGCGCAGGCGCATCCGTATCTTGTCAACTTCTTAAAGATTTTGTGCGAAGCGGGCATTCTGCCAGAACTGCCTGCCTGCGCAAGAGCTTACCGTGACCGATACAACCAGGACCATAACATTTTGGAAGTTACGGCAGTATCTGCTGTTGCACTGGACGAAAGTGCCCGCAGCAGACTGCAGGAAAAATTGCAGCGTGTAACCGGCAAAACCATTACCCTGACGGAAAAAGTGGACCCCAGTGTTCTGGGCGGTCTGCGGCTGGATCTTGGCGGAACCCGTCTGGACGGCACTGTGCAGGGCCGGCTGGAACGTCTGCGCAATGAAATCAGCGGTGTGGTGATTTGATTTGCACCTGCCGCCGGATTCCACCTTCATTTTATAGATTGTGTGGTGAACCAAACAGTGCAACTGGAACCTGAACAGATTTCCCGCATTATTCGTTCCCAGATCAAATACTACCAGAATGCCATTGAGCAGACGGAGACCGGTACTGTTACGATGGTAGGCGATGGCATTGCCCGCGCCGCCGGCCTTGATAACTGTATGGCCGGTGAGCTGGTGCAGTTTGATAGCGGAACCTATGGTATGGCGCAGAATCTGGAAGAAAACAGCGTATCAATCGTTTTGCTTGGCGATGACAGCGGCATCAAAGAAGGCGGTACCATCCGCCGCACCGGCAAAGTTGTGTCGGTTCCGGTCGGTGATGCTCTGATTGGCCGCGTTGTCAACGCCCTGGGCCAGCCTATTGATGACAAAGGCCCGATTGATGCTGCCGACTATCGCGCCATTGAATCCCCGGCACCCGGCATCCTGGACCGTCAGCCCGTCAAGCAGCCTTTGCAGACCGGCATCAAGGCCATTGACTCAATGATTCCCATTGGCCGCGGCCAGCGTGAGCTGATTATCGGCGACCGCCAGACCGGTAAGACTGTGATTGCTACGGATACGATCATCAACCAAAAAGGCAAAGATGTCCTTTGCATCTATGTTGCTATTGGCCAAAAGCGTTCTACTGTGGCCTCTCTGGTTGAAAACCTCGAGAAAAACGGAGCCATGGCTTACACCACTGTAGTGTGCGCCACAGCTTCGGAGCTTTCGCCCCTGCAGTATATTGCGCCTTATGCTGGCTGCGCCATGGGCGAATACTTTATGTATCAGGGTAAGCATGTGCTTATTATCTATGATGACCTTTCCAAACATGCGGTTGCCTACCGTGCTCTGTCGCTGCTGATTCGTCGTCCGCCGGGACGCGAAGCATACCCCGGCGATGTTTTCTACCTGCACAGCCGTTTGTTGGAACGTGCCGCCAAATTGAGCGATGCAAAGGGCGGCGGCTCGCTGACAGCTCTGCCCATTATTGAAACGCAGGCTGGTGACGTTTCCGCTTATATTCCAACCAACGTCATCTCCATTACCGACGGCCAGATCTTCCTGGAAACCGAGCTGTTCCATTCCGGCATCCGCCCGGCTGTCAACCCCGGCATTTCTGTTTCCCGTGTCGGCGGCAATGCGCAGATCAAGGCGATGAAAAAGGTTGCCGGTACCTTAAAACTGGTTTACTCCCAGTACCGCGAGCTGCAGGGCTTTGCCCAGTTTGGCTCCGACCTGGATGCCGACACCAAATCTCGTCTGGCACAGGGCGAGCGCATTGTGGAAATCCTGAAGCAGGACCGCAACAGCCCAATCCCGGTAGAAAAGCAGGTTGCCATTTTGTATGCAACAGTCCACGGCTACCTGAAAGACATTGCCGTAAAGGATATCGCCGCGTACGAAAGCGCGCTGTATCAGTACCTTGATGAAAATGTAACCGCTGGCGGTGTGATGGAAGCCATCCGCACCACAGGCGATATGAAGCAGGATACCGAACAGCAGATGAAAGATGTGCTCGCCGCATTCACGGCAGACTTTATCAAAAATGCCGGATAATCACAAAATACGCCAAAGGGGGTGCTGCTGGTGGCTGGTTCCATGAAAGAAATCAAACTGCGCATCAAAAGCGTGGAAAGCACCATGCAGATTACCAAAGCCATGGAGCTGGTAGCGTCCAGCAAGCTGCGGCGCGCCAAGGAACGGGTGGAAAATAGCCGTCCCTATTTCGAAACGCTTTATGCCACGCTGTTTGATATTGCGGCTGCGGATTCTGAGTTCAGTAGCCCATATCTGGCCAAATGCGAGAAAAAGTGCTGCCTGTACATTGTAATTGCAGGTGATCGCGGCCTTGCGGGCGGTTATAACAGCAACATCTTAAAAGCCGTGGAAGCGGATGCTGAAGGGCGGGAATATTGTGTGCTGCCCATCGGCAAAAAGGCAGTGGAATACTTTGAGCGCCACAAGATCCGGATTCTGACGGATTCTTTTGCCATCGCAGGGGATATTTCGGTCAGCGACTGCTTTGAAATTTCCCGCCTTGTGTGCCAGAAGTTTCTGGAAGGCGCTTTTGATGAAATTCGCATTGCCTTTACCCAGTTTATTTCCATGCTGACCCAAACTGCAATCATTCTGCCGGTTCTCCCGTTTGATGCCGAACCGCCGGAGCCGGGCCACGAGCATCAAAGTCTGATGCTCTATGAGCCAGACAGCGCCGCCGTGTTTGATGCCATTATCCCGGAGTACTTGGCCGGGGTTGTGTATGGCGCTTTGTGTGAAAGTGTTGCCAGTGAACAGGGTGCACGCCGCACCGCCATGGACTCTGCCACCAAGAACGCTGGCGAAATGATCGAGCATTTGAACCTTTATTATAACCGCGCCCGTCAGGCAGCAATCACGCAGGAAATTACCGAAATAGTGGCCGGTGCAGATGCTGAAAGCTAGGGCGCACCAGAAAAGCCGAAATTTTATCTGATTTCTTTGCCTTCAGGTATGCCTTTGGGCAATATCTGATGCAACAGTGCTGAGAGTTTTTTCAGACACACCCGGAAACAAGCCCGACAGCACGCTAAAAATTCACTCAAAGGAGTGTGTGCAATGCCAGAAAAACACATCGGTAAGGTCGTGCAGGTCATGGGACCTGTTTTGGATATCCGCTTTGCCGACGGCGAGCTGCCGGAACTGCTGAATGCGATTGAACTGCAGAACAACGGCAAACCGCTGATTGTAGAAGTTGCCCAGCATATTGGCGATAACGTGGTGCGCTGCATTGCTATGGCCGCCACCGATGGCCTTGTGCGCGGTGCCGAAGCCGTGGATACCGGCGGGCCGATCAAGGTTCCCGTTGGCGATGCGTGCCTTGGCCGTGTGTTCAACCTGCTGGGTGAACCGGTTGATGAACAGCCTGCCCCCACCGGGGTAGAGCATTGGCCCATCCACCGCCCGGCCCCTGCTTTCGATGAACAGGAATCTTCGACTGAACTGCTGGAAACCGGCATCAAGGTCGTTGACCTGATCTGCCCCTATGCAAAGGGCGGCAAAATCGGTCTGTTCGGTGGTGCCGGTGTCGGCAAAACCGTGCTGATTCAGGAATTGATTTATAACATCGCTACCGCCCATAACGGCTATTCTGTTTTTACCGGCGTTGGCGAACGCACCCGTGAGGGCAACGATCTTTACGGCGAAATGGCCGAAAGCGGCGTTTTGAGCAAGACTGCGCTGGTCTATGGCCAGATGAATGAACCGCCGGGAGCCCGTATGCGCGTGGCGCTGTCCGGTCTGACCATGGCGGAGTACTTCCGCGATGTCAAGCATCAGGATGTTCTGCTGTTCATTGATAACATCTTCCGCTTTACCCAGGCCGGCTCCGAAGTTTCGGCACTGCTGGGTCGTATGCCCTCTGCCGTTGGCTATCAGCCCACGCTGGCAACGGAAATGGGTGCACTGCAGGAACGTATTACTTCCACCCGCAAGGGCTCTATCACTTCTGTTCAGGCTGTTTATGTACCTGCGGACGACTTGACCGACCCGGCCCCCGCCACGACCTTCACCCATCTGGATGCTACCACGGTTCTGAGCCGTGATATTGCTTCTCAGGGCATTTATCCGGCTGTCGACCCGCTGGATTCTACTTCCCGCATTTTGGCCCCGGAAGTTGTCGGGCAGGAGCATTACCAGATTGCCCGCGCCGTGCAGCAGGTTTTACAGCGCTATAAGGAACTGCAGGATATCATTGCCATCATGGGCATGGATGAACTTTCGGAGGACGATAAGATCACCGTCAACCGCGCCCGTAAGGTACAGCGTTTCCTTTCACAGTCGTTCCATGTTGCGGAGCAGTTTACCGGTATGCCCGGCCAGTATGTGCCGTTGAAAGAAACCCTGCGCGGCTTCAAGATGATTTTGAACGGCGAATGTGACTCCATCCCCGAAAGCTGCTTCCTGTTTGCTGGTACGATTGATGACGTTCTGGCTAAGGCCAAGCAGCAGTAAGGAGGCAGGACCATGTCCAGTTTCCCACTTAAAATCATGACGCCGGACGGCACTGCTTTTGATGGGCAGGTACAGTCGGTGTCCTGCCGGACCATCACCGGGCAGGTTCAGTTGATGGCCCGTCACATCGATTATTGCACTGCCCTTGGCATGGGGGAGGCCCACATCACATTGGAAGATGGCACCCAGCGCAGCGCCGCCTGTATGGGCGGTATGTTGAGCATGTTTGGCGGCGAATGCCGCCTGCTGGCCACCACCTTTGAATGGGCCGATTCCATTGACAAAGAACGTGCTGAGCGCAGCAAAGCCCGCGCCGAGGAATTGCTGGCCCAGAAAAACCTGGATGCCCGTGAGCTGGAACTTGCCCAGGCCCGCTTAAAGCGCGCGTTGGTGCGCAGCAATGTTGCCGCCCGCGCTCAGTTTTGATTGTTCCGCTCCCGACCGAATAAATCACAAATAAAAAGTTCCTGAAATCGCAGCAGGTTGCTGTATGGTTTCAGGAACTTTTTATTGTAAGCTTTAGCATTTACAGCAATGAGCGAAGCGAACTGTGATTAAAAGTCGGATTTGCTGTAGCATGCAGTAAATGTAGTTTTGCCCACTTGTGGGCAGCGGTACGAGTGATGCAAGTGAAGGATTTTTCAGTGCATCTTGAGATGTGTGCCGGTATAAAGCCCTTCTAGGGCTTACTCAAGCCTCCGGCTTAGCTGGGGGGCATGACTTTTGGGATAGTCCCAAACCCTTTTGAATTTAATCGTTCCCTTTACCCGACATGCGGAAATACAGCCCAATAGCTAACAGCAGAGACAACACATCCGCCACAGGCTGTGCCCAGATCAGTCCTGTTTCGTGAAAGATCGCCCCAAGGATGAACATAGACGGAATGTAGATCAGCCCCTGACGGGAGATATTGACGATCAGGGATTCCGTCGCCGCGCCGCGGGCTTGCAGCGCATTGGTTAGCACATAGAATACGCCAAACAGGAAACTGGTGCAAAGAAGAATGTGGGCAAAGGAAACGCCGTAGTCATACGCCGCCGCATCCGTGAGGAATACGCTGACGATCTGCCCGGTAAAGAGGTAGCAGAGCAGCGTCAGCACGGTACTGAGGGAAAAAGCAAATATCAGTGAGAATTTGAGGGCGCTTCTGTACCGCTCCCAGTTTTTCGCACCGACACAATAGCCGAGCAGCGGCTGAACGCCCTGCCCAAGTCCGATGCAGACCATGCCGGTCATCATTGTGACCTTCATGGCAACGCCCACACCGGCTACCGCCATGTCGCCGTACTTTGCCATCTGACTGTTCATAATGATGCTGGAAAGGCTCATCAGAAGATTCCCTAAAGCAGCAGGGACACCGATAGCGAGAACGCCGGAGGAAACTTTTTCCTTCACGGAAAAATCCTTGAGGCTGATGCTGAGAGAGGACGAACCTTTCAGGAAGTAGACAATGTAATATCCTGCACCCACTACATTTCCGATGACGGTTGCAATGGCTGCACCTGCAATGTTCCAGCCGAACACAAGAATCATAATGGGGTCAAGAAGAACATTCAAGAGATTTCCCAAAAGCTACCCCATCATTGCCTTGCCGGACTGTCCCTCGGCACGGATGACATTGGAGTAGCAGTTGGCAATCAGGACAAACGGACCAGAGCAGCTTACAATCGTCAGATAGGTTTTCGCATAGTTCCAGGTTTCCGCGCTTGCTCCGATCAGAACAAGAATCTGATCCATGAAAATCAGGAACAGTGCAGACATCAGCACCCCGACAGCAACACAGCTCCACATGCAGAACGAGCAGACCTTTTTTGCGTAGTCTCTTCGCCCCTCGCCCAAGGCGCGGGAAATCACCGAGGTGCCGCCGATACCGAAGACCGTTCCCACAGACATAAACAGCAGGAAAACCGGCGTAGCAAGGGAGACTGCTGCCACTTGCAAATCGTCGTGGGTCTGCCCAATGAAGAACGTGTCCGCCAAATTGTAAATCAGAACCATGAGCATCGCTGCCATAGCAGGCAGTGCGTTTTGTAAAACCGCTTTGCGGATCGGTACTTTCGCAAAAACTTCCATTGACTTATTGTCTTCCATAACATCCTCCGAAGCATAATAGCACGCTATCATTATGTTCTGAGAAATACCCGCCAAGTGCGGCGGGTATTCACTTTATATTTTCTGCGGCTCTTGCCAAAAGCTGATTGAATAAGGCTTTCTCATCCTCGGAAAATCCATGCAGTAACATTTGCTCCGCTTCTGCCATGTATCCGGCTGCTTCCCGGCAGCAGACTTCTCCAGCGGGTGTGATATGGACTACCTTGATTCGCTTGTCGGAAGCATCTCCGAACGCCTCAATGAACCCTTTTTGCTCCAAACGGGAGATGATCCCTGCCACGGTAGACTGCGCAACACAGAATGTTCGCTCCAGCTCCTTCATAGAGCGCTGCTTCTGTTCGGATTTTTGCAGCTCCATCAGAACCGAAATCTGCATCATAGTCAGATCCTTCCCTCGCAGGGTGTTGTTCGCCTGTTTTTCCAGCCGGTCATGCAGCAGTTTTATAAGCTGTCCGCTGGGAATTGTATCTGTCATACAATCGCCTCCTTCTAAATCTGCAATAATAATAGCATGCTTTCATTATGATGTCAATAGCAGACTATCAATTTGTGCGTGATTGCGGCCGCAACAAGGGCGCGGCTTGGTTTGTGCAAAAAATCAAACGATATTTGCCGTATACACACTTTGTTTACCCTTGAAGATTTGTACGGTCTGACTGTTAGTAAATCAGACGGAGAAATCTGTCCGAAAGTCGATACCTCCAGAGGCAAAGACGCTCACGAACTCCGGAAAATGCTGTATACCTGGAAAGAGCAGGCTGACAAGCTATCTTCCGAGGAAATCAGTAAAGACAAATACGATGAGTGGCGTTACCATTACCCGGAGTTTGATACCACGCAAATCTGGGCGAAAGTACCATCGCAGGCACTTAGCGACGCGCTGGTCTAATGTTCCAAGACCAGCTCAAACCAGATAAATAAAGACGACAAAAAGCCCTTAGCTATGAGTTTTTACCCACAGCTAAGGGCTTTCTAAATAAATAATATGGATTTATTTGTTGCACAACCACCTGTCAATCATTCTCTAACCCCAAAACCACTGGCTTACAAGAATAATAGCTCTCATGCAACCGTTATCAAATTGTTATCAAAAGACTTCTTGAAGTGCCTCAAACCCGCATAAACACTGGATTTTTAAAGCATTTCAAATCATTCAAACTCGATCGTTGCTGGCGGCTTGGTGGTATAGTCGAACAGAACACGGTTGATATGCTTTACTTCGTTTACGATGCGGTTTGCTGCGGTGGTAATGGTTTCGGTGGGCAGCAGGGTAACTTCCGCGGTCATAAAGTCGGTCGTGGTCACAGCGCGCAGGGCGATGGCATAATCATAGGTGCGTTCATCACCCATAACACCAACGCTGCGCATGTTGGTTAGCGCGGCAAAATACTGGCTGGGGCGCTGAGCTGCGGGCAGCTTATCCACTTCCTCGCGCCAGATTGCATCAGCATCCTGTACAATGGCAACCTTTTCCTGGGTGATATCGCCGATAATGCGGATGGCAAGGCCGGGGCCGGGGAACGGCTGGCGGGCGACCAGATATTCAGGCAAGCCCAGTTCACGGCCAGCCTGGCGGACTTCATCCTTGAACAGGTCGCGCAGCGGCTCCACAATTTCCTTAAAGTCTACATAATCCGGCAAGCCGCCAACATTGTGGTGGCTCTTGATGGTAGCAGATTCACCGCCCAGGCCGCTTTCCACAACGTCCGGGTAGATGGTGCCCTGTGCCAAAAAGTCTACAGCACCGATCTTCTTGGCCTCGTCCTCAAACACACGGATGAACTCTTCGCCAATGATTTTACGCTTGCGCTCTGGCTCGGTAACACCGGCCAGCTTGCTGTAAAAACGTTCGCGGGCGTCCACGCAGACAAAGTTGATGTCGAACTGGCCGCCCTCGCCGAACACTTCGCAAACCTGCTCACGTTCGTTCTTGCGCAGCAGGCCGTGGTCAACAAACACGCAGGTCAACTGCTTACCAATGGCCTTTGCCAGCATGGCAGCACATACGCTGGAATCCACACCACCGGAAAGAGCGCACAGCACCTTGCCATTGCCGATCTTCTCGCGCAGGGCGTTCACGCTATGCTCCACAAAGGAGTCCATCTTCCAGGTACCGGCACAGCCGCAAACTTTGTAAACAAAGTTATGCAGAATCTTGGTACCGTTTTCGGTATGCAGCACTTCCGGGTGGAACTGCACACAGTACAGGCCGCGGGCGGCATCCTGTGCAGCGGCAACCGGGCAGTTGGGGGTGTGGGCAATAATATCAAAACCGGGGGCAGCCTGCTCGATATAGTCATTATGGCTCATCCAGCAAACATTCTGGTTCGGCAGGCCGTCAAACAGCGGGCTGGTGGTATCCAGATCCACAACCGTCTTGCCATATTCGCGTTCCGGAGCCTTGCAAACCTTACCGCCCAGCATATGCATCATCAGCTGGCTGCCATAGCAGATGCCCAGCACCGGAACACCCCAAGTATATATTTCGGGATCGATGGTAGGGGAATCCGGCAGGTAAGCGCTGTTGGGACCACCGGTAAAGATAATGCCCTTCGGATTTTTGGCCTTGATTTTGGCCAGGTCAGTACGGTAAGAATAAATTTCGCAATAAACGTTGCATTCACGGACACGGCGGGCGATCAGCTGGTTATACTGGCCACCAAAGTCCAACACAATGACAGTTTCCTGCTGCATGTGGTAGCTCCTTCCCAAACATCTAAATTTGCATATATAACAGCATATACAGATATTATACCATAGCTCCCGGCAAATAGGTAGGGGGCTTGAGAAAAAAGTCGAGATTCTTCGATTCTGATTTATTGCACAGCCGGAATCTGTTCGCTTATTCTGCATAGAATCAGATTGTCGGTCGGCGCCCCAAAGCCATAAAAAATGCCGCACATCGGGCAAGAAACCGGGGCCGGTTCCTCCTTCCAATGTACAGCATGGTATTTTTACTATTGTTTTATCTTTTCCGTTATTTGCCGCTGCGCCAGGTCCACAAAAGATATTTTACATTTGTGTTCAGGTAGCGGTGGAACAGGCGCTTCGGGTCCTGCATCAATCGGTAAAGCCATTCCAGGTTGTGCTTCTGCATCCACATGGGCGCGCGCTTAATGTTGCCCGCCTCATAGTCAAACGCCGCACCAACGCCGATCATCAAGGCCTGTACGCGATCCTCATGGGCGGCCATCCAGCGTTCCTGTTTGGGGGCACCAAGGCCAACCCACACAAAGTCCGGCTTTGTTGCGTTGATTTCCGCTACCGCCTGAGCGTCCTCCTGCGGGGTCATCTCGCGGAACGGCGGAGACATCATACCGGAAATCACAACACCAGGGTAGCGCTCTTCCACCTTTTTGCGCAGCAACTGCAACGTTTCCGGGGTAGAGCCATAAAAATAGTGCCGCCAGCCTTTTTCTGCGCTGACCGCCAAAACCTGCTTCATCAAATCCGGCCCCGTAACGCGCTGCGCAGCAGCATACCCCTGCCTGCGGCTGAACTGCGAAAGGGGACCGCCGTCCGGCAGCGCCATGACCGCATGGTTCTGAATATAGCGGTACTCGGCATCCTCGTGCGCCGTTACGGTGGTATGTACATTGGCCACGCAGATATATTTCCCACGCCATTGTTCCAGCTGGCTTTCCAGCAGCGTCATGGTTTTGTCCATGTCCGTTACCACAATGTTCACACCCATAATATCGCAGGTTTCCTGCATTTTCAGGTCGATCACATGCAAGCCGTTCACGGTATTATCCATCGTGCGGGAAGAGAGGAAGTCCGAATAAACCGGAATCACACTGACTTTAATGCCGTAATTTTCTGCAATCGCGGTGATCTGCAGCAACTCGCTACGGTTCTGGGTTTCCTCCGCAATCACAATATGGGTAATCCGGGTACTTTCCAGAATCTTATGCAGATCGGCTACTGTGCCAAGGTAATTCGGCAGTTCCTCCACCGGGTTCTGCGCTGCATAGCCGGCATACTCTACCGATACATCCTTGCCCTTTACAACATCATTATAATAGCGTAATGCCAGGTTGCCATTGCCGACCAGCAAAACGCGGGCTATAATATGGCGCCGCTTTGCATACCAAAGGCTGAGCCGGTGCAGCAATAACCGCTTGATCGTAATGACCACGCTGGACAGCAGGTAATAGTAAACAAGCAGCAGGCGGGAAAACTGAGAAAGGTGGAATACATACAAAATGGTTGCTGCCAGCGCAAAGCCGCCCAGGTTTCCCAAAAGGGCTTTTGCCAGTTCTCTCACGAAGCCGCGTCGCTTAAAAGTGCGGTATTCACCCTGTGCAATATAGATCAGAATGATTGCCGCTGCGTATACAAGTGCCAGCGGGCGGAAGCGGGCAACATCGACCCACCAGAACGCTTCACCCCAAGGGCTGTGCATACGTAGCAGGCTGGAAACCTCATACGCTCCCAACAGCAGAAAAAAGTCCAGAAAAGCATCCAGAATATGCAGTATTTTTGATGTAGAATGGTTCATGATACAATTAAAAGCCGCAAAAGCACGAAGAAAGACCGTTCCCTTTGCGGCATGTGAAACGGGCTTTCTGCCACGCATGATGGCCCCGGAATATAGTAGGGCAGCAAACCGTAACTTGCAAGCCTATTATACCCAGCGTCCAAAGCGGAATTTTGGCTCAATTGGTTCTTTGATGGAAATTTCTTTGTTCAGGTAGACATCAATGGCATTTTTCTGTAAAAGTTTTGCCGTTGAACTGCTTATCTGTGCCATCCCGTCTTTCAGGTTTGGCGGGCGGGTTGTAACAGAATGGCAGTCAGAACACATCAGATGAACTAAGTTCCAATCCAGCAGTTTGTGCAGCCATTTGGCCGTATGTCCACCGCGCACCAAACCCGAAGCATTGATCTGCGCCAATGCGCCGGAGCTGACCCAGCGGTACAGCAGGGTAGGATCCTCGGTAACATAGGGGTAGCGCTCCACATGGGCCAAAATGGGAGTATACCCACGGTTTTGCACCGCAAACAGGGTATCCTCAATTCCACCGGGATGGATGCTGGTCGGGAATTCAATCAAGATATACCGCGACCCTGCAAATGCCAATTTGGAAAGATCCAGGCTGGCCAAAGCTGTGGTAAAATAGACCTCTGCACCCAATTTGACGGCAAGGGGAAGTTTGAGTTCTGCCAGCTGCGCCACAACGCTGCGATAAGCCATTTTGCGCTGCTGCACAAAAGCATCCAGCGTAATGCGCTCATAATGGAAGTGCGGTGTGAACACAATGCCAACAACCCCGTCTTCCATTTCTTTCTGGATCAAGGACATGGAAACATCCAAGTTTTTGGCACCGTCATCAATGCCAGGCAAAATATGACAATGGAGATCAACCAGTTGCGAACTCATTATGCCTTACTCCGGCTCTTCTTTCCAGCTGCGTCGTCATTGCTGTACCCGTAAGCACCCGTAAGCATAAGAATAGTAGTAGCCATCTTTCTTACCGGCCTTTTTAACATCGTATCCGTTCAGTACTACGCCAAGGATGCGGGCATTCACGGCTTCCAGGTTTTTCTTGCTCAGCTGGGCACCTTCAATGGTGGTAACACCCGGGCGTACAACCAGAACGGCGCCATCTGCATATTTGCAAAGAACAGCAGCATCCGTAACAACAGAAACCGGCGGCGTATCCACAATAATGTAGTCATACACCTGCTTCAGTGCAGCAAAGGTGCTTTCCATTGCCTTGGTTGCCAACAGTTCCGATGGGTTCGGGGGGATGGTGCCAACAGGCAGCACCACAATGCCCAGGTCTTTGAAGTTGACCAGTGCATTGGCCAGTTGGGTACGGTCCTTGCCCGTAATGGTGTTGGTAATGCCGATATGATCACGCGGAATATGTAGGTAGCGGGAGATGGTAGACTTACGCATATCGCAGTCAACCAGCACCACACGCTTGCCACTGTCTGCCAGGGTAATCGCAAGGTTTACTGCGACGTTGCTCTTCCCTTCGCCGAGGACAGAGGAGGTAATCAGGATAGTCTTGCAATCGCTGGTTGCGGCAAGGAACTCCAGGTTGGTTCGCAGAGACTTGTAAGCTTCTGTAAACTGGAACGGTGCATCTGAGCCAACCATAAACAGCTTATGATGTTCACGCTTTTTACTCATTCCTTTTTACCTCCCTGATCATACTGCGGGATCACGCCCAGAACAGTCATATCCAGATACTTGGTAACATCTTCCTCCGTGTTGATCTTATTGTCCAGCAAAACCTGCAGCACAATAATACCAATCACCAGAACAAAACCAACCGCTGCGGCCAACATCGTGTTCTTCTTAATGTTGGGGGAAACCGGCTCCGTTGCCAAAGAAGCATTGGAGATCACTTTGACGGAACCCGCTTCAACAGCCTCTTTGATCACATCCGGAGCCACTGTAATGATCTGTTCACACACCTGCCGTGCCCATTCCGGGCTGTCGCTCTGCACAGTGATCTTCATAACCTGGGTATCGTCCACAGCTGCTACGGTAACGCGCTTGTTCAGCTGAGCATAAGTCAGGTTCAGACCCAGGTTATCAATAACCTGCTGCAGAACCGTATCACTCTTGATAATAATGCTGTAAGTAGAAACCAGCTTGGTTGCAGAATTGATCTGGTCACTGGTAACATTGGCGTTGACATCCTGCCGGGTATTGACAATCATCAGGGCAGAAGAATCATACTTTGGGGTCATCAAAAACTTAGACGCCGTAAAGCCAACCAACGCAGCAGCCAAAGTTACAAAAATCAGTTCAAGAAGATGCTGGCGAACCGCACTTAAAATCTCTGTTAGGTCAATTACTTCATTTTCTTCATTATCCACAAAAGGCACCTCTCTAATCTCTTAATTCCTGTTTTCCAGTCAAAGATGGTTGGCCAGGTCTGCCGCTTCGGTCGGCTTTTTGACGCAAAGCACCATTCTTACAATTGGGGCCCGCAGCTGCCCCACATGCAAAATCTTAGCACGCATGTTTATGTAAAGTAGTTGTGCTTTACGGCAATTTGGCCACAGATAGCTAACATGATTTTAGCACAAATTCAGGTGTGTTTCAACCGTACATCGAAATGTCTTGATTTTTGGCAAAATACACAATTTTGTTTGCACCCCTTCCGCAAGTGATAACAATTTCTCAAAACATTTTTTACCATTGATGTATAAATCGCTCTTATTTTTCCCGTTGTTTGCTCCTGTGCAAACATATGTTAACGCTTTTGCTGCAAAGTCTGCTCTGTCCGCATTCCCGTTTCCCGGTAAAATTCATCCAATTTTCCCTGCTTTTTGATCACACGCACTTCCTCGGGCACTGCGCAAAAAACTGGCGATTTTTTCAGTTTGCCTGCGGGTACGGCTGTCTGCTTTTCTTCCAGCGGGCGTACCTGCCTGCCCGGTATATGCTGTACGCAGTCAAGCTGCAAGGCATTTACACCGCGTATTCCTACCTCAGCGTCCGCGCCACTGTGGACTTGCCGCTACCAGAAAATTCGATCTATACAATTTTATTCCAGCTTCGCCTCCTTGCCCAGCGCCTTCTTTTTGCACTCACTTCAAAACCGCCAAAGGACATTTATTATATCAGCTACAAGGGGAAGTTGTCAAAAAAATTGCCAAAGAGACTCAAATAGGCTATAATATAAAATAAATAATTATGCACTGAATTTGATTGATCTCTATTTATGTCCGGAAGGAGGTGGCAAGCACGGATACTTTACAGACGAATAGTACAACACAAACTGCTGAGATGCTCAAATTAGAGGGCGTTGTTGAGCATGTGATATACGAAAACCCGGATACCGGTTATGCCGTGTTTGAAGTGGATGCCGGTGGCACCGATATTGTGGTGGCAGGCAACGTGGGCAGCGTGGATAACGGTATGTCCATTACGGCGTATGGCTATATGGTCAACCACCCCAGCTATGGCGAACAGTTCCGTGCCGAAACCTGTGAGGCCAGCCTGCCGCAGGATACCGCGGCTTTGCTGAGCTACCTTTCCAGTGGGGTATTGCCCTATATCGGGCCTTCCACAGCAAAAAAGATTGTGGCAAAATTTGGGGCGGATACATTGAACGTCATCTCCGAAACGCCGGACAAACTCTGTGAGCTAAAAGGTATCACCCCGCAAAAGGCCGCCGCCATCTCCAACGAGTTCCGACGTATGTACGGTGTGCGGGAAGTGATTGCCTGGATGGCCAAGTTTGGGCTTTCCGCCCAGATGGCTGTTACAGCCTACCGCGCGTTTGGCCCCGCCACCGTGGAAGCTTTGAAAAAGAACCCCTACATGCTGTGCGGGGAGCCGCTGAACCTGAAATTCAGCCAGGTCGATGGTATCGCTGCCCAGCTGCAGGTAGGACAGGGCAGCGACCTGCGCATTGCCGCCGGGCTTTTGTACGCTTTGCGCCACAACGCCAACAACGGCCACACCTGCCTGCCCGCAGATAAGCTGATCGAAAGCACTGCGCGCTTTATCCGGGTTGAGCCGGATGCCGTAAAGGCCGGGCTGCAAAGCCTGTTGGAGCATGACGAAATGCGCGCCTGCACCTTTGACGGAACGAAATATATTTACCTGCCAGATCTGCTCAGCGCAGAGCAGGATATTGCTGCGCGGCTGGGGGAGCTTGCCACATTCCCGACAGAAAGTCCCAAAACGCTGGAAAGCGATATCCGCGTTTTGGAATTGACCCAAGGTTTTGAATATGCCCCTTTGCAGCGGGAAGCAATCCGCTTAGCACTCTCTTCCCGCGTAATGGTTTTGACCGGCGGTCCCGGTACCGGCAAAACCACAACGGTCAAAGCGATTCTGAATTTGTATGAAGGTATTTATGACCGGGTTGCCCTGTGTGCCCCCACCGGCCGCGCCGCCAAGCGGCTGACCGAGCTGACCGGCCACAGCGCTTCCACCATCCACCGATTGCTGGAAGTGGACTATTCTACCGGCAGCGTGCGTTTTATTCATAATGAAAAGAATCTTCTCCCGTTTGACGTTATCATTCTGGATGAGATGAGTATGGTAGATGCCAAGCTGTTCCAGGCGTTGTTGGCCGCCGCGCGTTACCACTGCCGCATTATTATGGTAGGTGATGCCGACCAGCTGCCCAGCGTTGGCCCCGGCAGTGTGCTGGGGGAGATCTTGCAGGCAGACGTTCTGCCCACCGTACGGCTGAATGAGATCTTCCGCCAGGCGCAGAAAAGCATGATTGTACAGAACGCCCACCGCATTGTGGAAGGGCAGATGCCCATAAAAGGCGGGCGGGATGATGACTTTTTCATGATCGAATCCGCCGGTCTTGCCTGCCAGAGGCTGATCTGCGACCTGGTCAGCACCCGGCTGCCCAAAAGTTATGGCTATGACCCCGTGCGGGACATCCAGGTGCTTTGCCCCACCAAGGTTGGCCCCACCGGGAGCGTAGAACTGAACCGCCGCCTGCAGGCCATTTTGAACCCGCCTGCACCGGATAAGCCGCAGATCATGTGGGAGCAAAGCGGCCGTGTGCTGCGCTGTGGCGACAAGGTAATGCAGATCAAAAACGATTATGACATTCCCTATGAGCGGGACGGTGCCGAAGCCGGTGTGGGTGCCTATAACGGGGATATGGGTATTATTACTGCCGTTGACCCCGAAAGCCGTGCTGTGACGGTACAGATGGATGACCGAAAGTATATTTACGGTGCTGACCAGCTTGCCGAGCTGGAACCCGCTTACGCCGTAACAGTGCACAAAAGCCAGGGTTCTGAATTTCCGGCCGTCATTATGCCTGTGGCAGATGTACCCGCACGCCTTTGTTACCGCAACTTGTTGTACACCGGGGTTACCCGCGCACGCCGCCTGTGCATTCTGGCGGGAACCCGGCGCACCGAGCAGGCCATGGTGGATAATGTGCGCCAGAACATGCGTTACAGCGGGCTGCGCTACCTGCTGCGCGAGGCAGTCACTCCGGCTGAAAAACGCAGATGAAACAGAGAAAACGCATATCTCTGGATTGGCTGGACCGTGGGCGAACGGCTCTGGAACCGCTGCTGGCCCTTGCCTATCCGCGGCACTGCCCGCTGTGCGGCACGGTACTTGAGCAAAGCGCCTGGAAAGCCACCGTGTGCCGTTCCTGTATACCGGAAGCCGAGCGTCTGCGGCATCTTCCACCGCGTCTGCCTGTAACGGAGCACGCCTTTTACGCTGTCAACACCTGCGCAGCTGCCTTTTACTATGCAGACAGTGTGCGCCATGCTATCCTGCTTTGCAAGGAGAACGGCAACCCCTGGTATGCGCGGGAACTGGCGGATTTGATGGCTGTGCTGATTTTTGGCGCACAGCCCGCCCGTGCCCCAGGGTACCGCCCGGTATACGAGAATCTATCCGGCATTTCGCTGTACAGCGCCATTGTTCCGGTGCCGCCGCGCGTAAAGAAGAACCGTGCGGAAAATATGCCCCTTTTGCTGGCGCAGCGCCTTGGGCGCATCCTGCACATTCCGGTCATCCAGCCGCTGTGCCTGACCCGGCAGGTTTTACCGCAAAAATCGCTGGACCAGCAAAAGCGCCTTGCCAATGTCAAGGATGCTTACGCCTGTCGTGCTGGGGTTGACCTTTCCGGTATGCGGCTGCTGTTGCTGGATGATGTGATCACCACTGGTGCCACCATCTCTGCCTGCGCCAAAGCGCTATTGGAGGGTGGCGCTGTGAGTGTGGACGGCGTGTGTGTTGCAGCGACGGAACTGATGCCCAAAAGCCACGGTGCCGCCGGAACACCAAAAGAAAGCAAATAACTTTTATCTGCCGGATGGTTGATGACAATTCACAATAGATAACAAAGTGCTGCTTCTGGCAGCAAGGAGTACCAGATAAACATGAAGCAATATGATATCGGCCTTGATCTTGGCACAACTTCCATTATCATTGCCACACAGGAACAGGGAGTTGTGTTCCATCAGCCCAGCATTGGTGCTGTTGATACCCGCAGCAGCACCATTCTGGCAGTGGGGGACAAAGCCCTGCGCATGGTGGGGCGTGTGCCTTCTTATATTGATATCATCCGCCCTTTGCGGGACGGTATTATTCAGGACCACCGCATGACAAACGAACTAATCGTGCGGTTTATCAATGAGGTATGCCGTTCGCGCATCATCAAGCCGCGCGTATCGGTCTGCGTTCCGGCAGCCATTACCGGCATTGAAGCTGACGCCGTGGTAGAAGCCGTCATGGCAGCCGGGGCACGGCAGGTTTTCCTTGTGGATGAGCCTGTCGCCGCCGCCCTTGGCGCAGGGCTGGATATCCGCAAACCCATGGGCTGCATGGTGATTGATATCGGCGGCGGCTCCACGGATATCGCCGTGATCAGCATGGGTGGGCGGGTGCGCGCCGCCAGCCTGCCGGTCGCCGGCAACGCTTTTGACCAGTGCATTGCCCAGTATGTTCAGGAAAAATTCAACATTGCCATCGGCCCTCTAACCGCCGAAGCGCTGAAAAAGCAGGTTGCCTGCTGCACCAAAAGCGAGTTTGAGGGCGTAATGGAGATCCGTGGTCATTCCTGGGAGACCAACCTGCCCGCCCGCCGCCTTGTCTATACGCGGGACCTGTACCTGCCCGTGCAGGAACTGGCCGCCCGCATTGCCGCCACTGCCCGCAATGTTTTGGAAAGCACCCCGCCGGAACTGGCCGCTGATGTTGCCAAGAACGGCATTCTGCTGACTGGCGGCGGCTCCATGCTGCGTGGCCTGGCTGGTTACATTGCCGGGGAGCTGCATGTGGATGTTGCCATCGCACCAGACCCCATCAACTGTGTGGCACGCGGAACCGCAGCCAGCTTAACGCTGGGCCAATACCTGACAGCCGGTTTCCGCGATGCCACCCCCAGAGCGTGGCATAACCGACTGCAATCCCCAGAAGGTTTTTCCAATTAAAGCGCAGCTTTTGTGCAGGTTGTAAAAAGTATGATTTTCTGCGGATACCTCCGCCAGCCTACTTTTCTATCCGGCAAAAGTGTGCTATACTATACAGCGTTTGCCAAAATTCCCAGCCCTGCATGGTTCCGGGCTGGTTCTGCCATATAATATAAGGACAGGTTCATTATGCCCGATACCATTACCACTGAATTTCTGGCCCTGCGGGACCGCTATATCGCTTCCTGCTTTACTAAACTGAACCCGGTGCAGCAGCAGGCTGTGTTTACCACCGAAGGCCCGCTGCTGATCCTGGCAGGTGCAGGCTCCGGCAAAACCACCGTTCTGGTCAACCGCATTGCCAATATCATCCGTTTTGGCCGCGCCTATGGCTCCAAAGAGGTCAGCCGCCCGGTTGCGCAGAGTGATCTGGAGCAGCTGCGCACCGCCATCATGTGCGGCCAGCCGGTTCCGCAGTCCCTGATGCCGCTGATGAGCGTTGCCCCGGCCCGCCCGTGGAATGTGCTGGCCATTACCTTTACCAATAAAGCCGCCGGAGAGCTGAAAGAACGCCTGAAAGCCATGCTGGGCGATACCATGGGCGGGGATGTATTTGCCTCCACTTTCCACTCTGCCTGTGTACGGATCCTGCGCCGCGATGCCGAACGCATTGGCTTCCCCAAAAGCTTTACGATTTACGATTCCGACGACCAGCAGCGTGTCATCAAGCAGATCTACAAAGAACTGATGATTGATGACAAGTTCCTGCCGGTCAAATCAGCCATCTCCCAGATCAGCGGTTACAAAGATAAACTTCTTTCCGCCAAAGATGTCGCCGCCGAAGCGCCGCGCGATACCAAGGCTGCTCTGATTTCCAAAATCTATACCGCCTATTCCAACCGGCTGCGCACGGCTGGTGCCATGGACTTTGACGATCTGATTTTCCATACCGTGCAGATGCTGAAAACCGATGCCGAAGCGCGGGAATACTACCAGCAGAAGTTCCGCTATGTGGTGGTGGACGAATACCAGGATACCAGCGTGGCCCAGTTCCACCTGGTGCGCCTGCTGGCCGGTGGTTCCAACAATGTATGCGTTGTTGGTGATGACGACCAGAGTATTTACAAGTTCCGCGGCGCTACCATTGAAAACATCCTGAACTTTGAAAAAGTTTTTGCCGGGGCTAAAACCATCCGCCTGGAGCAGAATTACCGTTCTACCTCCAACATTCTGAACGCGGCTAACAGCGTTATCAAAAACAACAACGGCCGCAAGGGCAAGACCCTGTGGACCCAGAACGGCGATGGTGACAAAGTTCACCATTATACGGCTGCTTCGGAGCAGGATGAGGCCAGCCATGTGGCCGAGGTTATTGGCCAGAACCTGAAAAATGGTGCTTCCTTAAAAGACCATGCCGTTTTGTACCGTATGAATGCGCAGTCCAACCCCATCGAAACTTATTTTGCCCGTGCCGGTATCCCGTACCGCATTGTGGGTGGCCAACGCTTCTTTGACCGCAAGGAAGTCAAGGATATCAACTCTTACATGGCCGTTGTGGTCAACCCGCGGGACGACGTGCGCCTGCGCCGCATCATCAATGAACCTGCACGAAAGATTGGTGCCACCACCATTGATAAGATCGGGGAACTGGCCGCCGCCAACGGCGTGCCGATGATGGAGATCATCCGGGAGGCTTCTTCTTATCCCGCACTGGGCCGTGCCGCCAGCGCGCTGAACGCGTTCTACTCCATGTACCGTGAACTGTGTGATCTTTCCGTCACCCTTCCGCTGGATGAATTTGCTGGTGAAGTGATCCGCAAGACCGGATACGAAGCCATGCTGAAAGCGCAGAAAGAAGAGGGCGAGACCCGGCTGGAAAACTTGGGCCAGTTGATTTCTTCCGTAAAGACTTATGCGGAGCAGAACGGGGAAGACGCAACCCTTTCCGGTTTCTTGGAAGAAGTTGCCCTGATTGCAGACCTTGATTCCTATGATGAAGATGCTGATTCCGTTACCCTGATGACGATGCACAGCGCTAAGGGCCTTGAATTCCCGTATGTGTTTATCATTGGTATGGAGGATGGCGTTTTCCCCGGTGACCTTGCTCGCTACAGCGAGGAAGAAATGGAAGAGGAGCGCCGCCTGTGCTATGTCGGTATTACCCGCGCCAAGAAAGAGCTGTATCTTTCTTCCTCCCGCAGCCGTATGATTTTCGGCCAGACGCGCCGCAACCCGCCTTCCTGCTTTTTGGATGAGATTGACCCCAATGTGATGGACGAAACCGAAAGCCCAGAGCTTGCTTACAGCGGCGGTTTTGGCGCCGGGTACGGCAGCTACAGCACCAATGTTCCTGGCGGGCGCAGCGGATACTCCGGGGCTTCCCGCGGGTATCTGAACAGTGAATACAACCGCGGCGGCTTTGGCAGCAAGTATGCCGGCGGCTTCCAAAGTGGGTTTGCTTCCGGCGGGCACGAAAGCCCGAACTACCCCGGCGGCCGCCACACGGTCCAAAGCAGTAGCTTTGGCGCCGGGTATGGCAGTAGCCGCGTCAACCATCATTCCGGTGCTCCGGTTGCTCCGGCGGGCGGTGGCGTTACCACTGCGCCCGCCGCACCCGCACGCAAAAAGGCCGCCAACTTTGCAGCCGGGGACCTTGTGGACCACAAGGTGTTTGGCCGCGGCAAGGTGCTGAAAGTAACGCCGGTTGCGGGGGACTGTATTGTAGAAATCCAGTTTGACCGCGTTGGCATCAAAAAAACAATGGCCAATTACGCCCCGCTGACCAAGCTGACCAGCGAAGAATAAACCACTGATAAAAAAGGAAAAGAGGGAACGGGTCCATGCTTGTAACATTGATCGCCCACACCAATGACCCCGAAAAGACCATTGCCGCAGCCGCCAAGCTGTGCTATTCTGATGCACATATCGAAACCCTGCTGGATGGCCTAACACCGGAAAAGACCGCAGCCTTTTTGCAAAAGCTGAATGACTTCGGCCACGCCAGCCCCATTGAACATGCCAGCTTTACCTTTGGCATTGAGGGCGTTTCCCGCACCTTTCTGGCACAGGTCACCCGCCACCGCATTGCAAGTTTCAGTGTGCAGAGCCAGCGCTATGTGCGGCTGGAAGATTTCCGTTATGTGATTCCCCCGGAAATTGAGGCTGACCCTGCGGCCAAAGCGGCTTTTATTGATGCGATGAACGCCGATGCCAAACACTACCTGAAGCTGGTCAAAGCACTGGAAGAAAAGCATACCCACACCTTGATGGAGCAGGGCATGCCGGAAAAGACCGCCCGTGCCAAAGCCAGCAAAATGGCAAACGAGGACGCCCGCTTTGTATTGCCCAACGCCTGCGAGACAAAAATGGTAATGACCATGAACTGCCGCAGCCTGAACAACTTTTTCAACCTGCGCTGCTGCAACCGTGCCCAGTGGGAGATCCGCGCCGTTGCCGATGAAATGCTGCGCCTTGTATACCCGCTTGCGCCGCATGTTTTTGCCGCAGCTGGTCCCCGCTGCCTGGCGGGTCCCTGCCCGGAGGGCGGTATGTGCTGCGGCAAGCAGAACGCCGTGCGTGATAAATATGCAACACTGAAACAGGAGGCTGAAAACCATGGGTAAACTGATTATTTTTGAAGGCCTGGATGGTTCCGGCAAGGGCACACAGGCAGAACTTGCCTGCCAGAATTTGCATAGCAAAGGGTATGGCCCGCTGAAAATCAGCTTCCCAGATTATGACAGTCCGTCCTCCGCACTGGTCAAGATGTATCTTTCCGGCGAGTTCGGCCAGCGCCCGGATGACGTGAACGCTTATGCAGCTTCAACGTTTTATGCTGTTGACCGCTTTGCCAGCTACAAAACCAAGTGGGGCAATGTCTACCGCCAGAATGGGCTAATCATCTCTGACCGTTACACCACCTCCAACGCTGTTCACCAATGTTCCAAACTGCCGCCGATGCACTGGGATGGTTTTCTGGAATGGCTGTTTGAGTTCGAGTACAAAAAGCTCGGCCTGCCTGCGCCGGATGCGGTTGTATACCTTGCGGTTGATCCCGATGTCAGCCAGCGCCTGATTGCGCAGCGCTACCACGGCGATGAAAGCAAAAAAGATATTCAGGAACGCGATACCGAATACCTGGCCCGTTCCCGCGCCGCCGCTGAATACTGCGCACGCAAGCTGGGCTGGCACCGCATTGAGTGTACCACAACGGTAGACGGCCAGAAAACCATCCGCACGCCGGAGGATATTCAGTCCGAGGTGATGGCATACCTGGAGCGGATTTTGAGCTAAAACCGTTGGCAGCAAAAGCCCACACGTTGAATACGGCAAGGAGGGGATAGAACATGCTTTGCAAAGCAACAGAAGCTGATTTGGAGCAGATGGTTGCGTTCCGCCGCAAAACGTATGGCGGAACCCGCCAGGATGCTTTGGACTGGCTTTGTGGAATTGTGGGGTTGGATAATATCCTGATCCTTGCCCGGGACCCGGCCCCCGGTGCAAAGCCCATCCCGGCCGCCATGATTGGTGCGGTTCCAGTGGAATGCGGGCACCACCACGGCGTATGGCTCTGCTGCATGGCAACGGACCCGTCCCTGCAGGGGCGCGGGCTGATGCCCAAACTGCTGGCAACCTGCCTGCGCGCCTTTGCCGCCAAAGGGTGTGATTTCGCTGTGGCGGCACCACAAAGCACGCGGGCCGCAAAAGCGTTTTCCCAGCTGAATTTTCAGGGGCGCTTCCCGCTGCGCATCATCCGCAAGCCCATCGAACACAATTTGTGGGCACGAGCAGAGTTTGATAACCTGACAGTCCGCAAATTGATCGACACCCGCATGCGCTACCAGCCCGCCTGCATCGCCCTGCCGGAAAGCAGCATGAACACCATGATCACCCGGCTCTACCGCCGCGGTATGACCATTGTTTCTAACCAGCGCGGTTACGGCCTCTATTGCCAGGAAAAAGATGAGCTGCTTTTTATGGAGCTGCAGGCCGATAACGACCATTCGGCTGATATTCTGCTGCAGGCCGCGCGGGAACATACTGGTCTGACCCAGGCACGGCTGCTGCTGGCCGAAAACCAGTTTTTGTACCTGGGCGAGGGTAAGCGCTGTGGTTACGGCATGATTTGTTACCTTGGGCAGCCGTTCCCCGTTACGGACGTTTATTTCCGCCTGTTGCTGTAAGACCGTGCATACGTGAAACAGGGCAGTTCTGCTGCCTGATAAAGGAGATTTGGAATGAAAATCAATCGTGGTGATTCCCAGGACAAGGGCTCGCAGTCGCGCCAGGCTTATCATGCTGCGCCAGCCCCTGCACCAAAGCGCCCGGCACAGCCTGATCCTGACCCGCAGGACCTGTACGAAGACGCCGAAGGCCCGGACGAGTACGCAGAGGATGACGATGATGAACCCGTCCGCCGCCGTTTTCCCATTGGGCTTGTGGTTCTTGTTGTCATTTTGGCTATCGTCGGCATCGGCGGCTGGAAAGTGTTCCAGTTCTACGGCGAAGTTGCCGGCAACGGCGAACTCGGCCCGGAGCAGACCGTTACCATTGAACAGGGCTCCACTGTTGCAGACATCACAAACGTTTTGAAAGAGGATGGCGTCATCCAGTATGACTGGTTGTTTAAGCTGTATGCCAAATACAGCGGCCGCGCTTCCGGTTTGCAGTATGGTGATTTTACCCTGCGCTCCGGCATGGATTATAACACGATCCTGAAAACCCTCAGCGTGCAGCAGGTCAAGCGCAAGACCATCACCATCACATTCCCCGAAGGCTACACAGCCGTTGCTATTGCCCAGAAGATGGAAGAAAACGGCCTGTGCTCGGTGGATGATTTCCTTGCCTGCGCGAACGGCGAGGATGGTTCCGATTTCAGCCAGTATGATTTCTGGAATGCCATCCCGGATACCGAAGGCCGCCTGATGAAGTGCGAGGGCTACCTGTTCCCGGACACTTACGAGTTCTTCACCGATGACTCGGTCTATAATTACGTCAACACCTTCTATAAAGAATTCGACGCCAAAACTTCCGACCTGTGGGATACCATCAACGAAAAGGGCACCACAATGAATGATGTTGTCATTCTGGCCAGCTTTATTCAGGAAGAAGCCGGTATGCCCGCAGAAGACGCCAAGGTTTCCGCCTGCTTCCACAATCGTTTGGAATCCGATGACCCGCAGTGGGCAGAGCATAAGCTGGAATCCAATGCCAGCAGCTATATCATGAACGATAGCGACAATAACTACCTGTGGAATTCGCCCACCGCCGCTTATTACGGCTGGCCGGAACAGGGTGCTATTCCGGATGATGTGCTTGCTCATTACGACACCTACCGCATCAGCGGCCTGCCCGCCGGTGCCATCACCAATCCCGGTATTGATGCCATTGCCGCCGCGCTGAATCCCGACCAGGAATATCTGGACGAAGGCTATTATTTCTTTGTTACCGGCAACCCGAACGGCGACCACCCTGGCGAATATTTCTATGCCAAAACGGCAGACGAACACTATCAGAACTGCATCATCGCCGGTTGGGGCTGATAAAAGCTGAACTTCACTGAACAAAGGAGCCGTTATCTTATGTTGTCCTGTCCGGAACTGCTGTCGCCTGCCGGCAGCCTTGAAGCCCTGAAATATGCCGTCATGTATGGTGCCGATGCCGTATACTGCGCGCTGCCGCGCTTTGGTATGCGCGCCGCACCGGTCAACCTGACCATTGGCGAGCTTCATGATGGCTGCATTTTTGCCCATGCTCGCGGCAAAAAAGTATACCTGACCCTGAACAACCTGCCCACCAACGATGAGCTTTCCGAGCTGCCGCAGTATATCAAGGATGCGGCCGAAGCCGGGGTGGATGCCTTTATCATTGCGGACCTTGGCGTACTGAGCCTTGCCAAACAGTATGCTCCGGATGTGGATGTGCATTTTTCCACCCAGGCAGGCATCACCAATTATGCTGCTGCAACCATGGCCTACAACCTGGGCGCCAAGCGTGTGGTGCTGGCGCGCGAGCTGACCCTGACCGATATTGCCCAGATCCGCGATAACACCCCGCCGGAGCTGGAACTGGAAGCCTTTGTGCACGGCGCCATGTGCATGAGCGTATCTGGCCGTTGCCTGCTTTCCAGCTATATGACCGGGCGCAGCGGCAACCGCGGCGAATGTGCCCAGCCCTGCCGCTGGAAATACTATCTCGTAGAAGAAAACCGCCCCGGCCAGTATATGCCCATTGGCGAAAATGAGGAAGGCAGCTATATCCTGAACGCCAACGACCTATGCACCGCACCGTTTTTGGACCTGATCTGCAAGGCTGGTGTAGATTCTCTGAAAATTGAGGGGCGCGCCAAAACGTTCTATTACGTTGCGTCCGTTACCGCCGCTTACCGCAAAGCGCTGGACCAGTACCTGGCAAACCCCGCCAGTGATACGTTTGATTTACCGGATTCCGTGCTGGACGAGCTGAACCGTACCAGCCACCGCCATTATTCACCCGGTTTCTATTTTGGCAAAGAGAAAGCCCTGCAGACGCCCAGCCATACTTATGTGCGGGATTGGGATTTCATCGGCACTGTGGATTCGTGGGAAGACGGCGTTGCCCATTGCACCCAGCGCAGCAAGTTCTGCCTGGGGGATTCGCTGGAAATTTTGCAGCCAGATGGTTCGGTCGTGCCCGTAACCCCTGAATGGATCAAAAACGCGGAAGGGGAAGCGGTGGATGCCACCCCGCACCCGATGATGCAGTATACCATTCCCTGTGCCACGCCCTTGATGCCGTACAGCCTGCTGCGGATGCAGAAAAGGCAGTAAATTTCCATTTATCTATTTGCAACAACCAAAAGCCCCACCTGCCGGATGCAGAATGTTCTGCCCGGCAGGCGGGGCTTTTTTATTTTTATTCTTTACTTTTAGCATTTCCGCCGGGCACTGCGGCAGTATTACAACAAGCTTTGCCTTATCATCGAAAAAAGCACAGACTAAATTTTTTCCCATTACTATAAGTCAAGCAAAAGCAGCGAAACCGCCTTTGCCAGCAGGGAATGGCAAAGTAGAATTTTCACAAAAAACAGTCCACTTCAAACCATGGAATGCCGGATGTTATGCCGCTATACTAATAGCATAAGGCAGTTCGCCTGATTCGTATTTTACCAAAAAGGAGAGAAAGATGCAAACCTGTTATCTTGCTGTAGATATCGGAGCATCCAGCGGCCGGCACATTATTGGCACCGTGGAACATGGTGTTATGGCCCTGCATGAAGTCTACCGCTTTGAAAACCGCCTGATTGAAAAGAACGGTCACCTTTGCTGGGATATGGAAGGCCTGGCTCAGAATGTGATTGAGGGTCTGAAAGCCGCCCACGATGCAGGCTATACGCCCACAACGGTCGGTATTGATACCTGGGCTGTTGACTTTCTGCTTCTGGATGCCGATGGTGCCCCTATCGGGGACCCCGTTGCTTACCGCGATGGCCGCACCGCCGCCATGCGGGAGGAACTGGAACCCATTCTGCCGTTTACAAAACTTTACGCCCGTACCGGCATCCAGTACCAGCCGTTCAACACGGTTTACCAACTGTGTGCCTTAAAGAAAGAGCACCCGGAACAGCTTGCCGCTGCCGAGCATTTTTTGATGGTGCCGGATTACCTGAATTACCGCCTGACCGGCGTGATGGCCAACGAGTACACCAATGCTTCCACCACTGCCCTGGTGGGCGCTATAAGCAAGGATTGGGACGATGAAATCATCAACCAGCTTGGTCTGCCGCGCAAAATCTTTGGCAGAATCAGCACCCCCGGCACCAAACTGGGGAATTTGAGCTCCGCCGTCAAGGATTATGTCGGCTTTGACTGCACCGTCGTACTGCCAGCTACACATGATACCGGCTCCGCCTTTTTGGCTGTTCCCGCAAGGGATGATAAGGCCGTTTATCTTTCCAGCGGCACCTGGAGCCTGCTGGGTGTGGAAAACAAAGACCCCATCACGACCCCTGCCAGCATGCAGGCCAATTTTACCAACGAGGGTGGCTATGAATACCGCTACCGTTACCTTAAGAACATTATGGGCCTATGGATGATCCAGTCTGTGCGGCGTGAACTTGGCGAGCAGACCGGAACCCGCCCGTCTTTCCCGGAATTGATTGCTGCCGCGCAGGAAGCCAGCAGCTTTGCCGGGATCGTATCCACCGGGGACGACCGTTTCCTTGCACCGAAATCCATGATTGAAGAGGTCAAGGCTGCCTGCAAAGACGGTGGAAAGCCGGTACCCGCCACCACCGGCGAAGTGATGCAGACCATTTACAACTCGCTTTCGCATGATTATCAGGCCGCTATTCAAGAGCTGCAAAGCCTGACCGGCAAAGAATATACCAGCATCAACATTGTGGGCGGCGGCAGCCAGGATATGTACCTGAACCAGATGACCGCAAATGCCACCCAGCTGCCTGTGTTTGCAGGCCCTACCGAGGGTACCGCCCTTGGCAACCTGATGGTGCAGATGATCCGCGCAGGGGAGTTCAAAGACCTTGCGGATGCACGCGCTGCCATTAAAAAGTCCTTTACCATTTTGGAATGTAATCCGCAATAAATTTTATTACAGGGGGTAAAATTCATGTTAGTTGAAACCAAAGCCCGCGTTGGCGTGTTTGCCATTGCCCTGGGTGCCTATCTGCCGCAGTTCCCAACCCTGGTTCCTGAATTTGAGGGCCAGTATGCTGCTTTCAAAAAGACCATTCCCGATACTGTTGAGGTCATTGACGGCGGCATTGTTACCACCAAAGAGCAGTCCATGGCAGCGGGCGATAAGTTCCGTGCCGCAGACGTTGACCTGGTTATTCTGCAGCTGCTGACCTATGCAACCTCTTACAACATGCTGCCCGCCGTGCGCGATCTGGATGTACCCGTTGTACTGGTCAATGTGCAGAAGAAGAAAGCCCCGGATTATGCCAACACTGATACGCCAACCTGGCTGGGTGAGCTGTACGCCTGCGGTGCCGTTGGCGAAATGGTTGCCGACCTGGAACGCGCCGGTAAGCGCCATGCCGTTATCACCGGCGTGGTCGAGGGCGGTGACCCCGGTGTGCAGGCTGAAATTGAAGATTGGTGCCGTGCTGCACAGGTGCGCCGCCGCTTCCGCGATACCAACCTTGCCCAGATCGGCCGTCCGTACCCCGGCATGATGGACCTGTACATTGACGAGACCAACCTGTACAACCGCATGTGGCTTTACACCAAGCAGTTTGACTGGGAAAAAATGTGGGCCATTGCCGATAACATCACCGATGAAGAAGCGATTCGTGCCAAGGCACAGGATATTCTGGATACCTTTGATATTGAGGGCGGCGGCACGATCGAAAAGGTCTGGGATATGGCCCGCTATGTTGTTGCATTTGAACAGTGGGTCAAGGATGAAAAGATTGCCTTTGTCGCTTCCCACTATGACGGCTTTGCCAAGGGTGTGGCCGGTAAGCTGGATTCCATGCTGATTCCTGCATTCTCGATGCTCATCAAACAGGGAACTGCCTGCGCGGTTGAGGGCGATATCAAGGTTTCAATGGCAATGTCCATCCTGAAAACCATTGCGGGCTGTGGCCAGCTGAGCGAGATGTACTCCATCGACTTCAACGAGGATATCTGCATCATCGGCCATTCCGGCTCCGGTGATGCCGATATCTCCAAGGCCAAAAAGCCGACCATGAAGATCGTGCCCGTGTTCCACGGCAAGACTGGTGGCGGCTATCTGACCCAATTCTATCCGCCGGTTGGTGATGTGACCTATCTGGCCATCACGCAGGATAAGGACGGCCACTTCAAGTTTGTGGTTGCCGAGGGTGTCAATGAACCCGGCCCCATCTTTACCTTTGGCGATACCAACATGCGTACCCGCTTCAGCTGCGGTGCGCGTGAGTTCTGCAACCGCTGGAGCGAAGCCGGCCCCACCCACCACATGGCAGCAGCCACTGGCCGCCACATTGATACCATCCTGAAAGTGGCAAAGATCTTTAATGTCCCTGTTGATATCATCACGCGGTAAGCCGCAGGCAACAGTTACGATAAAAGGCAATGGAGTAAAGGAGCAGTATTATGAGCACGATTTATGATGTAGCAAACGTAAAAGGTTTTATCCGTATGTGCAACGACGGCTGGCTGCAGGGCTGGCATGAGCGCAACGGCGGCAACCTGACCTACCGCATGACCGAGGAAGATGTTGCCGCATGCCGTCCTTTCTTTGACGAAACCCCGCGCGAGTGGGTCAACATGGGCGTTCAGGCTGATAACCTGGCCGGGGAATATTTCATCACCACCGGTTCCGGCAAGTTCTTCCGCAATGTGGAGCCGGACCCTATCCACAGCATCGGCATTGTTGAGATCAATGATAAGGGCGACAGCTGGCGCATTGTCTGGGGCCTGGCCGAGGGTGCAAAGCCGACTTCCGAGTTTCCCAGCCACTTTATGAACCACAGCGTGCGCAAGGCCGCCACCAACGGTGCCAACCGCGTGATCTACCACTGCCATGCTACCAACGTAATTGCCCTGACCTACATTCTGCCGCTGACTGACCGTGATTTTACCCGTGCTTTGTGGCAGAGCGCTACTGAATGCCCGGTCGTTTTCCCGGAGGGCGTCGGCGTCTGCCCCTGGATGGTGCCCGGCGGTGCCGACATTGCCATGGCTACCAGTGAGCTGATGAAAAAATACCAGGCTGCCATTTGGGCACAGCACGGTCTGTTTGCTTCCGGCCCCGATTTTGATATCACTTTCGGCCTGGCCCACACGATTGAAAAGAGTGCTGAGATCTATGTCAAAGTTCTCTCCATGGGCGGCGGCCTGATCCGCCAGACCATCACCGATGATGACCTGCGTGCCATTGCCCATGATTTTGGCGTTCAGCTGAACGAGGAATTCCTCGACTGATTTATTCTGACATTCTCTATATTTCCCTACATATGCCTTCCGGTATTGCAGCCCTCCTGTGTGCCGGAAGGCTTTTTTGTATTGCACTTGCTTTTTGCCCAAACCTGCGCTATGCTGAAAGAAAAGCAGGGGAGGCGTTATGCACCATGTTCTTTAACCACCGCAAAGCCTGCGCCGCGTTGCAGCCGCCGCAGGGCCTTGGCCCGGCGGATATTGCAACGCAAAGCAGCATTTGTACAGGTGAAACCATCATCGGCTTCCGCCAGCCCGGCACGGACCGGCTTTTGCAGGCTGTTGTTGTGCACAGCCCACAGGATGTTGCCGATTTTTATCGTTCTTATGGGTTTTCTGCTCCGGAAGGAGAGAATTCCATCCCGCGCACCGTTTGATATAGTTTTGTCAATCTCGCCTGATATTTTTGCGTCAAACGCATGAATTTTTGCGTTTTTAGCCAGTTCATACTTTTTTTGCGCAAAAAACATATGTTTTGTCCTTGCACCATTTGCAAATAATTCAAATCGTGCTATAATCGTATCTGTACTAGCGTGTGCGGGATCCACGGATACCCGGCACCAGATTGATACGGAGGTATTATCATGGACGTTTTTGAAAATTTTGAAAATCAGTTGAAAGCAAATCCTAAAACCATCGTATTTACTGAGGGCACTGATGCCCGTATCCTGTCCGCAGCATCCAAGCTGCTGGCTGGCAAGATTTTGAACGTTTTGCTGCTGGGCAACCCGGAAGCAGTCAAAAAGGCTGCTGCTGAGGGCGGCTTTGACATTACCGGCGCAGAGATCTGCGACCCGACCTCTTACCCTGAATTTGACGCAATGGTCGCCAAAATGGTTGAACTGCGCAAGGGTAAGATGACCGAGGAGCAGTGCCGCGCTGCACTGTCCAAGTCCAACTACTTCGGCACCATGCTGGTCAAGATGGGTAAGGCTGACTGCCTGCTGGGCGGCGCTACCTATTCTACCGCTGATACCGTTCGCCCGGCTCTGCAGCTGATCAAGTGCAAGCCCGGCATCAAGTCCGTCAGCTCCTGCTTCATTATGGTCCGCGGCGACGAGAAGCTGGCGATGGGCGACTGCGCCATCAACATCGATCCTTCTGAGGATGAGATTGTCGAGAGCACCGTTGAGACTGCTCATACCGCTGAGATTTTCGGCATCGACCCGAAGGTTGCTCTGCTGAGCTACTCCACCAAGGGTTCCGGCAAGGGCGAGACCGTTGATAAGATGCGCAACGCCACCCTGCGCGTTCAGGAAGCACATCCCGAACTGAAGGTTGACGGTGAACTGCAGTTTGACGCCGCCGTTGCACCGGAAGTTGGCAAGCTGAAGGCTCCCAACTCCACCGTTGCTGGCGAAGCTAACGTCTTTATCTTCCCGAACATCAACGCCGGCAACATCGGCTATAAGATCGCACAGCGTCTGGGCGGCTTTGCTGCATACGGCCCCATCCTGCAGGGTCTGAATGCTCCCATCAACGACCTGTCCCGTGGCTGCGATGCTGAGGAAGTCTACAAGATGAGCCTCATCACTGCTGCTCTGATCTGAGATTGCCGCGTAAAACTTAAACGTACATAAAAACCGCCACGAACCTGTTAGATTGGTTCGTGGCGGTTTTGTTATATTGTTTGGTTCAAATTGCTAACTTGGGCACTTGATGAGCTGTTTCTGCCAAATCAGGATTTGCCTTTCTGCGGCGGCATTTTTTCCAGGTAAACGCTGGTGGAAGGGAAGGCGAAGTCGCATCCATCCCGCTTCATCAGGTCCATGATGGCCAGATTCATGCGGCTTTTCAGCTGCAAATAGCCCGTATAATCCACCGCCGTCACATAGCAGCGTACCAGAATATCCATGCTGGAAGCACCAAATTCATTCAGGGTAACGGTCATTGCGTCCGAGCTGATCTGTGCATCCGCACTGAGCAGTTCTTTCAGGTCTGCGCACAGTGTTTCAACTTTTTCGCGCGGGGTATCATAGGTAACACCGATCGTAAACTGCCACAGGCGGTTGGTCCGGTCAGTAACATTCTGGATATATTCGCCACACACTTTGGAGTTTTCTACCGTAATCACTGCATGGTCCGGCGTGCGGATACGGGTGGAGCGGAACGAGATATCTTCCACCGTGCCTTCATAGCTGCCCAGAATCACATAGTCACCAATGCCAAAGGGATGTTCCAGCACCAGCGCTACCCCTGCAATCAGGTTTGTCATGGTGGACTGCGCCGCCAGGGTAATACCGATACCGGCAACGCCAGCACCTGTCAGCAGGCCGGTAACGGGAATGCCCAATGCATCCAACACCGCAATGCCCGCCACAACGCCTACAACAGCTCGGAAGATATTTTCAAAAAAGCGCCCCATTGTGCGGTTGGTAGCAATATCCAGCTTGTTTTCTGCGCTGCGCAGCAAAAGGCGGCACACGGGGGCAGCCATCCATGCGCCCCAGGCAATCAGGCAGATTGCGGTTACCTGCATGATGCGCGCCAATACGCTGCGGTATGTGGGGGTGTTCAGTTCCAGCGGCAAAACCCACAGTGCAGCATAAATAAACACGGCGCGCAGCAAGATCGTTGTTGGGCGCAGGTAGCTATCCAGAATGATGCTGATCCACTGCGGCTGATGTGGACGGAATTTTTTAATCAGTTTGCCCGCAATTCTGCGGTAAACCAGTGGGGCAAACAGCGCCAGCAGCACAAAAAGCGCCATCGGGGCCACCGCCGTGACAATGTTCAACAGCGAAATCTCTCCTATTTCCATTGCAACCTCCATTTTCTAAACCTCCTGATTGTACCAAGCAGCAGGGAAACACCAACCAGTCTCCAAATTTATTTTTGTCAATTATAGCACACCCTCTTGCAATTTGTAAAACCTGTGCTATACTCAAAGTTAGAAAGTCTGTTTCAGGGCGGGGTGCAATTCCCCACCGGCGGTAAATGGCATTGCCACAAGCCCGCGACCGGCTGTTGATGCAGCCGCTGATCCGGTGTGATTCCGGGGCCGACGGTATAGTCCGGATGAAAGAAACGGAAAGCTGTTCTATTTGCTTTTCTGCGCCCTGTTGTAAGTATAGCTTGCAACAGGGCGTTTTTATTTGCAATTATCAGCCTCCCGAAGCTGTTACTGGCTTTCCAAATCATTTTATTTGGGGCCGCGTCCCCCAGGGAGGTATTTTTTATGAAAACCAAATTCAACACCCGCGTATTAACCGGAACCGCCATGCTTGCTGCCGTTGCCACAGTATTGATGTATATGGAGTTTCCCATTCCCATCATGCCCGCCTTTATCAAGCTGGATGTTTCGGAACTGCCAGCCCTGATTGCCAGCTTTGCTTACGGCCCGGTTGCCGGTATTGTGGTGTGCCTGATCAAAAACCTGATCAAACTGCCCAGCACCAGCACCGCTGCGGTGGGGGAGCTGTTTAATTTTGTGATGGGCGCTCTGTTTGTCGGCGTGGCCGGTATGGTATACCGTTTTAAGAAAACCCGCAGCGGCGCTATCCTGGGCGCAGTGCTCGGCGCTTTGGTTATGGCAATCGTCAGCGTTCCGTACAACTACTTCATCGTCTATCCGGCCTATGTGGTCATGTATCATCTGCCGCTGGATGCCATCATCGGCATGTACCAGGCCATTAACCCGAATGTCAATGGCCTTTTGAATTGCCTACTGGTGTTCAACCTGCCGTTCACTTTCTTCAAAGGGATGCTGGATGCCGTAATCTGCTTTGCAATTTACAAGCCGCTTTCGCCCATTCTGCATGGCCGCAACAGCGGTGGCAAAAGCGTAACCGCTTAATTGCTGCTGATTGGGCAGCCATCATTGGTCATTTTTGCCCGTTTTGACAAAAGTTCAATCCATTTTGTGCAAAGCTGACAATTTGCCCAACGCCACATCGTTGACTTTGCCGGTTGCCTATGGTAACATAAGCACGTTACATCAGAATAGCAACTTATCAAGAGTGGCAGAGGGAACAGGCCCTATGAAGCCCGACAACCTGCGCGCAAGCGTAAGGTGCCAATTCCTGCGGGGAACCGAAAGATAAGCGTTCACGCGCGCTTTGGGTCCACACCCGGCGCGCGTTTTTTGTTCTCGGCAAGTTGCCTTTCTGACCCTATATTTTTTAAGGAGGCAGCTTTTTATGTCCAAAGTTCTGTTCACATCCGAATCCGTTACCGAAGGCCATCCCGACAAAATCTGCGACCAGATTTCTGATGCCATTCTGGATGCCATCCTGGAAAAGGACCCTGGTGCCCGCGTTGCCTGCGAGACCACCTGCTCCACTGGTCTTGTCCACATCATGGGCGAAATCACGACCGACTGCTATGTTGATATTCCCGGTGTTGCACGCCAGGTCATCCGCGAGATTGGTTATAACCGCGCCAAGTATGGTTTTGACTGCGATACCTGCGGCGTGATCACCAACATCGACGGCCAGAGCCCCGACATTGCCCTTGGCACCAACGATGATGTTGCCGGTGCTGGCGACCAGGGCATGATGTTCGGTTACGCCTGCAACGAAACCCCCGAGCTGATGCCCCTGCCCATCAGCCTGGCCCACAAGCTGGCCAAGCGCCTGACCGAAGTGCGCAAAAACGGCACGATGGATTATCTGCGTCCCGACGGCAAGAGCCAGGTTACCGTTGAATACGATAACGGCAAACCCGTGCGCGTGGATGCTGTTGTTATTTCCAGCCAGCACAGCCCTTCCGTCAGTCAGGAACAGCTGCATGCCGATGTGATGGAGCATGTCATCAAGGCCACCATCCCCGCTGAACTGCTGGATGAAAACACCAAGTATTATATCAACCCCACCGGCCGCTTTGTTGTCGGCGGCCCGCAGGGTGATACCGGCCTGACCGGCCGCAAGATCATCGTTGACACTTACGGTGGTTATGCCCGCCACGGCGGCGGCGCTTTCTCCGGCAAGGACCCCAGCAAGGTTGACCGTTCTGCCGCTTACGCTGCCCGCTGGGTTGCCAAGAACGTCGTTGCTGCCGGCCTGGCCGATAAGTGCGAAGTTGAGTTGGCTTACGCTATCGGCGTTGCCGAGCCCGTTTCCATCATGGTTGATACCTTTGGCACCGGTACTGTCGAGCACGATAAGCTGGAAGCCGCTGTGCGCAAAGTATTTGATCTGACCCCGGCAGCCATCATCCGTGACTTGGATCTGCGCCGGCCCATCTACCGCCAGCTGGCTGCTTACGGCCACATGGGCCGCGAGGAGCTGGGCGTGAAGTGGGAGAACACCGACCGCGTGGAAGCACTGAAAGCCGCTGTTGCTGAGCTGTAAATCGTATTTATCCTGATTTTTTCAGATTCATTCAAGCCTGTACTGCCATTAAAGCTGTACAGGCCTTTTTATTTTACCTTGATTGATTCTATCAAAGGGGTTACAAAAATGAAAAAACTGCCGCTTTTCCTGCGCATTGCCTTGCAAACAGCGGCCAACAATAGTAAAATAAATAGTAAATATGTATTGGCGTTTGCTGCCTTTGGGGCGCTCCTGATTGCAGGTTACGGCAAGCGCTGCCTTGTAATGCTTTGATAACGAGGTGTAGGAATATGGTACTTAGTATGACCGGTTATGGCCGCGCGGAGCAGGTTTTGAACGGGCGCGATATCGTTGTGGAACTGCGCAGTGTCAACTCCCGCTTTTTTGAATATTCGTCCCGTGTGCCCCGAACCTGCTCATTTTTGGAAGATAAGCTCAAAAAGCTGGTGGCTGCCAAGGTTAGCCGCGGCAAGGTTGAGCTGAATCTGAGCATTCAGAATGTTGCGGCGGCAGATACCGTTGTTCAGGTCAACTGGCAGTTAGCCAAAAGCTACCAGACCGCCATGCAGGCAATGTCGGAAAAGCTGGACCTGAAAAACGATGTTACCGTCAGCACCATCTGCCGTTTCCCAGATGTGTTGACCCAGACCGCTGCGCCCGCAGACCCGGACACCCTGTGGGCTGATGTGGAGCAGGTTGCCCAGCAGGCGGTTGCCGCATTTGTTTCCATGCGTGCGGTGGAAGGCGAAAAGCTGCGCACCGATGTGCTGAACCGCTTGGCAGCGGTTGAAACGCTGGTTGCCCAAATTGAGCAGAACAGCGCCGGGCGTGTGCAGGCATATACCGAACGGCTGTACACCCGCCTGAAAGAATTGCTGGAAGACCGCAACATTGACGATGCCCGCATCGTGACAGAAGCTGCTATCTTTGCCGATAAAACTGCCATCGACGAAGAGACTGTCCGTCTGCATAGCCATGTGGCCCAGTATCGCTCTATTCTGGAGCTGAACGAGCCGGTTGGCCGCAAGCTGGATTTTTTGACGCAGGAACTGAACCGCGAATCCAACACCATCGGTTCCAAGTGCCAGGATATCAACATCACCCGCCTTGTGGTTGAGCTGAAATCTGAGATCGAAAAAATTCGTGAGCAGATTCAAAATATTGAGTGAGGCCCGGCCATGAAGCTTATCAACATCGGCTTTGGCAACATGGTCAATGCGGACCGTGTGATTGCAGTTGTCAGCCCGGATTCTGCACCCATCAAACGTATTGTGCAGGACGCACGCGACAAAGGTGCGGCCATTGATGCAACCTATGGCCGCCGCACCCGCGCGGTAATTATTACGGATTCTGACCATGTGGTGCTTTCGGCTTTTGAGCCGGAGGAAGTTTTAGGACGTTTTGAAAAAGAACAGGATAAACCAACCGTGTAACCACCTGTATTAAACATGTTAGGGGGATCTTGCATGAAAGGCGAAAAATATTTGTTTGTTGTTTCCGGGCCTTCCGGCACCGGCAAGGATACTGTTGTGTCCAGGCTGCTGTGCAAGCACCCGGAAATCGAAAAGACCGTTTCCGCCACCACCCGCGATATGCGCGAAGGGGAAGCGAACGGCGTAAACTACCACTTTTTGACCAAAGAGCAGTTTGAAACCGCTCTGGCAGAAGGCAATATTGTTGAGCACACCTGTTATTGCGAAAACTATTACGGCACCCTGCGTTCCGAAGTTGAGCGCCATATGGAGCAGCAGATCCCGGTTATTCTGGTGATCGAAGTGGAGGGTGCCGGCAACATCAAGCGGATGTACCCTGGTTCCACCACCATTTTTGTCATGCCGCCGGATATGAAAGAGCTGGAACGCCGCCTGCGTTACCGTGGGACCGAAGCGGAGGAAGTCATCCAGAAGCGCCTGCGCCGTGCCGAAACTGAGATTGCCCGTTCGGCTGATTATGACGAGCATGTGGTCAACGATGTTGTCGACACCTGCGCCGAAGAGATTTATTCCATCATCCAAAAGCGCATTGCCGAGCCCGATGCCGAATAATCCACTGCCCCAAACACCAAAACAGGAGGTGCGTGTTTGCCCTGCATTGCAAAAGTGGCGGTAAACGACGCCACCATCCATTTTGACAAGCTGTATTCCTATCTGGTTCCGCCAGATTTTTCGGAATCCCTCTGGCCCGGCAGCATTGTGTTGGTGCCGTTTGGGCGTGGCAATCACCCACGGATGGCTGTTGTTCTGGAAGTAGGAACGGAAGAAGCCCCCGATCCACGTTTAAAAAGCCTGCTGGCCGCCGCGCCGGAAAAAGCCCGCCTGACCCCGGACCTGTTGGAGCTCGTGCATTTTTTGAAAGATCGTTATTTCTGCACCTGGTACGAGGCGGTCAAGGCGGTCATTCCGTATGGCGCGCAGTACCAGCCCGGCATGGAAAACGGAAAGCCCGTATTAAAAAGCCGCCTAACCCGCACGCTGGAAACCGTTTACACTCTGGTTGGTGGGTTGCCGGAGAAACCAAAACCCGGCGCACGCCAAATTCAGGCCGTGGAAGCGCTGCGCGCAGGGCCTTGCACCAAATCCGCTCTGGAAGTGCAGGGGATATCTTCCTCCACTTTGAACGGGTTATGCCAGAAAGGCATTCTGAAAGCCGAACAACGGGATAAATCGCTGGATTTATTTGCTGATATTCCCTTTGACCCACAGCCGCTGGAACTATCGCCGGAGCAGCAAACCGCTTACGACCAGTTGGAACAGGATTTACTGAGCGGACAGACCCGTGCGGCATTGCTGCACGGCGTTACCGGCAGCGGCAAAACCGCCGTATTCTTAAAGCTGATTGAAAAAACACTGGCGCAAGGCAGGCGGGCTCTGGTACTTGTGCCGGAAATCAGCCTGACCCCGCAGATGACACGCCGCCTGAAATCCATGTTCGGCAGCCGCCTTGCGGTGCAGCACTCCGCGTTGAACAACACCGAACGCCTGCTGCAATGGCGGATGATCCAAAATGGCGATGCCGATATCGTGATCGGTACCCGCAGCGCTATCTTTTCACCGCTGCAAAACATTGGGCTGATCATTTTAGATGAGGAACAGGAACACACCTACCAAAGCGAATCCGCCCCACGCTATTCCGCCCATGACGTTGCCAAAAAGCGCGCCATGATGGAGCATTCGCTGCTGCTGTTTTCCTCTGCCACGCCGCGCACCGAAACCTATCACGCCGCCATAAGCAGCCGGATGCGGCTTGTTACGCTGACCCACCGTTATGGCGGTCGCCCGCTGCCAACGGTTGATTTTATTGATATGCGCGCCGAACTTGCCGCCGGGAACCCGCGGGAAGTCAGCCAGCGGATGGTACAGGAACTCGCTGCCAATCTGCAGCGCGGGGAACAGAGCATTTTGCTGCTGAACCGCCGCGGCTACCAGACCATTGGCATGTGCGGCACCTGCGGCCATGTGCTGAAGTGCCCCAACTGTTCCGTGCCGCTGGTTTATCATAAAGCGCAGCACGCGCTGCTTTGCCATTACTGTGGGCACCGGGTCAGCCCTGTACCAGGGCTTTGCCCGGAATGCGGCGGCAAAATCGTGTACAGCGGTTTTGGTACCCAGAAAGTGGAGGAGGAGCTGGCCGAACTTTTGCCCGGTGCGCGGATCCTGCGCATGGATCAGGATTCGACCATGCAAAAAAACGCCCACGAAAAAATGCTGGCCCGTTTTGCCAAGCAGGAGTATGATATTCTGCTTGGTACCCAGATGGTTGCCAAGGGCTTGGATTTCGGCAATGTCACCCTGGTTGGTGTGCTGGGCATTGACTCCCTGCTTTTTGGGCAGGGGTTCCGCTCCTATGAGAATGTGTTCAGCCTGATCACTCAGGTCGTTGGCCGCGGCGGCCGGGCGGAACTGCCGGGTCGGGCGTTGATTCAAACCGCCGTGCCGGATCACCCTGTGCTCCAGTTGGCCGCAGCGCAGGATTACCCCGCGTTTTACCAGCAGGAGATCATGTTCCGCAAATTCTCGCTCTATCCGCCGTTTTGCTCATTCTGCGTGGTCAGTTTTTCCGGTGCGCAGGAGAGGGAAGTATTTCAGGCTGCGCGGCGCTTTGCCGCTATTTTGGGGCAGCAGTTCGCTGCACACCCCGGCCAGCCGCTGCGTGTGCTTGGCCCCACCCCCATGAACATTGCCATGATCAGCGGGAAATACCGCTATAAACTAACATTGAAATGCCGCAACGATACGGGGTTCCGTGCCCTGATGCACGCCGCATTGGATGCTTACGCCGCCGAAAAGCTGCCCGCAAAAGCCGGGATTGCTTTGGACTTTAATTCCGACGGCGATTGAATTTTAAGGAGGATTTTTATTATGGCTCTTCGTACAATCGTAAAAGATGGTGACCCCATCCTGAAAAAGGTCTGCCGCCCCGTTACCAAATTTGATGACCGCCTTGCCACTCTGCTGGATGATATGCAGGATACCCTGGTGGATGCTGACGGTCTTGGCCTTGCCGGCCCCCAGGTTGGCATGATGCGCCGCATTTTCATCTGCCTGGATGACCGCAACCGCCCGGAAGATGTCCCCGCCGATTACAAAGATACTTTTATTGAGTTCATCAACCCCGAAATTGAATACCTGAGCGACGAAACCGATGAACTGTATGAAGGCTGCCTGTCTTTTCCCGGCCACAACGGCGCCATTACCCGCTCCAAAAAGGTCAAGGTCAAAGCGCAGGACCGCAACGGCAACTGGTTTGAACTGGAAGCCGAAAACATGCTGGCCCGCTGCATCCAGCACGAGAATGACCACCTGAACGGCGTTACCATCATGGACCGTGCCACCCATTTTTATGAGGATGACTACCCGGAAGATACCGAGGATTGATCCCGCTTTGTACATCAATTTTCCCATACGCTTACGATAAGAAAAGGAATAACTTCTATGCGTATCCTCTTTATGGGCACCCCTGATATTGCTGCCGAAAGTCTGAAGGCTCTGATTGCCGCCGGGCACGATATCTGCGCCGCATTTACCCGCGCAGATAAGCCAGTTGGCCGCAAACAGATTTTAACCGCCCCACCGGTCAAGCAGACGGCTGAGGCCAACGGCATCCCTGTTTATCAGCCGCGCACCCTGCGCGATGGCAGCTCGGATGAGCTGATCAAAAGCCTGGCACCCGATATTATTGTCGTTGTTGCTTACGGCTGCATTATTCCGCCGCAGCTTTTGCATGTGGCCAAATATGGCTGCATCAACCTGCATGTCTCGCTGTTACCCAAGTACCGTGGTTCCGCCCCTATCCAATGGGCTGTGCTGAACGGCGATGCCGAAACCGGCGTGACTATTATGCAGCTGGACGAAGGGTTGGATACCGGCGATATTTTGTATGTGCAGCCGGTTGCGATTGACCCGGACATGACCAGCGGCGAGCTGTTTGACCGCGTAAGTGCGATTGGTGCTAAAACGCTGGTTGAGGTCCTGCCCAAAATCGAAGCAGGGAAGCTGACCCCAAAAAAGCAAGAAGAAGCTCTCGCCACCAAGGCACCGCCCCTGACCAAAGAGATGGCACAGTTCGATTTTACCCAGCCTGCTGCCCACATCCACAATTGGGTGCGCGGTATGAACCCATGGCCAATGGCGTTCTTTATGCACGATGGCAAAAAAATCAAAGTCACCGCCAGCAAGCTTTCTGAAAATCCCGCCAACGCTGCGCCGGGTTCTGTATTGGCGGTTAAGCCGTTGACCATTGCCTGCCAGGATGGCGCAATCGTGTTGGATTCCGTCACGCCGGAAGGCGGCAAGTCGATGGCGGGTACCGCATGGGCTGCCGGCCGCCGCCTGAAAGCGGGGGACAGCCTGTGACCGCGCGTTACCTGGCCGTCAAGGCCCTTATGCGGCAGGAGCAAAACGGCTATGCAAATCTTGTGCTGGATTCTGAGCTGAAAGCCTGCAAGCCGCCGCTTTCCCCGCGGGATGCAGCTTTTGCTTCCGGTATTTTTTATACCGTGCTGGAGCGCCGCAGCCTGCTGGACTGGATGCTGGCACAGTTTTCCAAGCGCCCGCTGGAAAAGCTGGATGCCCCTGTGCGGGCCATTCTGCGCGCCGGGCTGGCACAGGCCAAGTTTATGGATGTTCCGCTGCCTGCGGCTGTCAATGAATCAGTCAAGCTAGCCAAAGCATTTGGCAAAACCAGTGCTGCGGGTATGGTCAACGCCATGCTGCGCCGCACGGCCGCATTGGACCCCAAGCCGGAACGTTGGCCGGATCTGGAAGAACGGCTGCGCACCTATTACTGTCTCTCTCAGCCGATTGCCGCGTTGTTTGCAGCACAGTATCCGCAGGATGCCGAGGCAATGGCCGCTGCATTTTATCAGCGCCGCCCCACCGCCATCCGGGTCAACCCGCTGCGCACGACCGATGAAGCCCTGACGCAGACATTGCAACAGGAAGGTCACACCGTAACGGCTGGCCCATGGCCGCACTGTCTGCTGGTTATGTTCAACGGTAATCCCGCTGCATCCAAAGCATTCCACGCCGGGCAATTCCATGTGCAGGGGTTAGCCAGCCAGTTTGCTGCCTTGTGCTGTGATGCCCGCCCCGGTATGCGGGTGCTGGACCTTTGCGCCGCCCCTGGGGGCAAAAGCCTGACGATTGCCGAGCAGATGCAGGACCGCGGTGAGCTGTTCAGCGGTGAGGCCATGGCAGGCCGCGTCAAACTGCTGAAGCAGGCCTTTGACCGCTGCGGCATTGAGCGCGCCAAGCCTTACCATGGGGACGCCACTATCCTGAACCCCGCCTTTGGCCTTGGCAGCTTTGACCGCGTGTTGTGCGATGTGCCCTGTTCCGGCCTTGGTGTCATCGGCAAAAAGCCGGACATCCGGGAAAAAACGCTGGATGGGATTGAAAATTTACTATTAACACAGCAAAAAATTCTGCAAAACGGCGCAAAATATCTTGCCCCGAACGGCCGTTTGGTGTATTCTACCTGTACGGTGAATTATAATGAGAACGAAGCGCAGGTGCGCCAGTTCCTGCAGGCCAACCCGGATTTTGCTGTTATAGCGCCGCAAATCACTTTATCTGGAATGCGGGTGGGGGAGTACGGCACGCTGTTTTTGCCGCATGAAACATCCACAGACGGTTTTTTTGCTGCTATTTTGGAGCGTCAAAAGAACTGCTGACGCAAAATACACAAATCGTCCATTCAAAAATTAGAGAAAAGGTATATAATAATTGGAGGGAAAGCACCGCATGCAGCAAGCACATATGCAGCCACAGAACGAACCCCAGGCAGAAACCAAAAAAATCTGTCTGACGGACCTGACGCTGCCCAAGCTGACGGATTACATTAAATCCATCGGCCAGCCAGCTTTCCGCGCCAAGCAGATTTTTAAGTGGATCCACCAAAAGCAGGCTACGGATTTTTCTGCCATGACAGATCAACCCAAAGCCCTGCTTGCCCAATTTGCACAAAACTGCACCCTGGCTGTGCCCACCATCCGCCGCCGCCAGCAGTCCAAAGACGGTACGGTCAAATATCTGCTTCAGCTTGCGGACGGCAACTGCATTGAAACGGTTTTGATGCGCTACCATTACGGCAACACTGTATGTGTATCCACACAGGTGGGCTGCGCTATGGGGTGCCGCTTTTGCGCCTCCACCCAGGCGGGCCGCGTGCGGGACTTGACCCCCGGCGAGATTGCTGCGGAAATTTATACCGCGCAAAAGGATACCGGGGAGCGCGTTTCCCATATCGTCCTGATGGGCATTGGTGAGCCGCTGCACAATTTTGATAACGTGATGGACTTTCTGGACATTATCTCCTGCCCGGAAGGCGTCAATATCGGGATGCGCAACATCAGCCTTTCCACCTGCGGCCTTGTGCCGGGAATTGATAAGCTGGCAGAGCGCAAATTGCAGCTGACCCTTTCGGTATCCCTGCACGCGCCGGACAATGTGACCCGCAGCTCCATGATGCCGGTTAACGATGCGTTCCCGCTGGAAAAGCTGATCCCGGCCTGCCGCCGCTACCAGAAAACGACCGGGCGGCGCATCAGCTTTGAATATTCCATGGTCAATGGTGTCAATGATTCGCCCCAAATGGCAAAAAAACTGGCCGATCTGATCCGTGGCATGGGGGCCCATGTCAACCTGATTCCCATTAACCCGGTCGATGGCAGCCCTTACTCGGCAACGGATGAAGCCAATGTGCACCGGTTCCAGAAAATGCTGGAAGATTTGGGTGTAAATGCCACCATTCGCCGCCGCCTTGGTACCGATATCAGCGCTGCCTGCGGCCAGCTCCGGCGCGAAGATGCCAAACAGGCCGAACAAGCAACACGGCAAACGACGAGCGAAAGGACCAACGCACAATGAAAATTGCAGCCCTAACAGATATTGGCAGCTGCCGCCAGGAAAACCAGGATAATTATTGTGCCCGTCAGTTGGTCGATGGTACTGGCTGGGGCCTTGTCTGTGACGGCATGGGCGGGGCCAACGGCGGGCGGGTCGCTTCCACCCTTGCCACCCAAACCATGCTGCGCTATTTTGACCATTCCCTGCGCACGATTGAAAACGGCGAAGAAAAAGCCTTTATGATGCGCGCATTTGATAATGCCAACCGCGCCGTATATGAAAAAGCGACCTCTGATCCCGAAGTGCTCGGTATGGGCACCACGGGGGTATGTGCTTTACAGCGCGGCAACCTGGCGCATATTGTACACGCAGGGGATTCCCGCGCATACCTGTGGCATGGCGGAGCAATCCGCCAGCTGACGCGGGATCATTCCATGGTGCAGCAGCTGGTGGACAGCGGGCAGATCACCCGCGAACAGGCCGCCCTGCATCCGCAGAAAAACCTGATTACACGTGCCCTTGGCGTTTCGGCCAATATTGTGCCGGAATATAACCGCTGCGAGGTGGTTCCGGGCGATATTTTGCTGCTTTGCACCGACGGGCTGACCAATATGGTCCCCGATGCAGAGCTTGCACTGCTTTTGCAGGAGTCCGCCTTTTTTGACGCGCCGGGGGTACTGGTTGACCGTGCCCTGAAAGGCGGCGGGCAGGATAACATCACCGTCCTTTTGCTGGGCGTTGAAACTACGGAGGAAACAAATGGATAATCTGATCGGCAAAAAGCTGGATGGCCGCTATCTGATTGAAAGTCTGATCGGCGTTGGCGGCATGGCCAATGTTTATAAAGGCCGCGATGTCCGCACCGGCAACCAGATCGCCGTCAAGGTGCTGAAAGAAGAGTTTCTTGATAACGAAGAGCTGGTCCGCCGCTTCAAGAACGAATCCAAAGCTATCTCGATTTTGAACCATCCCAACATTGTCAAGGTGTATGATGTCTCTGTAACAGATCGATTGCAGTACATCGTGATGGAATATATTGACGGCATTACGCTGAAAGAATACCTGAAGCAACGCAACGGTGCCCTAACCTGGAAAGAGGTTGTCCACTTTGCCACGCAGGTGCTCAGCGCGTTGGATCATGCACACTCCAAGGGCATTGTTCACCGCGATGTGAAGCCGCAGAATATTATGCTGCAGGCGGATGGCTCCATCAAAATGATGGACTTTGGCATTGCACGCTTTTCCCGTGCACAGAGCCAGACTGTCAGCGACAAGGCCATCGGCTCGGTCCATTACATCAGCCCGGAACAGGCCAAAGGCGACCATACCGATGCCCGCACTGATATTTATTCTGTTGGCGTTATGATGTACGAGATGCTGTCCGGCAAGCTGCCGTTTGATGGTACCGGGGCAGTTTCCATCGCCATCATGCAGATCAGTGAAAAGCCGAAGCCGCTGGCTGAGGTTGCCCCCAATATCCCGGTTGGGCTGCGTCAAATCACCGAGAAGGCCATGGAAAAGGATCCCGCCGACCGTTACCAATCCGCGCAGGAAATGCTGGATGCCATTGCTGCGTTCCGCCGCAACCCCAGCATCAGCTTTGAATACGAATATAACACGCAGGACAACCCGGATAAAACCATTAACCGTGTTGTCAGCAGCAGCACAGCCAAAACAGCGGGCAAAGCCGCTGTCAGCACCAGCCAGGCACGCCGTGCCGGCACCATGAACAGTGGGAAAGGCAAAAACGTGAAAAAGCAGAAAGCCAAGGCAGCCAAGGGGTTCAGCATGCTGCCCATCTTCTTTGGTATGGCGGTCGCCTTTGTGATCGGTGCTGCCATTCTGGTCTATCTTATTTTCACCAACTCCACAAACTCTTTCTTCTCCAAGCATGCTGACGTACAGCTCATCAATTTTGTCGGCATGACGGAGGATGAGTTCCGTGCATCGGATTATAATTCCAGCCTGCTCGCCAAGTGGGTGTACGAATACAACGATGCACCGGAAGGAACGATTTTTCAGCAAAACCCTAAGCAGGGCCGCACTGTAAAGGCAGGCCAGAAAGTGACCCTGAAGGTAAGCCTTGGCACCCAGTGGGTCACTGTGCCGGATGTAAAAACATATGTAAGCGATGATGCCAAAAAGACCTTACAGGATAGCGGCCTTCAGGTTGTAAGCAAATATGTGGAGGACGAGAGCGTTGCCGCAGGCACCGTTGTGTATACCGAACCCGCCGGCGGCGAAACGGTAGAGGGCGGCAGCACCGTAAACATGTATATTGCGCGCTCCAAGCGAGACAACATGGTTTCCGTTACCTCCGTGACAGGTTTGCAGGTCAGCGAAGGCACCGCCGACCTGCAGCGCCAGAACCTGGTGGTCAGCGTTGTGGAACAGCCCAGCAGCGAGGCCGAGGGCACTATTCTGAACCAGGAACCCGCTGCAGGCACCCAGGTACGCATCCGCAGCACGGTGCGCCTGTATGTGGCTACCGCAATGCCGGAAGTTGTGCAAGACCCCAGCACCTCGGATTCTCCGTCCTCTGGTGATGGTGCACGTTGGTCTCAGGAAATTACTGACGATAACGGTAATACATGGTGGGTCGATGTAGAACAGCGCGATGGCCATGTTTACCGCGTGGATACTGGTGAAATGCTGTGGTAATGACAAATTATATCACAAAGGGCATTGGCGGTTTTTACTATGTTAAAACCGAAACCGGCATTGTGGAGTGCCGCGCCCGCGGCATTTTCCGCAAACGCGGTATTACGCCGGTAGCGGGAGATCAGGTTGTGTTAAGCGCCGACCGCACCACGATTGACGAAATTCTACCGCGCAAAAATGTTTTTATCCGTCCTCCGGTTGCTAACCTTGATGTGCTGTTTATTGTGGCAAGCACCACCCAGCCGGTGCCCAGCACATTGATTCTGGATGAACTGACTGCTGCCGCCGTTTATAAAGACGTGCAGCCGGTTATTGTCATCACAAAAGCCGACCTTGCCGCCGCGGATGCCTTGGAGAAAGCTTATGCGGACAGCACGATTCCTTTGATCCGGCTGGATTACGATACCGGCGAAGGTCTGGATCAAATTCGTGCGCGCATTGCAGGGAACTTGTGTGCATTCTGCGGCAACTCCGGTGTGGGCAAGTCTACACTGTTGAACGCGCTGGCTCCTCAGCTGGAACGCCAGACCGGCGGTATCAGCCAAAAATTGGGCCGTGGCCGTCATACTACCCGTGAAGTGGAGATTTTTGAGGTATGTGGTGGTCTGCTTGCCGATACCCCCGGTTTTGCCAGCCTGGATGCCAACAAGATTTGCCGCATTCCGCCGGAAGAGCTGCAGCATGCTTTCCCGGAATTTGAGCCGTATTTTGGGCAATGCCGTTTTACCGGCTGCTCCCACCGCAGCGAAAAAGGCTGTGCGGTGCGCGCGGCTTTGGAAGAGGGTAAGCTTTCGGATACACGCTATCAGAGCTACCTGACCATGTACGAGGAAGCCAGCCAGTTAAAGGAGTGGGAACGCTGATGCAGGATCTTACCAAACGTGCCGTTATTCTTTCGGCCATGCCGGTTACGCCCGCTTTGTCCGCGTACCTGCAGCCGGGGGATACCGTTGTTGCCTGTGATGCCGGGTACCGCAATGCGGCTGTGCTGGGCATTCAGCCGGATCTGATCGTGGGGGATTTTGATTCTGCCCCCAAGCCGGAAACCACCGGTGATATGATCATTCTGCCCCATGTAAAGGACGATACTGATACCCACTATGCTGCAAAGTGGCTGTGTGAACGGGGGTACCGTCATATCGTCATGCTGGGTGCCCTTGGCGGCAAGCGGATGGAACACACGTTTTCCAACGTATCCACCGCGTTGTACTTGGCAAGCAACGGCGTTGATGTCACCCTTGCAGACGAGCACAGCGAGCTGCATATTTTGTGTCCAGGCAAGCCGCTAACATTGCAAAAGAAAGACTGGATGTATCTTTCCGTGTTCCCGCTGGATGGGCCGCTGGGCGGTGTATCGATTCACGGCGTGTTTTATCCATTGAAAGATGCAACGCTGACACCGGATTACCCCCTTGGCATCAGCAATGAATTTACCGCACCTGAAGCTGAACTTTGCTGCCAAAGCGGCCATGGTCTTGTGATTTTGACCCGCGCTGACGGGTAACATTACCTGCACCTGCCGCATAGTATGGCGTACAAACCTGGAAGGGGGAATATGCCATGCAGATTGTTGTGGTAAAATGTCCGCATGCCCTGCGCTGGCTGCTGCGCGCTGTATTTAAGGTTTAATTTTTCCATTGTAGCCCTGCCGGGCCGTATGTTTGTACGGTTCCGACAGGGCTATTTTTTTACCCCCGCGCATATAGTACACAAGAGGCAATCAAAAACTTTCCCCGTATCGGGGCAAGGAAAGGGGTATACCGCCATGCAAAGCAAAGCCGCCAACCAACCGCTTACCATTGAAACCGGCCAGGCCCTTGCCAATACTGGCCGCTGGGAAACCCGGCAGGAGCTGCCTGTTGAAACCGAGATTCTGATTCCGGATTACCTGCCCGCAGTGTTCAAAATTGTAAAGTGCCTGTTGGAACCCGTTATCATGCAAAACAGCGTGGCTGACCGCCGCTGGCAGTGCAGCGGCTACCTGCGCTGCACTGTGTACTATCAGTCCGATGAAGCCGGAACTCGCCTGTACCGCACTGAGCAGAAATACGCTTTTGAAAAAACCATTGACCTGCCGGAAGGCAATTATCTGCCCGGCGCCGCCCGCCTGTGGGGCGAACTTGAATACTGCAACTGCCGCTCTGTCAGCGAGCACCGCATTGACATCCGCGGCGCTTATACCTTAAATGCTGCTATTGGCATGGTTGAGCCGGTAGAGTTTATCACCAACCTGACCGGCTGCAGCGTTGAGCAGTGGAGCCAACAGCTTAACGGCATCATCTGCGCTGCGTGCGAGGAACGCACCTTTACTGCAGAAACGCCGTTTCCGTTGCCCGGTGAAGGTGAAACAGTCCTGGACATTACGGGCAGTTTTTTGCCCGGCACATCCAGCGTTCATACCGGCCAGCTGGATGCAGCCGGAACCCTTGCCATGCAGCTCTGCTCCCGCGCTACCGGTACAGAACAGCTTACAATTCAAACCAAAGATGTTCCCGTCACCCAGACGCTTGACCTGCCCAACGCCGCAGAAGGCGACAGTGCGGTACTTTGGGGCGAAGTATTGGCCTGCACCCTGACTGCGACAAAGCAGGAAGAAGAGCCGCTTTTGAGCATCACATGGAAGCTGCACGCTGAACTCTGGCGCCCGACAGTGTACATGGCGGTTTCGGATGCTTATTCCACGATCTGTAACATGACGCTTGAAAAACGGACTTTCAACCAGTTCATGCCTCTTGCCAGTGTAGATACCACTATCCCGGTTATGATCGAAGATGACCTGCCGGATGCCAATGTTTCCATTCTGGGCTGTTTTGTCACGATTGGAGCCCCACAGCTGACCGCCGCAGAAAAGGGTGATGTCATCCAAGTTGCCGGGCGCGGTACCGCGCACCTGATTTGTGCGGATGACCGCGGCGAACTGACCTGCTATGATAAAATCTTCCCCTGGGCCCTGGCGGAGACCTTCCACGGTTCTATCGGGCAAAGCATCCCGCACTTGCACGCAGCGGTACGGCATATTGCCAGCAGCCGCGCCGGAAGCAAAGCGCGGGTCGAACTGGAACTGCAGGTAAGCGGCATTCTGCTGCAGGGGATTCCGCACGAGGTCGTTTTCTCCGCCACGCCGGGAGAAGAATACCCTAACAGTAAGGATGGGCCTGCGCTCTACCTGTACTATGCCCAAAAAGGGGAGGCCATTTTTGATATTGCCCGCCGTTACCATGCCCGCGCCAGCGACCTCGCCACGGCTAACCACCTGACCATCCCGGAAGGGCAGAGCGCCCAGGAGCTTACTGCTGACGCAACCTGCCTGCTGATACCGGCAGCTTTGTGAAAGGGGATGCTGCAATGACACAGGATCAAATTTATCAGAACATTGCACAGCGTACTGGCGGCGATATTTATATCGGCGTGGTCGGCCCCGTGCGCAGCGGCAAAAGCAGTTTCATCAAGCGCTTTGCGGAGCTGATGCTGCTGCCCCGCATCAAAAACGAAGCACAGCGCGCCCGCGCCAAGGACGAACTGCCCCAATCCGCCGCCGGGCGGACGATCATGACAACCGAACCAAAGTTTATCCCGGAAAAAGCGGTCAGCATTGACCTGAAAGCCGGCGGAAGCTTCCGCGCACGGCTAATCGACTGCGTGGGATATATGGTGGATGGTGCCCTTGGGCACGAAGAAAACAACGCCCCGCGGTTGGTCAAAAGCCCTTGGTTTGACCAAGCGGTTCCCTTTGACCAGGCAGCTGAAACCGGCACCCGCCGGGTCATCCGCGAGCACGCCACCATCGGTCTTGTTGTAACAACGGACGGCAGTGTGGCGGAACTCTCACGTGAAAAGTATCTGCCCGCGGAACGCCGCATCATTGCCGAACTGGATGAAATCGGCAAGCCGTATCTGATTTTGCTGAACTGCACAGAACCGGACAGCGAACCTGCCCATGCGCTTGCTGCCCAGATGGAAGAAGTCTATCATCACCCGGTTTGCCCCATCAATGCCGTCAACCTGACAGCGGAACAGCTAAACAATATCCTGCAAAAGCTGCTTTATGAGTTCCCACTGCGGGAAATTGCCGTTTCGATGCCGTCCTGGGTCACCATGCTGGAACCGGGGCACTGGCTGCAAAGTTCTGTCTACCAGGCCCTGCTGGAACTGGCCGGCAGTGTGCACAAAATGGGGGATATGACCCGCGGCAAGCCCCAGCTGAACTGTGCCAACACAACCGGCGTTACCCTGACCGGCATGGACCTTGCCTGCGGCCAGGTGCAGCTGCGGGTTGGTATTGAGCCTGATATCTTTTTCAAGATTTTGGGCGAGGAAACCGACCTTCCCATCACAGATGAAGCCAGCCTTTTGCCCTGTATGCTGGATCTGGCTAAAGCCAAAGCGGCGTATGACAAAATCAAAAGCGCCTTGGAGCAGGTTCAGGCCACTGGGTACGGCATTGTTATGCCCGGTATTGAGGAACTGCACCTGGAAGAGCCCGAAATCGTCCGCCAGGGCGGGCAGTATGGGGTACGACTTTCCGCCAGTGCCCCCAGCCTGCACTTGATGCGCGCGACCATCCACACCGAGCTTTCGCCAACCGTTGGCAGCGAGGAGCAGGGAGAAACACTGATCCAGGGGCTTTTGAAAGACTTTGAGAGCGACCCCAGCAAGTTGTGGAGCACCAATATTTTTGGCAAAAGTCTGAACGAACTGGTGAATGAGGGTTTACAGGCCAAACTTATGCATATGCCCGCCGAAGCCCGCACCCGCCTGCAGCAGACACTGGAACGCATTATCAATGATGGCTGCGATGGGCTGATCTGCATTTTGCTGTAAGGAGGTGCCGCATTGTTCAGGCAAAAAAGGCTGGCCAGAGCTGCACAAATCCGGTGTGAGAACACCCGCCGGGCGTTCCACCTCTCTTTGCAGCAACTACGCCAGAACGAAGCCGCCTTCCAACAGGCGCAGGAAGACTTTGCCATCGAACGCACCATTTATGAGCACGCCGCCTTAATGTGCCACTGCCGGGCAATCTTGCGAGAACTGAGGGGGAGTGGCACATGCCTGCATCTATAATCGCTGTGGGTATTTTCTGTCTGCTGGTCACTGCCCGCGCGGCTGCCTGCCGCCGCTGGCCGCTGCTTGGCATTTTTGGTGGGGCAGCATGCGGTCTGGCCGGGCTGGGGGCAGTGGAACTGCTTGGCCCTTTAACGGGCGTCGCTCTGCCGCTGAACGCCCTGACTGCGGGAACCGCCGTTATCTTAGGGCTGCCGGGTGTAATTCTATTGATGGTGCTAAACCTGTTATAGTATTACTTTTTAAGGCAATACCGCATAATTCCAAGTGCCGATACGGCGAGCGAGGTGCGGCAGCTGCTAAGCCAAAAGCGCAGATAA
>ERZ1034804.4-NODE-4-length-88614-cov-30.659188_pt1 | contig 88614 bp, 131 predicted proteins | sample MGYA00520635_ERZ1034804 | MGnify/ENA primary metagenome ERZ1034804 (study PRJEB33766, sample SAMN09781685) | gut metagenome | biome: gut microbiome | host: Homo sapiens | place: Madagascar | study: EMG produced TPA metagenomics assembly of the PRJNA485056 data set...
TCTGGCAACCATGGCAACCGAGGGTTAGACCGAGGTTTAGGTTTAGGTTTAGACTTAGAAGAGGTTAAGGAAGCATCTAACGATGCTTCTTGCGCGGAGCCGGAAAAATCCGCCTCCACGCCGCCGGTGATCTCGCTTATCCTGCATGATAACTCATACTTCGACGTCACGAACGACGATTACGTCAAATGGAAAGAACTGTACCCAGCTGTTGACGTTATGCAGGAGCTTCGGAAGATGGCCGGATGGTGCGACTCCAACAAGACTAAGCGAAAGACGCGGCGCGGGGTACGGGCATTTATTACGGCATGGCTTGCGAGGGAGCAGGATAAGGGCGGCAGTTCCAGAAAAACAACGCAGTCCCTGAAAAATGCCGTACCAACTGAATACGGCTCACCGGAGGATTTCTACAAATGACGCTTGGGATGGATGAACTCATGAAGCTGCGTGCACAGAAGCAGGCGGAAGCCCCTTACATCCCGGATGAGGACAACAGACGCGGATATGCGGCGCTCATGCGGAATACCGCAAAGAAGGTTCCTACGGACTTGTCGAACACAGAAACCGGCAGCGATGGATTTCTTTACTGCACGATCTGCGGAGGAAAGCGGCAGACGAAGGTCGATCTTCCGGATGGAACAACAATGAAAGCTCCGTGCCTTTGCAAGTGCATGACGGAAAAGGCCGAAGAATCCGTCCGGATGCAGGCAGAAAAGGAACACGCGATGGAGATTGCGGACCTGAGAGCAGCTGCTTTTGCCGGAATGGACAAATGCATGGCGAACTTTACGTTTGCAGCAGATGACCGTGCAAACCCGAAGGTATCCGCAGGAATGCAGAGCTATTGCGAGAATTTTCCAAGGCTCCGGAGAGACGGGAAAGGGATTCTCCTTTACGGGAATGTCGGGACGGGGAAAAGCTTTTTCGCGGCGTGCATCGTGAATGAGCTGGTTTCCAAGGGATACAGATGCCGCATGACGAGCTTTTCGAGGCTCACGAACCAGATCAGCACGATTTGGAACGGGAAGATGGAATTCATCGACGAGCTGGCGAAGCTGGATTTGATATCCATAGACGATCTCGGCGTTGAGCGCGACACAGAGTACATGAACGAGCATATCACGACCATCGTCGATACGCTTTATCGGGCAAAGGTCCCCATGGTCATTACCACAAACTTTACACCGAAGCAGATGACGGAGGAATACGACATGCGAAGAAATCGCATCTATGACAGACTCCTGGAAAGATGCTATCCCGTCATGATGGTCGGCGAAAGCCGGAGAAAGAACATGGGCCGGAGCGACTGTAGAGACATGAAAAAACTTCTGGGGGTGTAAGACATTTGGCGAGGATGCCGCAGCACTTTGACAAAAGATGCCCTTGCACGGCAGAGTGTGCGAAAAGAAGCGCGGAATGCCGGAAGGAATGCAAGGAATATGCCGCATATGCGGAAATAAAGCGGGCGGAATATGCAAGAAAACTCAAAAATGAGCAGGAACGGCGTATCCGCACTGGCGCTTCGGAGGCGCAGAAAAGCCGCGCCAGAAAGCGCCAGCGCGACGCAAAGGCGGCCGGAGGGCGTATACGATGAAGGAATTCAAAATCGTCCGCGCCTTTGACGGGAAGGTCATGATGGCGACGGAACATGAGTCGTGCGTCTATGACGATGATACGATCCGCTCCATGATGAAAAACGGGTACAAGGCATATATGGACGGCCGAGTCTACCGGCCGTCAGATGGAGGAAAAAGGAATGATTCAGGTAGGACAAACCGTAAAGCAGTTCGTTAATTTTTCGCCGGATAAAATGGAAGGACGACCGGCAGACAAGAAAGCGCTCTACGGAACAGTGATCTATGTACATCCAAAGAGACGTTTTTACACGGTAGAATTCACCATGTGGAATGGAAGCAAGATCCGCGCGTGTTTCCGGGAGGGCGAATGATGGGCATGACCTTCGCACAGAAGCAGAAGGAACAACTTCAGGAGTACCTTCAGATCGGGTTTGAGGCGGGCTGCCAGAAATACGCAGATCTGTACGGTGCGGCTCTTGCAATGGATGGATACGGTCCGGAACGGCTTTACAAGCTGGCCGTGAAGGTCGCGGAAATGGATGCAGAACTCGGAGATGCATGGGGATGCGGGAACGAATCCGATGTTTTGCAGGAAAAACTTGACCGAATCCTGAAAAAAGGATACGGAGAACGTTTTCAGCCGTTCTACGCCAGAAACGAGCATATCAAAAAATTCAATTACAAGGGGAGAAGAACATGATGGACAGCGCAATCAAGAAAGGTTTTGCAGGATTGGAAGCGGCAGAAACGGGAAGCAAAGCCTGCGCATATTGGAGCGGCTTTCTGGACGGCGTCAATGCGCAGATGTCGGAAATTGTGAACGGAATTGCGGACAGCGCCGTTTGCAAGATGCTGGCAAATATTGATATTTCGGACAGGCGTATCCCAGTTATGCTGGAGAATGGCGCACGGATGCCGGTTTACGCGCACGACGCGGACGCGGGAATGGACCTGTTTGCAGCAGAAGAAAAAATCATACTGGCACACTCGCGCGGTACGGTGCGGACGGGAGTGCATATGGCCATCCCGGAGGGTTACTTCGGAGCGATCCGCGCAAAGAGCGGACTTCTGAAATCGTTTGGGATCTTATGCTCCGGGACTGTAGACTCTGGATACACGGGGGAGATCATGGTCACGCTGGTCAATACGAGCGGCGAGAATTATGAAGTCGCAGAAGGAAGCAAAGTCGCGCAGATGATCCTGATCCCATTCCAGCACGCGGCGTTCAAGCGGGTGGAGAGATTGGATGAAACACCGCGCGGAGATCACGGATTCGGGAGCAGCGGAAGATGACATGGGACGAGATGGACGGACTTGAACGCGCAATGTCGTTCAAAAAATTGCAAAAGCTGTTTAGAGAAGCCATGGAGCGCGAGTATGAAAGACTCGTATCCGAAGCGAAAGAAGCGCAAACGAGTCCATTCCCTGATCTCATGGATGAATCAAAATTCCAGTTCGACTACGGGAGACCAATGCAGATCATCCCGGATGGCGAATGGAAACTGATAAAATCACTGAAAGCGGGTGAAAAGCGTGAAAGGTGATTACTACCAACGCGCCACGGCATTTTTTGAGAGCTATTTTGAAGTCCCTGCGTCATATTATGAAAAGGGAATGGTGAGGCTCAAGACGGAAGCGATTCGGGACCTCATGGAACAGCTGATAGAACAGCAAGTGTTTGTCGATGAAAAGGATATTCGGCGGGAAGCGCTTCTGGACTACGATGTGGTGCTTCCGACTTTGTAAACGGTCCGAAATGTAGAAGAGGGGGTCGGAATTGAAGAAGAACACAAAAATCAGGGTGTGCAGCTATGCGAAAAGGAAAGACGGAAGCCTGATTGCAATTGAAGATCTCCATTACGAAGAACGGCAGGCGTTTGCAACAAAGGCCACGCTTGCGTTCATGAACGAGCTTTACGCAGGGAAAGCGAAATTCTTCGATTGTAGCAGCGCTCCGAACGGATCGGTACATGCGCCGTGAATGAGATATGACACGAAAATATGGGAAACGCGCAGCGGTTAAGTTTGCTGCGCGTTTTCATTTGCGGTGGAATTGTAGGCTGTTGGGGTCTGGCCCACCGGATATCAATAGACTACAATTTTAGGTATGGAGATAAAAAGTCAGATTTCATAGCGGTATACGATGGAAAGAAGCATGTTTTGCTTATCGAAAGTGCAGGAGTCGATGATGCGTTTGACGGCGTCGTACTTTTTCGAGATTGGAGCGTCGGATTCCAGCGTTTCCAAGGTACGTTTGATGGAATCCTTCATGGAAACCTCAGTGGATGCGCCGGACGCGGATTCGAGGGTGGAAAGCTCCGCGTCGATCTGGTCGATCTCTTTCTGGATGGATGCCTTGATTGCGGCGTAATCCTCAAGGGAGTCGATGCCGTTCATGTAGGCCTCGCGCGAACGTGCGAGGCGCGACAACATGCGGTCACGGTTGCGGCGGAGCTGGCCGGCGCGCGTGTCCTGCGGCTTGGGTACGTCGATGATCTGGTAGGAGATCTCAGAAGAAAACGAAAAATCGTGACGCAACTGCTGAATAAAGGATTCCTCGATCAGCTCCACGGCAATGTGCTGCGAGGTCTTACACGAACCACGCGCATAATTGTTGCACTTCAAAAAATGCGGCTGAGACCAGATAAGGGTTGCACCGCAGGATGCACAGCGGACGATGCCGCAGAGCCAGTGCTTGCGGTCGGAGGATGGACGGCCATGGTATGCCCATTGGGATTTCAACTGCTCGACGCGGAGCTGGGCGGCCTCCCATGTCTCTTCGTCGATCAGAGGCTCGTGAGCGCCTTTGGCGCAGATGATGTTTTCGTTATGGAAGTCCCGGCGGGTACGCCCGGCAGGATTCCAGCGAAGCTTTCCGATGTAAACGGGATTGCGGATGATGTATTCCACTGTGCGGTTTTCAAAGCGGCTCCCGCGATGCGTTTTGATGCCTCTGGAATTCAGGTCCTGCGCGATGGGGTAAAAGCCCTCGCCGGAAAGAAAACGATGGAAGATCTCTTTGATGAGTTCCGCTTCCTCGGGGACGGGAACAAGCACGCCGTTTTCGACCTTGTAGCCGAAGGAAGCGGTGGATTGCAGGACGCCGTTCTTCGCGTTGACGGTCATGGAGCGCTTGACCTCTTCCGAAAGGCGGACGGAATAGAATTCGTCCATCCACTCGATGATGCGCTCGATCAGACTTCCAAAGGGGCCGGCAATCAGCGGCTCGGAGACGGAAACCACGTCAACGTTGCATTTCGAGCGGAGAATGGATTTGTAGAAAATGGACTCTTCCTGATTCCGGGCAAATCGGGAATATTTCCAGACGATGATGACGCTGAATGGATGCACGGTGTCCTTTGCGGCGGCGATCATGCGCTGAAAGCCGGGACGTTTATTTGCCGCACGGCCGGAAATGCCATCGTCGTGGAAAATGAATTCGCTGGGGAGAAGCATATTGTTTTTCGCGGCGTATTCCTTCACCTTTTCAAGCTGAGACTCCGGGGAAAGGTCGGTCTGATCCTCTGTGGAGACGCGGATATAGGCAGCCGCGACAATCAAATCAGTGTTTGCCATGCGCTTGCACCTCCGAAAGCTTCTGGATGGCTTCGTCGCGTTCACGCATGACACGCAGGAACTCCTGCTTCAGGGCATAGAAAGTATCGGCGCAGACTCCGAGACGAGGTGCAAGACGAATGTTCTCGTCCAGACTGTCCAGAACGGCTTTATCACGTTCGCTGTAATTGCTCAAAGAAAAGACCTCCAAAAAAAATATGTAACGGAGTTAAAGAAAAAAATCACTTTTTACGAAGGAGCCGGAAAAGAAACCCACAGATAGACAGGAATGACGCGGCAACCAGTCCAATCGCGATCCATGCAAGAACACTGCCGTTTCCGTTCCGAATAAGGCCGTCGGTTGGAACGCTGGAATCCCAAATGATATAGAAAAGAAGCGTAAACACAAGGACTGCACAAAGGCCGACAAGCAAGAAAACGGTATATCTGAGTCCTTTATTCTGAGACCGGAGCATCTCGGTCGTCTCTTTCTGGTGCTCGGTATCACAAATTGCCACGTTCAGAGCGCCCTTGATTTCAGAGAGCTGCGTTTCCTTTTCATGGTTTCGCAGTTCCAGGCCGTGAAGCTTCTCAGCAATCTCCGGTGCGCATTCGGAAGAAGCGGATAGGCCGAATAAATCGTCGATAGACAGGTCAAGCGATTTGCAGATGGCTACGGCGTAATACAGCTTCGGGTCGGTCTGGGAGCCGTCACAGAGACGGTCAACAGCGGACTTAGAAACGCCGGAAAGCGCGATCAGGTCATTGTTCGTATAGCCCTTTGCGGCCTTGGCACGCTTGATGCTGGGCTGAAATTCCGCGATATATGGGGCTAACTCCTGAATTGCACTCATTGGGTATAACCTCCATCGTATGATTTCACGATTTTCACGGTTTTCACAGAAGATAGGTGTGAAAATCGCAATAGATGCGATAAAAACGCAAAACTGCATCTGTACGGATCTCTGCGCTTCTGCTACGATGTAGGTGTAGCAGATCGGTGGACAAATGAGGCGGTCTGCTGTAAGGCTCCGCCGCCTGTGCCAGAGGCGGCGGGGCTGACGAAGTACCATAGCACAAAATAAGTCCGATAAACGGGATGAATCCGAATTTGTGCTATAGAAAAATGAACTGGAAATTTGTGCAATATGAGCGATTGCATTTTTGAAACGTCCGTTCTAAAATATAAACACGGGATAGATATCTGGAAACGAATGAAACAGGAAAGGATGCATTGTACGATGAAGTCTGGAAAGGAAGAAGCAGTGGACATGAACGAAGATCTTATAGAGGTGCTGATGGAAGTAAAGGATAGAAAGCGGTTTATTCGGTTTCTGAATTTTTGTGTTCCGCGTCTGAATAGAGACGAGCCAGTTCGAGCAATTTGGAACGAGTGGATGCGGAAAGCTGGCTGAAAATATGGACCATTTCCATAACCTCGGCGTCGTTACTGACGTCGGGGTTATTTTTTTGCTCTGGAGTGCGTATATCGGAGTTTCCAAGAATCCAGTCGGCGGAAACGCCATAGAACTCCGCGATTTGCGGAATGTACTTCATGAAGGATTTGGAACGGCCGGACTTCCATTCGGTAATGAGGTTTTTGGATTCGATGTTGAGCGCACGGCGGAATGCCTGTCCGTTTCCGTGCTCCGATCCGATCAGCGAAAAGATTCTGTCGCGGATCTCGTCAGTCCGGTCATTGCTGCTGTCGGGGATCTCGGGGAATGCGTTTGCTGTTTTTGACATAATTATACCTCCAATTTTGTGCAAGCGTCCAAAATCACACAAAACATGTGATATCTATTGAAATCACATGAAATATGTGATATAGTACACCCGTAAAGAGAAATTGACATGAAAGGCAGAAAAACAGAGCCTTTATGGGATTGCAGCCCAGAAAGGAATTCCTTGTTTCATGTGATTTGACACAAACATGATAATTTTTTTGTTTTCGTTTGTCAAGACACCTTTACAGAAAAATCATGAATTTTATGTGAATTCAATTTGGGGGTGTAAGTATTTACGAGCTTTTTAAGGCGGAAATCGTGAAGCAGAAGCGGATACGGAAACTGACGAACGAGGACTTGGGAAAACTGACCGGCTATAAAAGACAGACGATTGACGCTTTTATGGCCGGTGCGCGTGATTCCGAAAATGTGGCGAAGGCCATTGCAAAGGTCCTTAAGATCGAGCTGTGAGGTGGGAACATATGAACGACCTTGTGTTTCTCACGCCAAACACAGAAGAGCCGTTTACGACGTCGGAAGTCATTTCAGAGTGCGCAGGCGTCCAGCATCACACTGTGACGAGGCTGATACAGCAGCACGAGAGTGATTTCAGAGAATTCGGACTGCTTCGATTTCAAATCGACGCAGTGAACAATCCCGGAGCAAGGGGAACGAAATACACAAAAACATATCGGCTGAATGAACAGCAGGCCACGCTTCTGCTCACGTTTCTGAGAAACACGCCGATGGTCATTGCGTTCAAAAAGGAACTGGTTCGTCAATTCTATGCCATGAGGGAAGAGCTGATGAATGTACGGGCGGTTCGTGCGGCGCGAAAGCCCATCCGGATCGAAATGACGGATGCGATCAAGTCATTGCCGGACAGTCCGCATAAACAGCTCAAGTATGGTCAGTACACCGATCTGGCATATCGGGCGGCTATTGGAAAATCGGCACGGCAGATACGAGCCGAGCGCGGCGCAGACAAAAATGCGAACGCAAGCGATTACATGACGTCGGACGAACTGCAGGCAATATCCGCGATGGAAAACCGGGTATCAGTGCTTCTGCAAGTCGGCATGGGCTATCAGCAGATCAAGGAACTTTTGGCACAGACGCAGCGCAAGGAGGAATTATGCCGTACATGAAAGGGAAGCATTCGGTCTTGATCCGGAAGCACTTTGAGGACCGCGAAAGCTGGCTGGAAGGGCGGCAGGAGTTGGGAATCGGAGGCTCAGACGCGGCGGCGGTATGCGGGCTTTCTCCGTGGACATCCCCTGTAGAGCTATGGAAGATCAAGACCGGGCAGAAAAAGGCCAAAGATCTTTCGGACAACGCGGCGGTGGAACGCGGCGTTCGGATGGAGCCGGCGCTCCGGGAATTGTATGCGGCGATGAATCCGCAGATGGAAGTGAAGCATTATCCGTATGACATTCTGTCACAGCTCGAACGGCCATGGCTGACGGCGACGCTCGACGGAGAACTGACCGATGAGAACGGGCGGCAGGGAATCTTGGAAATCAAGACCGGGCAGCTCATGAAAAAGGCCGACTATGACAAGTGGGCGGACGGAAATGTGCCAATTTGGTATCTCTGCCAAACAAATTGGCAGCTGCTGGCGACCGGATGGGATTTCGTCGATCTGTTTGCGGCGCTTCAGGATATTCGCGGAGACTGGTCGATCAGGACACGACGCATCGAACGCGCCGACCATGAAGAGGATCTTGCGTGGCTGCTGGAAAAGGCGGAAACGTTTTGGGGCTATGTGCAGAAGCGGCAGATGCCGCCGATGACGCTGAGTTTATGAAAAATGGAGGGCTGAAAATTGATCGTAGAGGTGAAATTTTACCGCGAGAGGGCGCAGGCTTACGTCGGACGGGGCTACAGCTATGACACGGAAATGCCGTTGAAGGTCGGCGACCGTGTGATCGTTCCGGCGGGCGGAGGAAAGAACCGGGCAATCGTTACGGCGGTGAACGTGCCGGAGGAGAGCGTCAATCCGGATTATTTCCCGCTGAAAAAGATCGAAGAATATGACGTGCCAGAGGTGGATGGCTGATGGAAACCACCGAGATCCGGATGATAACCGACCTCGACAAGGCCATTCCACAGAGTCTGGACTTCAACTTTGAGGAAGTCAAGGCGTGGCTGGCGAAAAATCTGGCGGCGTACAAGTCGATGGTGGTCACGGAGGAAGCCATCGGCGCGTCAAAGGCCGACAAGGCGAAGATCGCCAAGATCAGCAAGGCAATATCCGAGCAGCGCATCGCCATCAAGAAACGCTATCTGGAGCCGTACAACGTCTTTGAGGCGCAGATGAAGGAGCTTTCCGGCATGTGTGACGAGGCGGCAAAGAACATCGACGTGCAGATCAAGGCGTTCGATGAAAAGCGGAAGGCCGAGAAACGCGAGACGCTGAGAGGATATTTTGATTCCGTCAACACACAGGCGTGGCTTTCGTTTGAGCGGATCGAGAATCCGCGCTGGATGAATGTGACCTATGACGTGGAAACGGCCAAGGCAGACATTCAGACGGCTGTGACGGCCATCGGCGAGAACGTCACGACGATCACAGAGTCCGGCGGCGAGTTTGAAAACGAAATGCTACTGGAATACCAGAAAACGCTGGACCTCGGAGCGGCCATGCGGCGCGGCAGCGAACTGAAACGCATGAAGCAGGAGCAGGAAGCCAGAAGGGCTGCGCAGGAGGCCGCTGAACGCGCGAGACGGGAAGCACAGGAAAAGGCGGAACGGGAACGTGCAGAGCGCATGGCGCAGAAGAAAGTAGAAACAGAGGCGGCAGAGCGTGCGGAAAAGCTCCTGAACGCGGAGATGGCTCCGGAGCCGGTGCGCGTGGAAGAACCGCAGGAAGCTGAACAGGTGCTGGATTTCCGGTGCTTCGTGACGAAAAGCCAGATGATTGCACTGCGGGATTGGCTGAACGCCAACGGGATTCGCTTCTGCCGCGTGCCGAAATTTGGAGATTGAAAAGGGAGGAACTGAACGATGAATGCAGCAAACAGACTGACGCCCAGTGCGCCGAAGCAGACGTTCTCAAGCGCCATCACGTCGAACGCGATGCAGGGCTTGATCCAGAAGTCTTTGAAGGATTTCAAGGCGGTGGCGAGATTCACGTCTACGATGATCTCCGCCGTAAACGCATCCGATCAGCTGAAAGCCTGCGATCCGGGGAGCGTCGTGGCGGCGGCGCTTCGCGGCGAGGGCATGGGGCTGAATCTCGGAATGGGCTATTACCTCGTTCCGTATGGACAGACGTGTACGTTCGTCATTGGCTACAAGGGCCTCATTGCGCTGGCGCTTGCGACCGGCCAGTATGAAGATATCGACTGCATGGATATTCGAGAGGGCGAGTATCAGGGCAGAGACCCCCGTACCGGAAAGCCGAAGTTCGATTTTAACGTCTACGAAATGGACGAGGACCGAGAGAAAGCGCAGACCATCGGCTACTACGCTTATTTCCAGCTCAAGGACGGCATGTTCCGGTCGGAATTCTGGTCGATGAACAAACTGATCTACCACGCGGAAAAATACGCGCAGGCGTTTGACCGCGAGAAATATGAAAGGTTCATTTCCGGCGAAATGACGGCGGAAGAGGAAGCAAAGATGCGGAAGTCCACGCCGTGGTATGACGTGGGATACGGTCAGGACCGGATGTGCAGAAAAACGGTGCTTCGGAGTCTCCTGAATTCCGGCTATGCGCCGCTTTCCAACGAGGTACGGTATGTGCTCGACAACGACTCCGAGGCAGGAATCATTCCGGACATGCCGATCATCAACGTGGACAAGGCTACCGGAGAGGTGACAGGCACAACGGAGAACCCTCCAGCCATCGAGGCGGTGCAGGAAGAAGAATTCTTTGAAGCTGCGGCGGTGGAAGAGGAACTGACGCGCCGGAAAGATGCCCAGCCGGAAAAAGTTCAGGAAGCAGTGAAAAATCAGCAGAGAACTGCGGCTGCGAGCAAAGCCAGGAGAATCGACACGGAAACCATGGGTGACGGCTTTTTCGGCGGTGGTGAAGGATGAGGCCGATCAACAGCGCGATCATTACAGACCCCAAGGACCCGAAAAGAAAGACCTGCGAAACCATGGTGATCTGGGGAAAGGTCACGCGGGACGCAAAGGTCGAGTACACAAAAGGCTCCGACACGCGGCCTCCGATGCCAAAGGTCACATTCGGCGTGGCATACGAGGACAAACGCTTCATGAACATCATTTCCGTCGGAGAAAGCCCGCAGACGAACATCGCACAGCGCGTAAGAAAGGGCGATCACGTTCTGATCGCCGGTAAATGGTCCAGCAAGGACTATCAGAACAGCGCGGGTGAGAACAAGACATGGACAGAACTTCGGATCGAGCAGATCGACATTCAGAGCGACAGCTATCGGGAGGAAATGGTGGACTGCCTCTGGACAGCGTTTGCAAACGCGATGTCGAAGGGCTATATCCACGACCGGAGCGAATTCATGCGGGCTTTTAACACGGGCTTTGTGGATGCGTTCTGGGAGCTTTGCCAGAACATGCAGGGTGAGGAACCGCAGGAGAACGGAGAAGGGGATGCAGCAGCTGGCGATGATTATGAGCTGACGATTTGAGGTGCTTCGATGGACGAAATCAGAATCATGATAAAAATGCCGCCGAGGACAAAGAAAAATCACAGCCAGATCATCTTTAACAAGAAAACCGGGAAAAGAATGGTCATTCCGTCGAAGCAGTACAAGGAGTATGAGCAGGCGTGTCTGTGGCAGATCCGAAAGCCTGCGAAGCCGGTCGATGTTCCGGTCAACGTGAAGTGCGTATATTACATGCCGACGCACAGGCGGGTTGACCTCTGCAATCTGATCGAGGCGACAATGGACATTCTGGTATTGGCCGGAGTTCTTGCGGATGACAACAGCTCCATTGCGGCGGCACATGACGGGAGCCGGGTCTTATATGACAAGGACGAGCCGCGAACAGAGATCACGATCACAGAATTATACGAATGAAACGGGAGGCAGAAATATGAGATCCGGACGTGAAAATGTGCTGATTTTGGCGGCACTGCCATGGAACAGCGTATACAGGGACGATCCCATTGAAAAACGCACATACGACACGCAGGAGGAAATCAATTTCTGCCTCCAGCGCTGCCCATACGCAGATACGGAGTGCTGCAACTGTCTGGGCGGCGGTACGCACGAAAAGAAAGGCCGTCCGAGTGTTGAAGAAAAGATCGACGTGGAGCGGCTGAAGGAAATGCTCCGGCTGAAGGTGCCGCAGAAAAAGATCTGCGAGGAGCTTCGGATCAGCCGGTCGTCGATATACAACTACAAGAAGAAAATGGGGGTGGTTTAGGGTGAAACATTGTCTGATGGAGGTGAAAAAATGACATTACTTGAGCTGCAAAATGTTCTTGGGGAACAGATATCTGCGATGGTGAATGGTACGGCGGACGTGGAACACGCGAGAGCGATTGCCAGCATTGCAAAGCAGATGATAAACAATGCCGACGTTGTTATGCGTGCCGACAAATACACAAAAGCGGACGGAAAGCGTATCAATAGCGTTGTAGGAGAACTGAATGGCGGTTAGGTTTACTGCGGAGCAGGACGCTTTTCTTCGGGAACACACACAAACTGCACGGACTTATTATGATCTGACAGAGCTGTTTGTGGCGAGGTTTCCGGAGCATCCGACGGATTTTCGCAATTTGCAAAAAAGAGTGCATAAGCTTGGAATTCGCAAGGGAACGCACAATGTACGCAGAGAACTGTTAAGACCGAAAAACCCCGTTGGAACGGTCATATGGAGTGGAAAAAAGCCGGCGAGGGTGAAAACGGAGAACGGTTATGCCGCCGCAAACAAATATTTCAAGGAAAAGTATTTTCCAGGGAAAGACGGAAATCTTGTATGGCTGGACGGGAACCCAAAAAACTGCGCAAGGGAAAACGCGGAGCTTGTTGAAAAGAGCGTATACGCTTCTCTCTGCTGGCGAGGGTGGTTCTTCACAGACCGGGAGCTGACCAAGACGGCGATATTGACGGCGAGATTACTCCTGTTTTTCCCGGAGTATACGCACAACGAAAATCAATATCTGAAAATTGGGAGACGTTGATGGAAAAAGAAAAGGTCGTGGAAGCACTTCGATACTGTGCTGAGAACGAAAAGAACGGATGCGGGGTATGCCGATACAGGCCGTTCGTCCACTGCAAGCAGAGGCTTTTCAATGATACGATTGATTTGATTGAAAAGCTTTCAAATGAAAACGCACGGCTGAAAGAATCACTGATGGGAGCGCCGACACCGTGCGACGATTGCGTGACGGGGTGGGGAAATCCATATACAAGAAGCTGCATGGATGAATGCGAACGGCTGAAGGATTTTCTGAAAGAACGGGAGAATGCATGAAAACGGAAATTTTGAAGATCAAGGGAGACTGGATGGAGGTCGCTTCCGATTGCCGGTCAACGGTCGGAAAGCCACCGCTCGACCATGAGCCGAGCGTAGATTTCAAAAGGAAAATTCTCATTGCGGAGCACAGCCCGATCCGGGATATCTCCGTAAAATGGACATGGCACGGCATCAAGAGTTGGGTGGCGACGCATTGGAGCCGCCACAAATTTGAGAAGTACATCAAAAGCCAGCGTTCAGACCGGACGGGGATACCGCGCGACAAACTGCCACAGGACGCGCCTGTTGACTTCACAGGCGAAGCAAATGTGCAGTCGCTCATTGACACCATGCGCAAGCGCTTGTGCCGCCAGTCCTCGCCGGAGACGCGGCAGTATGCCGAGGACTTTAAGACGGCGCTGCATGAGATCGAGCCGGAAATTGCGGATGTGCTGGTGTGCAACTGTGTCTATCGAGGATTTTGCTCAGAAATGAATCCGTGCGGATTCTGGGATTGGTTCTCTAGGGACATGACGAAGGATGAACTTGTTTCGTGGGAGAGACGTTATGGAAAGTATAATCAGTGGCTCCAAAAAACCAAAAATTGATTTAACAGGATACTCCTTCGGTGAGTTCAAAGTACTAGAAGAAGGTGAACCCAAAATCAGGAATGACGGCCATAAGGTAAGACAGTGGAAGTGCTTGTGCTCATGCGGAAACATACGTTACTTATCCACGCAGGAGATAAAAACGAAAAAACGTAAGAGCTGCGGGTGCAAGAACAACGAATACAGAAGGGAAAATGCAACGATACATGGAGACAGTCATAAACGCCTTCATAACATTTGGAGTGGAATGCGCGCAAGGTGTTACTGCGAAACGGAATATCATTACAAATGGTATGGGGCGCGAGGAATCAAGATGGATGATAAATGGAGAAATGATTACTGCGCGTTCAAAAAATGGGCACTTGGCGCGGGGTATTCTCCTGAATTGTCTATCGACAGAATCGATAACGATGGTGATTATACGCCAGATAATTGCAGATGGGTTGACCATAAGACGCAATGCAACAATACCAGAAGAAACCACTATATTGAAGCATTTGGGGAAAAGTTGACTATGTCCCAGTGGGCAGATAAGACGGGAATCCCATACGCTACAATTAAAAGAAGGATTAAACGAGGCTGGAAACCAGAATGTGTCGTTACAAAACCGATTCAGAAACCAACGAATAGAACGGCAGATATGGTTGCCACGACGCACATCGACGAACGCTATGAGGCGTACAATAAACTCTTTTACAGGCAAAGGAGACGTGAAAATGCCTAATGTGACGCAGAACTGCCCGAACTGCGGAGAAAGCATTACGCGGCGGCTCAAGAACGGATACCGGCATATTTTCTGCGGGCCGGAGTGCTACCACGCTTACATGAAAAAGCAGGAACAGGAACGGGACTCGGCAAAGCCGGAACGATTGAAGGCGAGAAAATGGGACGGGATCATGATCCGGATCACAGCGCTGCTGCCGGTATTTGCCGAGTTTCAGCCGGCGGTCGGCGCGGTCTATTCGTCGGAAAAGTATCAGTACCGCAGCGAACGGCCGGGATATGTGGTGACGGTGAACGGACACAGGGTGAACGTCCGATGGAACGAATGCATGGAGGTATAGCATGACGGAAAAACAGGAGCTGTATTACACGCTTTATATGTCCGGGAGATCGATGGGACAGATTGCACAGAAGTACGGTGTGAATCGGTCTACGGTCTCGCGGATCATTGCGCGGGCGGAAAATCATCTGCAAAAGGCGGACCGGCTGAAAATGCAGGTGGAGGCCGCGCAGAAGGGAGCGGCGGTATGAGCAGGGCGGTCCTTATCAGCATCCGGCCGGAATGGTGCGAGAAAATTGCTGACGGCGAAAAGACCATCGAGGTGCGCAAAAGTCGTCCTCAGTTAGATGGGCCATTTAAGGTCTACATCTATTGCACGAAGGATTCGAAAGAACAGTTTTGGACAGGGCCACGATATTCCTATGTGGATGACCATAGCCACAATATGTTTGATAAATGTGGAAACGGTAAAGTCATAGGGGGTTTTAACTGCTACCGTGTGACAAATCTTTTTGCGAATAGTCTTTTTTGGCTGAGCGAAGAAGACATCTTGCATACTTGCCTATCTGCCAATGAGATTCGAAAGTATGCAAACGGCGCACATGGATTATACGGCTGGCATATTTCCAACCTCAGAATTTACGATCACCCGCGCGATCTGTGGGAGTTTACTGTCCTGCGGAAGACAAAATACGGACTTGCACCCGTGCCCATCACCCGCCCGCCGCAGAGCTGGCGGTATGTGGAGGAACTGAAATGACGAACTATGTGAAAGCACCGGCGGACGTGCTGAACGTGAACTGCACCATCTGCTGTCCGAACGGGCATATTCTCGGTGCGTTTGAGGCACGCGACACGCTCCGGGTCAAGCACAAGGGGAGGCTGCTGACGTTCCGCTCCGGCTATGCAGAGATCGAGGTCGTCTGTGAGCGGTGCGGAAAGACGGTAGAAATGAAATTGCAGGAGCCGAATCTATATGTGAGGGAGAGACGGTAAATGGTGACAATATACGGGTACAGCGATGATTTGGTCGTGGTCGAGCACAGCGAACACGGAGACTATGAGATCGACTGCTATGACAAAGAGGTTCGCTTCCGGTTTACGGATGGAACGGTCATTCTCATCGGATACGGAAAGGAAAATCTCGGCATATGGTACATCGAAAGAGAGAACGTCGGGACAGCGGAGCAGACGCTTTTGATCTGCGAGGATGAAGAGGCCGACCCGCACAGCGACGTTTTCAGCATTGAGGCGGAAATTGAATCACACGATGTCTTGAAGATTGGGAGGTAAAAATGGTAGAAAACAAGCTTTATTTCAGCATTCGCGGAGAATTCGGCGTGCAGATGACGTTTGAGGCAAAGGAAGAACTCCCCTATGAGCTGATGTCAAGGTGCATCAATAAGGACGAAGTGCTGCGGCTTCTCTGCCTTGAGAAAGCGGGATACACAGCGGAGGACATTCAGGTCATTTCACAGGAGGAATACAAAGAGAAGTACGGAGGAAGCGACGATGAATAAGAAAACGCAGAAGGCCGTCGCGGCGGTGACGCTGTTTCTTGTGATCTTCCTGCCGCTGGCGCTGATGCTGCGCTTAGTCTAGGGAGGACAAAAATGGAGGGCAAATTACAAGCGACCTGTGAGCTATGCAAGTATCGGGAGTACCGGGATGGCTATTTATATCCGTACAGATGCCTGAGAGACAAGGGCAAGACCTATTCCGAAATGGAATGGTTTTACAAGGTGCTTGCGTATCAGAAATGCCGGGATTTTTGCCCGAGGGAGGCAGTGGAAGATGTCAAGACTGACGAAGCGTAAGAAAAAGAAGGCACAGAAACACGCTTTCTGGAAAGTACACAGAGCATATGACGTATACGGCGGGGAAGAGTACATCTGGGCTGCACATGGGAATCCCATCGTTGATATTGTCTGCTCGAATTGCTACCAAGACGCGCCGACGGTGCGCGGACATGAAGAGGATACGGACATTTTGAGGTGGGCACTTTTGAAGAAAAAATGTCCGCACTGCGGATACCGGATGGATTTTTGAACGATGGAGGGGCGGAAAATGGCGGGGATTGACCTTGAAAAGGTTCTCGAAGAGATGACGGAAATGTCTGATGAAGAGTTGGAGCGGCTTATGAAATCAATCCGGGAGGAAAACCGCGATGCACATTCGCCGGACGATGGGTGGAGCGACTATCCCATGGGTACGGCAAAATGGGACGTAACAGAGGAGGTCAGCCCCGGAACGCAGATCTATTGGGTGACGTGCTCAAAGTGCGGAAGAAAACGGCCACTTTTCAACTATGTAGACAATGCATGGCTCATGCAGGAATATCCCTTCTGCAATTGCGGGGCAAAGATCGTTGGTGTGAACGAGATTTTTGAATTGGAGTGAAAGTATGGACAAATATGTGAATGCGACGAAGCTCATTGAGAAAATCGACGGAGAACTTGATCTATTCCGGAAGGAAGATGGAACTCTACCGGAGCCGGAAGGGAGACCACATAGCTGAGATGGAAAATCTGAAACGTTTTTCACTCGAAAAAATTAAACTATATGATAAGGTCATGCACGAGAAATACGGAGAGGGGTTTGTGGGCGCGATCAACAAACCAAACCAAAGTTTTTCGATGCTGTTTGACATAGGTTACGACACGATTTGGATGACGGTGACATATAATCACGGCTGGTTTTTGGAGAGAACGGGCATACAAAGCATCGGAGACTTCAGCCTGGAGGCGGAAGATACGATTGGATCGTTTGACTGGGAAAAGGTAAAAAAATATATGATTGTCCACCACAAGATGTATGGCTATGGAGTGGTCGTAGAAAGCGGTTTACTTTCAATCTGCGGTTTTTTCGCACAAATCAACTTTGAGCACGGTCCGCTTGCGAGATTCTCTGGTGAAGAATACCGAGAGTTCACAAAAATCGGTCCGTGGGGCGAGGAGGACTTGAAATGACCATTGAGGAAGCCCTGATGTGGATGGAGAAACGGGCTGACGACCGCGCGGAACGTGGGGTTTTGGGGATGTATAACAAATGAGAGAATATGAAGCTAAGACCATTTTTGTATGCAACACAATCACCGGCGGCGTCTATGAGGTGAAAAAGGGCTTTGACATCGACGAGAAGTGCATAAAGAATATTTTGGAACGCGTTAAAGCGCGTGGAGAGGAATATGCTGTGTTTATGCTTCCGGGCGTTGTAAAGCATGATGATATCGAGAAATTAGCCAATGCCATTTCGGATTGGAGACGATTTCAAGATGCCAGACTCCCAGAATGCATGTATGGAACACCAGAAGCGATTGAAATCTTGACGGACGGGATGGAGAAACCGTATGGCGAAGCATGACCAGAGGTGGCGTGATGCCAGATGGAAGCAAAAGAAACGACAGAGAGACGCTGAAAGCAAGCGACGGGAATGGGAACTGTCATAATTTGCACGGCAGGCGGACGAAGCGCTTGAGCATATGCGGCAATTCTCCGATTGGGCGGAGCCGCTGATAGAAAGACTTGATTTTTTGAAGGAAATCGGGCCGGGAGTCAACTTCGCGGAGATACTGGAAGGAACCAAGTACAGATTCGTTTCGCAGAAGTACAACGGCGATGGAACATATGACGTTTCCTTCGAGGTGGACGTACTGAGCAACGACGGCAAGCATGAAAAGCTTGGCGTGCTGCATGGGACAGCGCTTCGCGTCACATGCTTTGCAGGCGAACTAAACGTACATGGAGGTGTGGACATTCGGGCGTAAAAAAAGGCCACAATCGGAAGAATTAAACGGACTGCACAATTTATTCTTGCTTTTTGCGGGAAAGTGTGGTATAATTAGGTAAAAGAATATAGAAATGACGTGCCGCTTCGGGACTGTTTCCATGATTGGAGACGAACGAAGCGGCTTTTTTTGTTGGACGGGAGGAAGCATGAGCGAGTTGGTCAGTGAGCTGGAACAGCAGGAATATTTCACGCAGCTTGCCAGAAAAACCTCCGAAAGCCTTGCATTTTTTTACTGCTGCATCAAATACGATGTTCCGTTCGCGCGCGACTGCGTGCCGCGCGACGACGGGCGCGACAGGTGGCTTTCGTACCTCGACAATCTGCACATCAAAAAGCTCGATGTGAACAAGTCCGGAGAACCCTATGGCTTTCTGGACGGGCTGACGGACATCACGAAGATCTTCGGAGAAGGTCTGAAGGATGGCGAGTTCACCAAGGCCGTTTCCGCAGAGAGAAACGCCCAGACGGCAAAGGCAGGAACGGTAAGGCAGCGGAAGGACTGGGGAAACGACTATTCCAGCGAGGATTACGCAGAATTCGACAGAATTTATGAAGTCCTCGTTTCGGATTTTGGCGGAGAGGATGCAGTCAGCGCAAAGCAGCAGCTGATCCTTCGCAATGTGGCGCGCTGGATGAAGCAGATGAACGACATGACGGCGGCCGGAAAATTCGACGCGGCAAAGAAGCTGTCCGCCATGATACAGGAAAACCTTGCAAGCGAAAATCTGCGCAAGAAGGACGTTCGGCCGGCGGACGTGATACGGCTGGACGAGATCACGGACAGACTGGAAAAGGCCGGACTGCTGAAAAACGGAAAGCAGTGCAGCCCGGACGAGATGTTTGAATATTTCTTTGGCCGAAAGCCGAGATATCCCTATACGGCGGACGCAGTTGACCAGATGATCCTAATCAATGAGAATCGGATGCGCCAGAACGACGGAATGCCGGAGCTTTCCACGCTGCCGGACGAGATGCGCATTCACGACGAACTGGGAGAATTCGCTTCGGAGCCGAACGAGGAAGAAAAAGAGGCTTACGATAAATTGGGCCTCATCAGAATGCCGCCGCTGAAAGACGGCGCGAAGAAATAGGACGGTGATGAGAGTTGGCGAGACGATACGGAAAAGTGTGGTCTGCCGGCTAGTTGAATAGGGCGTCGGATGGATTCAGAAGCGCGAGGTCGAGCAGCGGGATTACACCTCGTTTGAATCAGAGTGGTGGGCGTTTTTGATCTGGGTGATCCGCTGGTATCCCGACAAGGGCTGCGACCTGTTTCGGGATGAGTTTGCGGACTACGCAAACGAAGAAATCATGCAGCGGCTGATGATGCGTGCCTACGCGAGAAACGCGGATGTGGCATTCACGGGAACGCGCGGCATCACGAAAACGAGCACAAAATTCAAGTATGCCATGCTGAGCGGATTGGTTTGGCCGGGGACGCAAAGCGCCTATTACGGCCCAAGCTACAAGCAGATGGCGCTGATTGGAAGCAAGCAATTCAAGCAGATCGCGCACGATTATCCGGCATTGGCAAAGGGATGGCGCGTGACGGCTGAGAGCAAGGACGATTTCAAGATAGAAACGGACCTTGGAAGCGCATTTTATATTTCTGCCTTCCGTGGAGACAACATCCACGACGTGACGGCGGAGGAATTTGCACAGGAAGAAAATCCTCCGTTTGATTTTACCGAGTATTCGACGATCGTTCTTCCGGCGGTCCGTCTGCGGCACAACGTAGATGGAAAGCCAGATGAAAATTTCGTTGCATATAAAAACCACTCCATTACGAGCGCGGGAAGAAAACAGCATCCGTCCTTTCCAGTCCGATGCGACACATTGAAGGAAATGTATCGCGGGGAAAGCGCGTTTGCATACGACATGAGCTGGGAATGCGTAGTTTTGCAGCAGATGCGGCCATATTCGTGGGCGCAGAAGCTGAAATCGAAGCTGACGCCGGAGCGCTGGATGCGCGAGATGGAAAGCCGGTACACCGGCGCGGACGAATATCCGATCATTGCGGATGAAAGCCTTTCGGAGAGCTGCTGTCTGCTTTCGATGGAACGGCAGCACTGCTGCAAATATCCGGGGTGCAAAACGGAACCGCAGGATGTGACCTACATCGTATGCTATGACGTTTCCTATGAGGACGCGAAAAAGAACGCGAAATGCGCCGTCGGCGTATGGAAGCTCACGAAGCAGACGGATTTCCTGAAACGGGATCGGTTTTTGAAGCAGCTGGTATGGCTGGACGATTGGCCGCCTCCGGATAACGCCATGAAGCAAGCCAGAAAGCTGAAGGACGTGTGGTATCGGTTCTGCTTTGACGGCGGAAACACGACCTACATTGCGATAGACGGATGGCAGTACGGCAAGGCGGTCATTGAGGACCTCATGAAAGATCTCGGAGATGGGCTTCCGCCGCTTTGCATCCTCGACCACACGGAATATACGGCGCTGGAGCTGGACGGGGCGCTGCCGGTCATTTATCCCATCAAGGCGGGCGGAAGCGGCGTGACGGACCCGGATGTGGAAATGATCCGGTATGCGCAGACGCAGTTTGACAACCACAATGTACAGCTGCTGACGATGAACACGCGCGAGGGCGTGGAGGCGTACAAGCGGCTTCACAAGATCAAGGACGACGATCTGGATTATCAGATCGCGAGGCCATATCAGAAAACGCGGGAGCTTTCGGGCCAGATCCAGAACCTGAAAGCCGTGCCGTCGGGCGCGGGCTTCAGCGAAAAGCGTATTTCACGGGCGATCCAGCGAGACAGCTGGTCGGCCATCAAATACGGACTGCGGCTGGCGCAGAAACTGGAAAAAGAGCTGGCCTTGAGCGAGATCCGGAAGAAAAGCGATTGGGACGAAATGCTCAAGAGGTATCAGGGACGCGAAAGCGTCCGGAACGCAGGCCCTGCGCAGGGTGCGGGACGCCTTGTGACGCAGAGACACGGAGGAAGGATTTTTTGAGATGACAGAAGATCAGACGAAGGTATACCGGCTATATGCGCTGCGCGTGACACAGGAGGCTGTGGAAACGGCGATGCGCGAACGGTTCAGCAGGATCGCACCGGGATACATCCTGATCTATACGGCGGGTGCTCGGCCAGAGGGCGGCATGGAGATCGACGGAGAAAACGTGAAGCGGCTGACGAAGGCAGACGAAGACTGGATCATGAGCTGCGCGACGGCGCTTCTGCGGGAACGGCTGGAAAAGGAAAAGCCGAAAACAATGGAGAATCTGAGCCGGATGATCGACGAGCTGTCAAGCGCGCTGGCAGAAGAACGCAGAAAGCAGGCCGGAACGGCGGAGGATGCGGAAAATGGCGATAGAGACAAGCGAACTGAATAAGCTCCAATACGCCGCGTTCCCGCAGATCTTTGAAAAGCTCCGGACGATGGCGGCAGAAAATCAGGGGATGCCGATGAGCGCGATCTCGACGGCATTTGCCGGGATCAATGCCGGACGCTACGGGATGGCGAATCCCTACATTCAAAATCGCCGCGTCAAGCAGATATCCTCGCTGCCGGTCAATTTCACGAAAGATAAGGTCGGCGAGATGCTCACGGCTCCGTATGACAGCGAGCAGCCGCTCCGGCAGGTATCGCACATTCTGGAATACACGGCATATCCACTGTTTCACATCCGGAAAACGTACCAGAATCTGCTGACCTATCACAGTTATGTGATGCCGCGAATGGTATCCGGAGAGGATACGAAAAAGGACGATTTCCTGCGGGAATGGAAGCTGACGGAAAAGCTCCGGGAGGAATTCAAGCCCAAGGAAAACGCGCACCAGATCGTCGGGCAGGTTGGGGTAGAAGGCAAGGTTTTCTACTACCCGCGATACAGCGTGGACAAGAGTCACAACAAGGTGAACTACGCATTCATGCAGCAGCTGCCCAGCGACTGGACGAAGATCACGGGATATAATAACGTTTCCAAATATACGGTCGCCTTCAACATGATGTACTTCCTGCAGCCGGGATGCGTGCCGGAACAGTTCGGAGAGCTGTTTCTGCCGTATCTGTACGACTTTGGAAGCGTGGTGCAGAAGCCGGAAGGAACGGGAACAAGCGTTGTTTTTGCGCAGAAAACGCGCATTGACATGCAAAAATTCCAGCGGATTCAGGCGATGGGCGATATGCCGGGGACACCGGATGTCTATTATCAGAACGGACGATGGTATTACTGGGTCTATTTGCCGGTCGATTCGATTTTCCCGTTTGAAGCGGACGATGTGAGCCGGACGGCAATCTCACCGTTCGCGGGACTCTTCCTGAACATGATCCAGCTGGCGCAGATGGAACAGATCCAGCTGGAATTGATCCAGAATCCGCTTGTGAGCCTCCTGCACGGAGAAATTCCCTATCGGGACGACAAAGCAGCGTCATCTGAGGATCAATACAAGCTCAGCAACGCCGGGCGGCTTCTGTTTGAAGCAATCTGGTACGACATGCTGCAGGCCAACAATACAAGCGGCATCGGTCTGTATCTGGCTCCGGCGGAAAACATGAAGTTGGAGAGCCTTTCGGAGGCTCCGTCGGCCATGGACATTGTGAAGCAGGGCTACAGCGACACAATGAGTCAGGCTGGTATGGGCGCAATCATTCCACTGGGAGACGATCCGAAGGCAGGAACGGCGCAGATCTCGCTTCAGATCGAAAGTAAGTTCATGCAGACGGTCTACCGCGATTTTGAGCGGATGATGAATGCCATTATCAAAAAGCTCAATCTCAAATACGACTGGAAATTCGTCATGTTTGGAGATATTGCGGAGGACGAAAAAACGCTCGAACGGTGCATGAATGGGATGGAACACGGAATTCTGCCGGACACCATTCTTTATAACGCGCTGCTTGACCGGTCGATGCTGGACGATCTGTGTTTGTCGGATGCGGTATTCAACAGCGGTATCCTCGACAAGCGGCTGCCGCTGGTGACGGCATACAACATGAAGCAGGATTCCTCGGGACTGCCGCCGCAGTCTCCCGGACGGCCGAAGGGCGACGGAAACGTGACGGCGGACGGAAGCGAGACGATGATCGACCAGTACGGAGGTACGAATGATTGAATTTCTGACGGAAAAAGATCTTCCGGCGATCAACAAGGCGCTGAACGACTGGAAAAACGTTGAAATTCAGCGGACGAAGGATCTGATCCGCGTGGTGGAGATCAGCGCGAGGGTGATCGAGAAGAAGGAAATCGCGCGGAGCTGAAAAGAAAATAGAGTGCTTGCGGTAGGATAGTACCGCAAAGGGGCTGGATAGAGTCAACGACACGGAAACGTGCCGTTGGCTCTTTTTGTTTTTTGCGGAAGGGAGAAAGAACATGGCTCGGCTGAAAGAACGGTTTGATTTTGAAAACGGCGCACTTGCGGCCGTGCGCGATGCAGCGCGGGATGTGACAGGCGCCTATCAGGATGCGGCAAGAGGGCTGGACACACTCAAGGAGCTGGTCTTGATCGAGCTGGGAATGCCGAAAACGGCGGACGTTCTGCACAGGCTGGCGCATTTGCAGCCGCAGCGCTTTGACGGGGTGGGTGATCTGCTCCACCAGAGGCACATCTTACAGATCTACCCGGCGACCGAAGAATACGCGGACCGGCCGGAAAACCTCGACGAGGTCTTTGAAGCGGCCATTGAAATGCTGCAGAGGATCGAAGATGCGCTCCGGAAATGCGTGGAGGTTTGCGACGGAAACGGGATGTATCCGCTCGGACGCGGGTTTGAAAATTTGCAGATGGAAAACAGCCGGAGCTACGAAAAGCTCCTGTATGCGTGGCAGATGTATTCCGAGCACGAAATGAGCGCGACCAGCTTCGAGGGATGGATCGAGGGACTTTACAGACAGGACGGTGATTGAAAATGCCGCTGACAAAAAACACCAACTCGCTTGCGACGGGACAGCTTCGCGTACTGCAAAGGCTGAATCCATACGAATTCGGCGTGGAGCTGTGGCTGATGCGCGAGGGCGTGAATCGGAACAAATGGGATTATCGGAATCTGGAAAAGTTCTACAAGACGTTTGTGGGACAGCCGATTTTGATCGCCTACGTTCTGGGAAAGGTCGGAGACGGACACAACAGCCAGCTCCGGACGGACCCGAGAACGGGCGAAAAATACTATTCCTACATGGATGGGACGGCGGAACGCATTGTCGGAACGCTGTCGGATGATGAACGTGATTTTTCCCTCAAGAAGAGGGATGGTCAGACCTGGATCGTGGCAAGGGGAAAGCTTTTCGCTTTCTACGCAAAGGAGGCCGTGGATGAGATCGTGCGAACAGGGCGCATGGACGTATCCGTGGAAACTCTGATCGAGGAAAACCGCATGGACGGAGACATTGAGATTGAGGAGGTCTGGCGGGGACTTGGCGTCACGATTCTGGGTGCGGGCGTTGCTCCGGCGATTCCGGGGGCCAACATCGCTCGGCTTGCCGCGCTGGGAGAAGAGTTTAAGACATTGAAGCTCAAGGCGGCATCTTTACAGAAGGCCCCGGACGGAGAAAACGGACCCGAAAACGGGAATTTACAACACGAAGGAGTGAAAACATTGAAACCTTACAGCAAGAGACAGCTCAAGGAGCTTTCCGCGCGCTTCGACGGTTATAAGGTTCTGGCGGCAGGTGAGAAGGACGGAAAGGTCTATGTCTGCCTGATGACGAAGGACGGCGCGTATAAATCCTACATTCTGGAAAACGCCGCCGAGACCATCGTGCCGGAACGCTTCCAGACGCTTTCCATCAATGCAGTCGCGCAGTTTGGCGAAGATCAGCTGACAACGGACGCGGCGGATTTTGTGGATGTGATCTGCGGAGAAACGAACACCAAACTGAACGCGGCGGAGAAAAACGTGGAAGCGCTGACTCAGCAGCTGAACAGCGCGAACGCGCAGGTCGCGGCAATGCAGGAGTTTGAAAGCAAGCGCCGTCTGAACGCCGCGAAGGCGAAGGCGGAAGAAACGCTGCGGAGGTTTAACCTCAACCGAGAGCAGAAGGTCGCAGATAGCGAAATTTCCGGCATTCTGACCGACATTGAGGCGGGACTTTACACCAACAGCTGCGACAAAGACAAGAACTGGACCGGCGAGGCAGAGGTCGCAAAGGCCGTTTATGCCGTATGCGGAGAGGCCGTCGAGAAGATGGATGCCGAAGCCGCCGCGAAGAAGAAAACCACCTATGTATGGGACAAGCTCGGAAAGAACAGCGAAAAGGACGACGGCTCCATTGCCGGCCTGCTGGACAAGTGGGGCGTCGAAGCCGCTTCCGAGGAATAAGAGAGGAGTGAAAAAGAATGTTTACTGCAAAAACCGCATTTGAGCCGCGCGTGACGAACGATTTCCGCGATGACCTCATCAATGTGACCGGCAGATATCAGGCGTCCAGCGCGGACGCGGACTGCGACGCGGGCCGTCTGGTCGTGCGCACCACGCAGCTGCCGTGCGCAGGCTTCCCGAACATCAAGAATGAAAACGCATGGATCATGGTGGACGCCACTTCCACCACGAAGGCAGGCGATGTCGTTTATGCCGCGAATACCTACGAAGTCTCGCTGCTTGCGGGCAAAAACGGCCAGCGCTATGCAGTCGGCACGGAGACGCTCGGCCTCGGCATTCCGGCAGGCCGCGATGGCACGTTCACGAAGATCGTTTTCGACGGCGATCACGCATACCGCTTCGGTATCGGCAATGTGAATGCCGCCGTTGGAACCAACACGTTCCTGACCATCGATGCCGGTCAGCTAAAGCCCGCCGCTGCCGCTCCGACCGCGAACGGCGCACTGTACTTCAAGGTGCTTCCGCAGGCCGGAAAATTCACCGAGGGTACGACGGAGAGCTTTGACTACATCGACGTGCAGGCTTGCCGCGTCTACGCATAAGGAAGGAGTGAGAGAAAATGCCGAAAATCAATCTGAACAGCATCCCTACCGCTGTTTTCCGCGTGAACGCTTCCGGCAATGAAGCAGAACGCGGTGACATCGTTTCCAAGGGCCGTGTGCTTTTCTATGAGCACGCCGCAAACGGAAAATCCGCCATTCTGGCGGCAAGCGGTATGCAGAATGCCAACATTCAGCACATGCTGAGTGGCAAGGGCTACAAGGAGCTGAACGAAAAGTTCCAGAGAGAACACCTGATGTATGCCGCGAAGGTCGCCTGCGCACAGACCGGCGAAACGCCTCCGGCAAGCTTTGAGGAACTCAAGCGCAACGGTATGCGCTTCTACGGAAACGCTGCGTTCTACAGAGTGCTTCAGGGCATCTATCAGGAGATCGTCATTCCCATCATCGCCAATGTCTACTCTGAGGCCGTGGATTTCTTCGCGGACACGCTGGAGGTCGGCTTTGGCGAGACGGCTATGGTCTCTGTCGGCTCCAATGACATCCCCATTTTCCAGGATTCCAGCTGGGGCGCCTCCAGAAGCGTGCCGCGCAACCGCTTCTACACGAAGGACTACACGCTCAACCCGCAGCCCAAGACCGCAATGATCACGGCCAAGTGGTATCAGCTGGTCGGCAACAATCAGGACTTCGGCCAGTTCTTTGCGAATCTCGTTGCGGGCATGTATGCAAAGACCATGGGCATGTGGAATCAGGCGATGACCCTTGCGGCAGCCGACACCACGCTCATTCCAAGCAACCTCAACCAGACGTTCACCAACCAGAACTGGATCTCGCTGGCAAACAAGCTGGCCACGCTCAACAACACCGGCATCCGCAACATCATTGCCGCCGGTTCTCCCGTTGCGCTGGCAAAGGTCCTGCCGACGCAGGCCACAGGCTCCACCAACGCAAGCATGGATTCCGCGCTGGCGATGCTGCTGGGTCAGCAGTACAACAGCAACGGTATGCTCGGCGAATTCCTTGGCGTTCGTCTGATGCCGCTGCGTGACGCGGTAAGCCCCATCAACATCAACAGCGCACCGACCACGCTCCTGTCTGCAAACGATGTATGGATGCTCTCTTCCTCCGGCAGAAAGCCCATGACCATCGCTTACAACGCCGAGACGCCCATCACCATCGAGATGGACCCGACGCGCACGGCAGATTTCGAGATCGGCATCAATCTGACCATTGCGCTGGATATGGTCGCCGTTTTCTCGAACAAGGTCGGACACGTTACTGTCTGAGCAAGGCCGCGCGGGTCACGGGCAGGCCCGCGTGCGTCAAACGCTGGGAGGGTCAACCTCCTCCCTCCCAGCGCCATATGGCTCCGCTGGCGCACAGACGCCGGTTCGATTCCGGCGGGAGCCGACACGAAAAACGCCATAGATCTGAAAGGAGTTTTTGAAAATGGCTGAGAACAAGAACGCGGGCAGAAAGCCCGGCAGACCGAGAAAAAATCCGGAAGCGGAAGCTTCGGAAGAACAGGACGTTTTCTTCAACGTCCCGGAAGAAAGCGCGACGGAAAACACCGCTGAAAAGGCGCAGGTCGGGGAAGAAAATGTGCTGACGGTGATGGCGGACGATGTCAAGGGCGTCGGCTACGACGGTGAACAGACGCCGCTGACGGAGCTGGAGCCGGAGCTGAAGGGACAGGAAGTGGAAATCCCGGTGGAACCCGTCGTTGAGAAAAAGACAGAGGCTCCGAAGGAAGAGACGTTCAAGAAGTCGGATGTGCAGAAGATGATCGCGGATGCGGTCGCGCGCGCGATGGCAAGCGTTCCCGCACAGCAGACGCCGCAGGTGATTCAGGTTTCCAATGACACGGAAATGGTGCATTTCCTGTGGATGGCTCCGGTCGCGGACGACAACATCGTTTTCTTTGGAGAGGGCGGTATTTACGGACAGATCGTCGGAAAGACGGGAAGCTTCTATGTGCCGAAGCGCGATCTTTCGCGCGTTCTGACAGAGGTCAACCGCGTATTCATGGCAAGGCGATGGCTGATCGTGGTATCCGGACTCAGTGAGGACGAACGCGAGGCGCTGGGTGTCAATTACCGGGAGGGGGAGATCCTCGACCGTAAGGTGTTTACGAGAATCGTGGAATTCGGCGAAGAAATGCTGGAGATCTATCCGAGACTCTGCGAAGGCCACAAGAAAATGGTCGCACAGGGATACATGGAGGCGTATGAAAACGGTGATACGCATGTGACGCGGGAGATCGTCGTGCAGCTCAACGAAATGAGCAAGACGGCAGAAAAGCCGAGAGGCGATTTTGTCCATATCATCGAGAGAATGAACGAGCGCGAAGCGCTCTGAGAAAAGCGCCGCATGTGGGCGCGGGAATGAGGTATTGAATATGAGCAGTCCTGTATACAGCGAATTTTCCTTTGTGCCTGCGTCCGCATACGCGGCCAACATCAACATCCTGCCGGAGCTGCGGGAGGCTATCAAAAACGCCTTCCCGGCGCTCGACTGGCGCGGCTCTGAGGCGGAAATTCTGGAGATCGAGATGCAGTCGGCGGCGGAATTTACCGCGAAACTCAACCGGGAGACACAGCTCACGGCGAAGTCTGCCGGTATGAGCGCGACCGACGATGGAAGCGGAAATATCACGCTCAGTAATGGCGGCTCCGGCTATGCCGTGCGGTATCGGGGGCCCGTGGAATATGTGGTTTTCAGCGCGGCGGCGACGCTGACGAACGTGCATATTCGCTGGGCGATGCAGAACAAGACCCATGCCGTGGCGCAGATCACGTCGGTCTCCGGCGCGAAGCTGACGCGCGGTGGCTTCGAGGTCCCGGCAGCGGCCGGCGGCAAATATGAGCTTTGCATCGGCGGATATTTTCTGACGGCAAACGGCGTGACGACCGGTTTCTTCTATAACCTTGAAAATGCACTCACGGTGCGGACGAGCATCGAAAGCGCGGCGGTCGTATTGGGCGCGGCGCTGACCTACACCGGAAACGAGCAGGAAAAGGCCGTGACGAGCGTGACGCTCGGCGGCGTCAAACTGACGGAAAACACGGATTACACGGTCAGCGGTGACAAGGGAACAGACGCAGGAAATTATTCTCTGCGCATCGACGGAATCGGAAATTATGCGGGGACGATCATTGCGCCGTGGACCATTGCGAAAGCGGTGGCCGGTCTCAGCGTATCGCCGGAGGCCATCGAAATGTCCGTCAGCGGAAGCGACACGATCACGATCAGCACGAATTCCGACGGAAAGATCGACATCGAAGCGCGGACGCCGGACGTGGTAGAGCTTTCGGTTGGAGCCGAAAGCAATAAGATCACAGTAACGGCAATCGCAGCTGGGGAGTGCGTTTTGGAGATCCAGCAGGAAGAAGATAAAAATCATCTGGCCGGAACGGCGGAATGCACCGTTACGGTCACGGCTTAAATAGAGGAAAGGCGGCGGTTTCATGGACAGCCAGGAAAAAATCGAGGCGCTTTGCGGCATCATTGAATCTCTTCTGGCTCTGATCGAGGATGAGACCGCCGCAGACTGTATCCGGGAGGATATGCAGAAGATCCGGAACGTGGATTCCTACGAAAAGGAGGATTGGGACTGATGGGTACGAGCTGGAGCGAGATCATTACAAAGCACGCAATGGTCCTGATCTCGGACGACCGGATGACGGAGGACCTTCAGCAGGATGCGGCGCTTTTTTTCCGGCGTATGAGCGCATGGATGGAAATGGCTATCCCAATGCTTACGCAGCCGCCGGAGCTTGCGCTTTATCTGGCAGAGGGTCTTGAAAAAGCACAGTACGATGACGCGGAATGGGTCAGCGACCAGACCAGCACGACGCAGGAAACGGTCGTTGCGACCGGAAAGATCGGGTACGAGCTGTGCTCCTGCGTGATGGTTGGAAGCGCCGGGATGGACGAGGCGGTATTTTTCCCGTATACGGATTTTACATACGACAAGGAGACGGGAAACGTGACGTTCCCAAGGCAGGACAACGCTGGGACCGAATACAGGCTGGATTTTTACACGGACGGTCGGTTTTCACATGAGCTGACGATGCGGCAGAAACGGCTTCTGGGGCTGGCGGTATCGGTCGTGTGGGACAACCGGTTCAACCGCGAATGGCTGAACATCCAGCCAAAAATCCACGACAAGAATTTCAATCCACCGAACGAAAACACGACGATGAAGGAATCCACGGCTCGGTTCAAGGAAAATTTACAGCTCTTTTATTCGGAGCTGCGGGCATATGAGCAGAGCTGCGCATATATGCAGAGAGTCAATCCGCTGCGGCGGGTATTCACGATGCTCTGAATTTTCAGGGAGGACAGAATATGGCTTGCGAATTCAGCCGCAGAGGCGGCGTTGTGAAAATGCAGAGCAAGAGCGTGAGCGCGTCCACGACCGCGCCGGTCGTGGTGAAGCCGGACGCGGGCTATACGGGACTCGATCAGGTTTCCGTGGCGCAGGTGAAGCTTCAGGAAAAATCCGTTGCGCCGTCCACGAGCCAGCAGATCTTTACGCCGGACAGCGGCTTTACGGGACTGAGCAAGGTGACGGTCGGCGCGGTCAAGCTTCAGGGAAAGGTCGTGATCCCGTCCGCAGGCCAGCAGACCGTCAAGCCGGACGCGGACTATAACGGGCTTTCTCAGGTCGTTGTCGGCGGCGTCAAATTGCAGAGTAAGACGGTCACGGCCGGAACGGTGCAGCAGACGGTGACGCCGGACAGCGGCTACACGGGTCTGAGTCAGGTGCTTATCAATCCTCCGAGCGGCCAGACAATCAAGAAAATCACCGCGACGGTAGCCGGAGATGCGAAGAATTATCTGGACATTTCCAACACGGCCGGAATCTCGGACATTCTCGCCGTGTATGTATGCGCGTCGATCAGCTATGCGCGGCTGTCGGACGGGCAGATCTATTCGGCGGCATATTTCAAGGATGCAAACGCAACAAACGGCGCGATGGTCAAAACCACGGGCAATGGAATTTCCGCGCTTCTTCCGACGGCCGTCGGCGTTTCGCTTGTGAGCGGAAATATCCGGGTGCAGGTAGCCGTACCGAATATTTTCCTGTATGCGGACTACAACGTCTGCATTTACGGTACTTAAAAACAGAAGGGAGCCGGAAAATGTCCATTGAAAAAAACATTGCAAGCGGGCTTTGCGCGGGCGGCAGAATTTCCGGCTCCGTGAAAAACACGCCGGCGCAGTACAAAAACCGGGAGAAGCAGTATCTTTCAAATCCTTCTGCGCGGTTTACGGAGAAAATTTCCAAGTATGCGTCCAATTTTGTGAAAGCGCGTGTGCAGGGACTTGATCCGAACGACCGCGAGAGCTGGACGGAAACGCGGATTCGCATGGCGGACACTGCGCCGGATTCCGCTTCGACGCTCCGGAAGCAGGATGATTACAAAATCGTGCTTTTTGCGGACCGGCGCATTGAATATGTGCCGGAGGGGTCGAAGATCGAGGCAATGGGAAGCACATGGCTCGTTGTGAATCCCACGAACATTTCAAACGACATCGGCGGAGGAATTATCCAGAGATGCCGGACGGTCTGGAATCATCTGGATTGGTACGGAAATCTGCTTTCGGAGCCGATCTGCGCGGAAAAAGCCATTCTGACCGCGAACGAAAGCGATATGCAGGAATATGCGCTGATCACGAAGGGCTATGTGAACATCGTGTGCCAGTGCAACGCGGAAACGCGGCAGCTCAACACGAACAGCCGGATCATTCTCGGCTCCGGCGCGTATCGGATCACGGGCTTCGGCGACTGGTCGCAGGAATTCACAGGAGACTATGATTCGGTGCGGCTGCTGGAATTTACGGCGCGGTATGAGCCTGTAAATCCGGAGATCGACGACATGAAGCGGCACGTTGCCGGCGGAAAGACGTTTTCGTGGGAAATTCGCCTCAAGGGAAACCCCGTTATCAAGACGGGCCGGACGCAGAGCTTTGCGGCGGAAAGCCTCCGGATGGGGGAGAAGGTCGAAAATTCCATGGAGCATCCGATCTTCTACGAATGGGAAAGCTCGGATGAAGGTGTGGCGGAGGTCAGCCCGGACGGGCTTGTATCCGCCGTCAAGGAGGGAAATTGCACGCTGCGGTGCAGACTGGTACAGAACAGAGAGGTTTTTCAGACGATGGAGATCACGGTCGTTCCGGCGGACGGAGAAAAGGAAATCGCGTTCCTTGGGAACGTTCCGGATTCTCTACGGGCGTATGAGACGCTGACGCTGGAAGCGGCGGTATTTGAAAACGGGGCGGAGACGGACGAAACAATCACGTTCACATGCTCCGGCGCGGAGGAAGCGGCCTATACGGCGAAGATCGACGGAAACAAAATTTCCGTCACCTGCTGGCAGGCCAGCGCACAGGCGCTTAAGATCACGGCGGCAAACGGTGAAATTTTCGCGGAGGCGAGGATCGGATTGGAGGGAATCTGAGAATGGGAATTTCGATCATGCAGGGAGACAGCTATCAGAAGCCGTTCACACTGCGCACGCTCGACGGGATGCTGATTACGCCGGAAATGGTGACCGCGCTCGTTCTCAGCATTGGAAATCTCTCAAGGCAGTATCCCGGCGATATCACCTATGCGGACGGGAAATGGCTGTTTCCGCTCAGTCAGGCGCAGACCTTCGGAATGCATGGAATGCTGCCGGTACAGGCGCGGGTGCTTTTTCAGGACGGAAGCGTTTTCGGCGGAAACGGCGCGCCGGCTCCCGTGCTGCCGGCCGTCAATCGCGGAATTCTGGACGGGGCGAAGATCACGGATGGAAAGCTGCTTAAGCAGAGCGTCATTGAGGTCGGAAACGACGCGGGAAATGTTTCCGTGGCCGTTGGCGCGGCCGGCGTTCAGATGAGCGGCGGAAGCGTTCAGCCCGATTGGAGCCAGAATGATGCGCAGGCGGCGGATTTTGTGAAGAATCGCCCGGGCGCGTATATGACAGATCCGGTTGAGACCGAGATATACAACGGGACACTTCCGGAGATGGCAAACATTCAAATGGACTATGTGCCGAACATTGGAGATATCGTCACGGTCAAGGTTGGGACGGAAAGCATCGACTGCACGGTTGGAGACTATAGTGGCATCGTTTACTTTGCGACTGTTCCTATTGAGGAAATTGCAGGAGGCACGGCTACGAATTATGTGCTTTGCGGCTATCAGGAGTCCCAATGGATCGCACAGACAGCCGGAACTTACACGGGGCAGAACGCGGTGTTCGAGGCTGCAATTCGTCAGATTGTGAAAATCCCAGAAAAATTCCTTGATCTTGAAAATGTAAAGGATGTTTACTGGATCAAATTTGAATACGATAAGGATTCTAAAATGTATTTCTCGTATAATCTTGACGGAACTTATGCTGAGTACGAGTACATTAAGGCCGCAATTGTCAATGGAAAACTCGTCGCAGCAATTGGAGGAGTGTTTGAAGAATCTGTAAATGTCGGATTTGTGACTGAATACTGGAAACATGTGAATGGCTTGACGGCGAGTTTTTGCGAGGCTTCTGATCCGGACACCTATAGTGTTCTTATGAGGCTTGCGTATTTCGTCTGTAGAAGTGGACACATATGGAAGAAAGTCGATAGTTCTATTGAATTAGCCTCCGGCAAACCAATGCCGTCTACTTTAGAAGGCGAACAGGGAACAAAGAATTCTGTTGCGAGAAGCGACCATAGCCACCCGGACAGAACGTCCATACAGTTTCTTGGGAAACTGATCGATGGTGACGAAAAAACTGTTGCGTGCGGCAATGTATCGCCCGATACGCCGTTTGTTGCATCTGGGCTTGATATTCCAATTAGCGCAGAAATTACACTGGGATTTGACGATTTCACGCCGGATACACCCATTACGATGACGTGGGGTGGAACGGCAGACGCCTACTTCAACAATATGGGAAAATCTTGGAAAGTAAGCCTTGCATACAATGCCTGCACGGATGCTTACACAGTGACGACCACAAGAGCGCTGACGAATTTGACGCTCACATACAAGGCTGTTCCGGCGCAGACGAAGGACTACCAGAAATATGTGCTTGCGCCGTATACGGTGGCTCCGCATCTGCTGCTTGCATCTCCGAACGGGCTGCACAAGCTTACGGTGGACGATAACGGGAATGTGCTGGTAGATGGGAAGAAGATCGGCAGCCCAACGGAAACGACATAAGGAAGGAGAACGAAGATGGCGACAAAAAACCTCAAATCGATCAAATTTCCGGGGCTTCCGGATACCTATGAGGTTCCGGAGGGCGGAGGCGGCGGGACGGTAACGGAGGCCGACATTGAAAAGGCCCTTGGGTACAAGCCTATCGGGGCGGACGATGTGCCGGTAAAAAGCGTGAATGGGCAGACGGGCGAGGCGAAGACAAACTGGTATTTTAATGTGACCGGAAGCGTGGCATCCCCTGCGACGACGCAGACGGTTGCTCAGATCGTGGCCGCGCAGACGGCGGGTTTTGCACCAATTTGCTCGGCTACGTTCTCTGATTTTGAGGGGCTGCCTGCGACACTTCCGGCACTCGTGGTTTCCAGCATGATATGTGTGTTCGGCGGTATTGGCTCGACTGGCGGAAATGCCTTTTATTTAACCATTATGATTGATGCCGTTGGAAATCTGACGGCGAAAACGGACGATGTTGCAGCCAAGGGTGATATCCCCAAGATTCCGACGGAACTCAAAAATCCCTATTCGCTCAACATCAAGATCGGCGATACGACGACGAGCTACGACGGAAGCGCGGCGAAAACCGTGGAGATCCCGGAGGGCGGCGGGACGGATGAATCGCTCGGTATTACCGGCGCGGCTGCCGGTGAATTTCCGAAGGTGTCGGCGGTGAATGAAAACGGTGCGCCGACATCGTGGGAGACAGTGGAAGGCGAAGAAGTAACGCTCGGTGGGGATGTACCGGCTCCGACGGATGCTCAAGTTAATGCCGCTGTAAACACATGGCTAAACAACCATCCAGAAGCAACGACCACAGTACAGGACGGGGCAGTCACGGTCGAGAAGCTCGGATACGGCAAGCACATCTACGGCAGCAAGCCGTATTTTTGCAACAGTGTAGGCTCCGGAGCAGCATCCTACGGCTCCCTCGGCGTGGTCGTGCCGTGCAAGGCGGGCGATACGATCTACTGCAATTTTAATATGGCCCCAAACGGCGCGTACCAGAAGCCGCAGCTGCTTGCCGCGCTCCCGGAAAAGCAATATGGCGCAATCGCGCCGATTGGAACAATCGAAAAGGATGATACGACAAAGGCGTATACCGTGCCGGCATCCGCAACAACGGCAAAGGCGATGTATCTACCGCAAAGTCTCAACGCCATCCCGGCAGCAAACAATGGCTCCGTTGAGGATGCACTTGCGTGGATCAACAAAACCATGGGGACGGACGGAAGATGGTGCGCACAGAACGTACCGTTTGAAGATTATGATGCATGGTATCAGACGGCACAGGCAGAGCTTTTCGACATTGACGAGAGCTGTAATAAGCTCATGTATGCCTCGCTGTATCAGGCTGTTTCGAAGCTCGTCGGGGCGAAGGTCGCCGTCCTTGGCGACAGTCTGACGGAGCAGAGCGCGTGTTCGTTTATCACCAGCGCATACAATGACCGCTGGATGGAAAACGTCTTGCGGGATACTGCGCTGACGGGAGATGACGGAAAAACCTACAAAGGCTCCGGATGGTTCGCGCTGATTGCCCGAAAGTATAAGATCAAGTGGTGGTGCGCCGGACACGGAGCACAGTGGTGGTACTCCACGACCGAGCGGCCAAACGGCGCGACGGCGATGGTGCGCAAGCTGATCGACGGAACGGACGAGTTCGATTACATCGTGCTGGAATACGGCACGAATGATATCCTTTCCGGCTACACTCACATCGGCACAGCGGAAGACGAAGCCAGCGAGACGGCGACGACGAGCTGCGGCGCGATCAAGTGGTGCCTCGAGCAGCTGCAAACGCGATTCCCCGAGGCGAGCATCGTCGTAATTTTGCCGAACATCCATAGCGGCGCGAACGGAGAGGCACCAGCCATGCAGCAGGCGTATCTGGATGCGGTCGTACCGATCCTCAAGCAGTACGGCGTACGGCGCGTCAACATGGCCGAGGACAGCGGCATTGTCAAGAGTATGATGTACACCGATGGCGTTCACCTGCGCTGGCCGGTCGTGTCGAACAATATCACATACTACACGAACGATACCCCGGCGGTGCGGAAATTCAGCAAGTGCCTTGAGGCAGAGCTGCTGAAAGCGTGAGGTGAGCGTATGGCATTAAAAACGCTTTATAAGGATGGCAAACCGCTGGTGTATGGCGGGAAAACCTTGAAGGTGGATGTATCCGGCGGCGCTGTGGAAGCCTTGGAATGGCACCAGTGCCCGGAAGCGGCCCGAAACTTCCTCAACAACGTAACCTACGATCCTGCGGATTACAGCACGTCGCAGATCGCAAATTATGCGCCTGCAACGGCAGTTGTGAGCAACTATAAGCCCATCGGGCAGGAGGCTGGCGGCGTGACGCACTACAACGAGGTGCCGAACGTCCTCTCGCCTTTTGCCGGAACGGATGCGGCTGGGACGCTCAAGCCACTGGATGCGCTGCGCTGGATTCGCACGCGGGATAACTCCGCAGAAGCGTGGAATGTGCGCGATCTGGGAGGCTGGGCTTGCGATGGCGGCACCGTGAAATACGGGCTGCTGATTCGAGGCGGGCGTATCGCCGCCGCAGATCGAGCAGTGCTCGTCGGGGAACTGGGCGTGCAGCATGAGATCGATCTCAGAGGAAAAGATGGACGCGATCCGTCTGACGGTGACGTTGCAACGGAATCCCCACTTGGCAGCGATGTGTGGTTTACAATTGCCGACAAGGCAGCATCCTACGCGCTGACGCCGGTTGCAACATGGCAGCTCTACCTCCGGTGCGTGATCGATGCTGTAACGCACCGGGAGCCGGTGTATTTCCACTGCACCGCAGGCGCGGACAGAACCGGCACGCTGGCTTGTGTGCTGGAGGGGCTGCTCGGCATGAGCCAAAGTAACATTGACAAGGACTATGAACTTACATGCTTCTACAGCGGAACCGGAACAGATGCCCTTGCCCGCCGCCGGAATGAACCAGAGTGGATTGGACTTATCAATGCTATTAATGCCGTTTCCGGCGAAACTTTCCGCGATAAGTGCGTACATTTTGCCGTGGGAACGTGCGGAATGTCGATGGCCGATATCAACGCTTACCGCGCGGCTATGGTCAACGGAACGCCCGAGACGCTGCACTGGTATCAGCCGATCACCAAAAATCTCACAGGCTGCACGATCAGCAACTCCGCGTCTCAGGTGGATTACGGCGAGGCGTACACCGCGACGCTCACACCGGAAAACGGCAAGACGATGACCTCCGTTGTGATAAAAATGGGCGGCGTAGACATTACAGCTACGGCTTATTCGGCAGGCAGCGGTGCAATCAACATCGCAAAGGTAACGGGTGCGGTCACGATCACTGCGGCGGCATCTGCACCGTCTGTGACTTACACCATTACGCGGAATCTCACCAACTGTGCATCTTCCAACACGGCTGACAGCATTGCCGAGGGCGCGGCCTACACCACGACGCTCTCCCCGACGGGGACTTTCAAGAAACTTGGCGCGATCACTGTCACGATGGGCGGTACGGACATTTCCGCGTCTGCGGTTTCCGGCAGCACGATCACAATTGCCAACGTAACGGGCAACATTGTGATTACCTGTGCGGCGACGATCACGAACATCATTGATACCGTCGGAATTTCTGCAAATACGCGCTTGAGTGCATCGAGTGGTGACAATAAAGCACAGACGGGATATGCGGCTATCGGTGCGAACATGGATGCGGCAAGCCTGATTCACCTGCACGCGGGAGATACGCTGCGCATCAAGGGTGCAAGCCTCCCCGCTGCAAATGATGGGAACAGTGTGGCAGCGGCGTACAGCGCAACGGCAACGTTGGTATCCACGGGCTACATATACAACGGGCATACGTGGAATAATCTCCATTTTACCAGCAGCGGAGATATCGTCACGGTAACGGCAACTGGTGAGCATTACATCCGTTTGTCGCTGATCTGCACGGATGCGTCGGCGGTAATTGCGACGATCAATGAGGAGATCAGCTGATGGATACATGCGTATGCTGCGGGCGGGCCGTGCCGGAGGGCAGGATGGTTTGCCCGGAGTGCGAGATCGAGGCGGAAGAAAGGTTGATGGCGTATGGGAAAATGCCAGCATGCGTTCCGGAAGAATGCGGATGCAAGCCTGCACTGCGATCTTCTGAGCGGAAAGGATAATCGGCGGGACTGGTGCGCACATCAGTATCTGTGCAAGAGGACAAAAATGTGGGAGGTTTCGGACGGCGCGTGTGAATGCGAGATCCTGAAAAATGCCCACAGAGAAAAATCGTAAGGAAAGCACCGCATGGGCGCTCCGGTGCGCTTCGGCGCACTGTGCGGTGCGGAGAAAACCATGGAAGATCTGAGAGGAGTTTGAAAAACATGGAAAAAATCACAATCACGGCGGAACAGCTTTTGAGGGCGAAAGATTATGTGCCGGTGGCGCTCAAGACGCACTATGCGCAGGAGGCGGCGAACTTCTGTTTCGACCGGCTGAATCTGAAGCTTTCGGGCGGACCGGACAGTTTGCCGATGCCGCCGATGTACAAGGAAAACACGGAGTTTAAGCTCCGGATGCTCATGGGCGGATTTGTGAAAATGTATCTCGGGATGGAGTTTGAGACGGAAACGGAAGCCTCCGAGGATGCGGACGGAAAGCCCACAAAGCGAGAGGTCTGCCCGTGGCTCATGACGCAGGAGGCGTATGACCTTTATGCCGGAAGCCACATTTTTAACCAGCTCGAGCGGCTGAAATCCGAATATGGTGAGGTACGTGACCGCGCATTCGACATTCTGGCGGATTGGCGGACGACCGAAAAAATGCTGAACGCGGAAATTTCCGGAAAGCTCATGGTCATGAACGAACCGGTCAGCCGCATTCTCATGGCAATGCAGCTCCAGACGACGCCGGAGGTCATGCAGGGCTTGCAGAAGGAGCTGGAAAACGTGCAGAAGGAAATGGAATCCTATAAGAAAGAGCGTGAGAAGGCGGTGCTGAAAAAATGACGGTATCGGTCGATTCCCCGACGTATCCTTACAGCCGCGTTTTTCCGGGATACAACCGGCTGCGCGGGACCGAAGAGATCCCAATGAAGGTGCTGCGGTATCTGCTCGATCTGCCGCTTCCGGGATATCTCCCGAAGGACGACAACGAACGGGCAAGGGTGCGGCTGGCAAAATATCTCTGGTACGACGGCGCAAGGCCTCTGGAAAATCCGCTGCCGACGCCGGAGGAAAAGCTTTCTCTGCTTTTCGACGGAGAGCATCCCGTGCTCAACACGGCAGAGGAAAAAGCAAGGCATCCGAAGGGCTACCGCGTTTTCCCCCAAAGAGTATGGGGTCAGAGCGGCACAGAAGCGGGCGTTCTTTTGAAGCTGTATCTCGGGAGGACCATTGCGAAGGACAGCCTTCACACGGTTTTGGGATTGCAGTTCGAAATTCTCGTAAACGTCAATCTGGAAAACACGACGAGGACGGACGCTTACGCGAGAAGCTACGACATCGAGCAGTGCATCATTGAGGCGCTGCATGGTGTGAACATGACGGGTGTGGGCGTGTTCGATTTTAACCGCTACGCGCATCCGGACAACGGAAGCAAGGGCGGCTTTGACTACGGCGTGCATGTGCTGAGAATGCCGCATCTGAGTCTGGAATGGTGCGATTCGCACGAGGATGCGCCGGACGGCGGCACAATCTGATAATTTGCTTGCGGCAGGATAGTGCCGCAAAAGGGCTGGATAGAGCTGATGCGTATGGATTTTCCATATGCAGCGGCTCTTTTTGTTTTGGCAGAAGGAAAGGGAAACAATGCATTATAACAACCTTTCTCAAGGCATGGTCAGAAAAATCCGGAGGTATGAGCCTGTGGAGGCCGAAGGACTGACCTTATATCCGATCCGTGTACGCGAGTTCGAGGAATTTTCGATTGTGCGGCCGGTGATCGACTTCATGCAGCAGTGCCTCCCTGTGACACTGATCTCCAAGCCGATCCTGCAGGCATTCTATCGGATGGAATTGGACGCGGCGGAACATGGCGAAAAAAGCGAAGGGATGATCTTCAAGTGCGTGCTTGCGCTCCTGCTGGCGCTCCGGATCGGAGACGGAATGGAAATGGAGCAGAGGATGCAGCTTGTGCAGATCGTTCCGAACGCGGACGACCCGAAAAGGCTCGAAAGGATCGTTTTCCGGACGGAGGACGGAGAAAAAAGCGTAACTCCTGCACAGTTTCAGAGAATTCGGCCCATTCTCGCGGCCCAGAACGGCATTGAAATGGTTTCGGAAAATGCCAATCCGGAGCTTGTGCAGGCAGAACGCGACCTTGCGGAGCTGAACGCGCCGGAGCTGGATTTTTCTCTGGAATCCGTCAAGGCAAGTATTTCTCTCGTTTCCGGCGTTCCCGAGGAGGACATGGACGAATGGCCCATCCTGCGCTTTCTGCGGCAAAGGGAGGCACTGCAAAGGATGCTTGGATATCTGCTTTGCGGCGCTGCCGAAGCGCAGGGAGCCAAATGGAAGGAAGGAAATCCGTATCCAAGCCCGCTTTTCGACCGTATTCGGGAATCGAGCGGCGGCGTGATCTCGCTGGAAAGCTTCGCCGGAGGCGGCGGTATGCGGGCATACCAGAACGCAGGAAACAAGACGACATGACAAAAATCTCAAAAAGACGATAAGGAGTGAAAAACATGATCAGGTTTACTGACAAAAGACTTTACGTGAAGGGAATCGGCGAGGCCATGTGTACCGACAAGGCCACGGGTAATATCCGGTACTGGTCGAACAAGTTCCAGACCGGCAATGTGACCCCGAACGTCGATAACGGCGAAATTCGCGCGGGCCTCGGAAACGCCATCGCGGCCCTGATCCCGTCGAACGCCGGTATCACCGTGGAATTCAACGCCGCCGATTTCTCCATGTGGGCAAAAGCAGCCCAGCAGGGCGCAGTTCTCAGCTACAACGCGACCGTCATGACCTGCACGATCGTGACTGCAACGGGAACCTCGCTTTCCATCAACAAGGCAGAGGGTACGCCGGTCGCGCAGAAGGGCTTCTCGAAGATTTTCTGCTATGTGCAGGAGGTCGGTGCGCCCTCCGAGGTCGCAACGGGCGGTGTTGCGTATGCGCTCGACCCCGACACCGGCGCGATCTCCGGTTTCACGGCCGAAAACGGCAAGAAGTACAAGGTGTTCTATTTCGTGAACAAGGCGGGCGCTCAGATCGCCACCATGACCACGGCAATGGACCCGAAGGTCGTTCACTTCACTGCGACGTTTGCCGTTTTCTGCAACGACGCGGGTTCGGCTCAGAACGAGGGTACGCGCGTCGGCACGCTGTTCGTGATCGTTCCTTCTCTGAAGTTCGGTGCAAACGGCGGACTGACCGGCGATCAGACCAACAACGACACCACGTCGCTTTCCGGTCAGGCCGTGCAGTATGACCCGGACGTCATTTCCGACGGCTGCGACGATTGCAGCGGAGCCGGTTCCGATCTCTGCTACTACATCTATCAGCCGTGCGACAGCTCTGCGGACGATGTGGAGGGCATTGTTGCCTCCATCGGCAGCATTTCCGTGGCGAAGTCCGGCACCTATCAGATGCAGCCGCGCATCGTGATGAAAAACGGCGAGCTGGTCAAGGGCGACCCGGCCGTTTTCACCTACAGCGCGACCGGCGCTCCGACCGGAACGACCGTTGCGGCGGGCGGCCTCATTAGCGCAGGCACGACCGCAGGTGATTTCACCGTCGAGGTGAGCTACACCGCAGGCGAGTCCACGTTCAAGGACACCTGCGACGTTTCCGTGACGGCGTAAGGCATTTGAAAAATCCCGGAGGGGAGAAATCCCTTCCGGGAAACGCGCGAGGACGGCAGAAAATGCCGGATTGGCGCGTTTGGGGAGATGCATGAAGTATGAGCGTTTTGAGCGAATTTAACGGGATAATGGCACGTCTGGATTGTGCAATCGACGACAGTTTGAAAAACGAAGTTACAAACGCTGTAAAAGACGAAATGCACGACAAGGTGCATGAACTCGTTTATGACGTGTATACGCCCAAGAGTTTGCGCGCGAGAAGAAAGGATGCGGGAGGACTTTCCGCAGTTTTCAATTATGACGCAAGAGTGGAAAGGGTGAAAGACGAGCACATTCTTATCGTTGAAAACAATACGCCGATGCAGCGTCCGGATGGAAGCAATCTTGTTGAGATTGTGGAGGAAGGCTTGGAAAACTATCGTATGCCGTTCGCCAGACCTTTTGTCAAGGAGACCGAAAAATCGGTCGATGCGGAAGCAAAACTGATAGCGGGCCTGCGCAGAAACGGCTTTTAGCCTTGACGATACGTTTGCGTGACAATGAAACCGGCTCTGCGAAGGGTATTCAAATCTTCTTCAGATACCGGTAAACCGCGTTCGCAGCGGTTTTTCACATACTGGTAGAGTTCTTCGATGTAGCGCTCTTCGGAAGCCCGTGCGCACTCCATGGCCGCAAGCTGGTTTCCAATTCTGTGCGCGGTGTCAAAGCCGAGACGGTCGGCAGTATATCCGCCCATCCAAAAGGCATCGTTTTTGTTCATTTGATCTCACATCCTTTTGCACATTGTACCGCATTTTCACAAGGACTTCAACGGGAAACAGGGAGAAATTATGGAAGTTATTGAAATCAAAGTATCGCAAAAAGGCGCAAAGGCCGCAACGACGGCAATTGAAAAACTGGACAAAGCGGTGGAGTCCCTCAAAGCAAAGGGAACGACCTTTGAATTCAAGGTAAAGCCGGTCAAAGTAACCGATATCCGGAAGGAGTTCAATCATCTCGGAAGTGAGATCGCAAATGAATTCAGGCAGGCGGGAGAGAGTGCTTCAAGCTTTGGGCAGGGCATTGAAACGAACGTTTCCCGGCCGGTTCGGCAAGCTGGGGATTCTTTTCAGGATGCAGAGAAAAAAGGAAGTTCCCTGCTTAAGAACGTCGTTAAAAACGCGGAATGGTACTACATAAGCGGCGCTGTCAGCGCGATCACACGTTCCTTCAAGGAAGCGCTGGCGGCAATGAAGGAAGCTGATGCAGAAATGGTCAGCATTCAGAAAGTCACCGGATATACGAAAGAGCAGATGGACAGGCTTTCTGATAGCGCGTATGCCCTCGCATCTGCTTATGGTCGTACAGCACAGGAGATTCTTTCCGCTGAAACCACGTTCGCAAGAGCCGGCTATACAGACCAGATTGAAGATCTTGCGGAACTGGCAGTTTTGACGCAGAACGTAGGCGACGTGAACGCGGACACTGCTTCAAAGTTCCTGATTGCGGCAGACGCTGCATGGAAACTCGGCGGCAACGAAAAGGAACTGACAGAGATTATTGATGGCATGAACAATGTCACCAACAAAAATGCTGTCGATATGAAAGCGCTGACGGAAGGCCTTACGGTATCTGCATCGGCATTTGCAGAAGCCGGAGAATCCGCGCAAACATATACGGCGATGGTTGGTGCGGGTGTCGCAGCAACACAGCGTTCTGGCAACGAAGTCGCGCGAGCAATGAGAACCATCATTATGAACGTCCGCCAGATTCGAGGCGAGACGGAGGACGGAGAACTCATTGACGGTGAAAGCATTGCAAACGCGGCAAAGGCACTGAAAGAATACGCCGATATTTCTACGCTGCAAAACGGAGAACTCCGCAAGACATACGATGTCCTTGACGAACTTGCTGGAAAATGGGAAAACCTCGGGAGCGTTGCAAAGAGCGCTATTACGGAAGCTTTGGCTGGCAAGTACCGCGCGAACATTCTTTCCGCACTTCTCAATGACTGGGATTCTGTATCGAAGATGATGCAGGACTACGCAGATGGCGTTGGTTCGGCGCTTGAAGAAAATGAGTTCTATCTGCAAAGCTGGGACGCAAAAACAAAGAAGCTTCAATCTACATGGACGGAATTTATTGCGAAAACCATCGACACGAGCTGGATCAAGGGGCTTGTGGACGCGCTGACGTGGCTGATCGACGGGTTTGACAATCTTGGAAATGTGATCCTGATCGTCAGCGGTTTCCTGCTTGCTGCGAAATGGAACAGCGTCGTTGCGACGTTTGTAAAAATCGGAAGCGCTGTTTCTGGACTTGTCACGATCTTTAAGACGGCGGGCGTGAGCGCATCGTCGTTCAGCGCGGTCATGCAGTCGCTGAATATCTCCCTTTCTGCGACGCAGCTGGCCATCGGCGCTGTTACAGCCGCGATTGGGATTCTCATTTTTACGGTCAACAAAATAAAAAGCGCACAGGAGGAAGCGCGGCAAAAAGCGCTGGAAGCCGGAAAGGCTGCGGCTCGGGAGGCCGAGGAAATTCAGTCTCTCTACCAGACCTATTCCGATCTGAAAAGCTCCTATGAGTCCGGGACCGGTTCGAAGGAGGACTTTGAGGACGCGACGGACCGGCTGCTGAAAAAACTCGGATATGAAAAGGAAAGCGTAGACGAGCTGACGGCAAAATACGGAAGTCTGGACGAGGCGATTCGGGCCTCTACGGAATCGGCCCTCGAGGCGGCTCTTTACGACGCAAAGGCTGCGACGATCGCGGCGGAAAAGGCGCTCGTGGCCGCAGCGAAGGATACCTACGGTTCGCAGATGGCGAGTGCGCTGGAATTGGACAGTCCAGAAGCCGTTATCAAGGACTATCAGGAAAATCTGGAAGCCCGCAAGAAAATGATCGATGCGGGTGAACAGGACAAACAGACGTTCATCACAAAACTTTTCGGAGAAAACCAGTATTCCAGCAATGAAAAGCTCATAAACAGCGTCAAGTCGGCAGTCGAGGATTATAACACAGCCATTGCGAATCAGACGGAGCTGGAAAACAAGCTTCAGGCGGTGCGTGACGGGACGCTGGACAGCTACGGGCGCGAAAATGAGCTGCTGGAGGAGAACAATCAGCTCACAGATGAGAACAATCAGAAAACTTCCGAAAAGGTCTCGAAAATTCAGGAATACGGCAAGGCGCTCAAGCAGCAGGAGTCAGACCTTGCGGCGGTATCGGCGGCGCTCGGTGAATACCGCATCAATGGAAATATCTCCGCCTCTACGCTGCAGAGCCTGATCGGGCTGAGTGATAAATATGTGGAGATGCTGACCGACGAGGACGGACAGCTGCGGATCACAGAGGAATCGCTCAAGGCGGTGGCAAGTGCGATCCTCGAGGATGTGGACGCGACACAGCAGCAGATCGGCGCTTCGTCCAGCGCGGACGAAGCGGCAGCGAAATTCGTTTCCTCACTGCTCGATGTTGCGGAAAACGCCGGATACTCCGGAAAAGCGCTTTACGACCTGGCGCTGGAAATTATCAAGCTCAACGAAACGGGACTCGATCTTTCCGCGCAGATCGCGCAGGTCATTGCGCTTGGACGCGCGGCGGGTGCAACGGCGGCTTCCATTGCATCGATCAGCGGGATGAAATCCTCCGACGCGGACAGAACCATCAAGGGATGGATTCAAACCGGACAGGTCGGAAGCTATGAAGAGGGCGAACAGAAGCTTCTTCAGGGGATTTACGATTCCTTTGATTACAGCAAAAGTTCGTGGAACAAGTCCGGCAGCTCCGGTTCCAGGGGTTCCACATCCGGTGGTGGCGGAAGCTCCTCGGATGCGAGGCTGACAGCACACAAGGAGCGCGTGACGCTGCTGAAATCCGAGCTGACGCTGCTGGAAAAGCAGGGAGCCAGTGAGGACGCGCAGAAGGCTAAAATGCGCGAAATTCAGGACGCGCTTTCCGCGCAGGCGGATTATATGCGCTCCATCGGAGCCAGTCAGGCAGACATCAACGACCTTTCCTCGGAATGGTACGACTGGCAGAAAAAGATCAAAGAGCAGACGAAGAGCATGGACGACCTGCTTTCGGAGCTGAAGGATGCGATGCAGGATTCTCTCAGCTCCCAGCAGGATGCGCGGGATGCGGAGCTGGCCGCGCTGGACGCGCAGCTCGACGCGCTCAAGCGGCAGAAGGAGACGAAGGACGACCAACTGACGCTGGAGGAAAAAATTCTCGCAGTTCAGAAGGCACAGGCGGACCTTGCGAACGCTCAGAACGAGCGGACGGTCCGGCAGTGGAACGCTTCGACGGGACAGTGGGAATGGGTCGCGGACGAGGGAAACGTCAAGTCTGCGAAAGATTCTCTGGAAAAGGCTGAAAAGGACCTCAAGGATTTTCAGGACGATCTGGCGTACAACGCGGCTGTGGCGGAAATTGAGGCCCGGAAGGACGCCATCAACGCGCAGTATGACGCGTTGGAACGGCAGTACAACAATTTCCTCGATTCGCTCAAGGCCAAGACGCGCGGAATCGGGGAGATCCTGCAGGACATCTGGAAAAATGCGACGCCGGAGCTGAAAAAGATCATTCTCGAAAACGCGGACATTTTCCGGCAGTTCGGCGTGGACGTGTCGAAGCTCTCCGACGCGGTGAACGAAACGGCAAACCGCATTGTGAAGGTCGGCGCGGACGGAAAAGCGCCCTCCGGGCTTTCCGTGGGCGACCGCGTTGTCACAGGCGGCGGCACTTATGAAATTATCGGTGTCAATCCGGACGGAACGTATCAGTCTCAGCTGGTGGACAAAAATCAAACCACCTACAATTACGGCGGACAGTATGACGCGCCTCCGGGTGGGGATTTCTCCGGAGGCTCCGGCGGCTCCGGAAGCGGGCTGAAATACAGCGGGACGGTCTACGCCTACGCGCAGGACGGCTCCCGGTACACCATCAGCTCCAAGAAGGGTCTGGATTTCCTCAATTACGAGGCGGCGGGAGCCAGAATGACCGGCGGAGACGGCACGTCATGGCTGAAAAACTACGACGGTACGACCTCCATCACGAAGAAGGACGGAAAGGTCTACACGGTATACGACCGGGGTGGAATTCTCGAAGGGATCGGCGGGATCAAGGCTACGGCAGAGCCGGAAATGGTGCTGCCGCCGGACATCACAAAGGCCATTCAGAATATGCTTCTGGTCCCGCAGGCGGACGCGCGGTTTGAGCGCGGGATGGACCGGATGCGCGCGGCGCTTTGCGGAGATCTGCGGAATTCCAACGTTTTCGCAGGCTCGACGTATGACGATCACCATGTCGGCACACAGCAGAACGGATGCAATTTCTACAGCTTCGGAGGGGTGACGATCTCCGAAGGACGCGCACGAGGCATGAGTGTGGCGGATTTCGCGCGGTCTGCGGCGACACTGGCCATTCAGAAAAATATGTGAGGCGGGAGGAAACGCGATGCTTTATCAGCCGACCAATATTTATCCGAGCATGACGGGAGGACTTGGAAACGGCGTTGTGGACGCCTCGAAGGATCTCACCGTAAGCTGGCAGGTCAACGGAAATTCTGCGATGGTGAGCTATCAGATCGTCATCTGCAAGAACAATTCGACCTCCGATCAGGTCTATTCGACGGGCAAGATCAGCGCAGGATGCCCGTTCTACGGCGTGGACTACGCAGGAAACGTGCAATTTTTCAGCTACACCATTTCCGCTTCCGCGCTGCAGACGGCCAAGATCACAAACGGAAACGAATACAAAATTCTCATTACGCAGTGGTGGAGCGTGTCGGATTCCGTCACGCAGTCGAGCGCAAGCGTTTTCATCACAAGGGCTGCGCCGGTGGTCACGATGGGGACGATCCCGTCCCCGGTCGCGGCCAAGAGCGCCTCGTTTTCTGCGGAATACACGCAGACACAGGGTGACAATCTGAACTGGGTGCGCTGGGAGCTGGCGCTTGTGGACGGGACGGAGTATGAAATTCTCCGTGACACCGGGAGGATTTACGGAACGGCCCAGCTCCGGTTCGACTACGACGGATTTTTCTCCGGGAAGCGGTACGCCGTGCGCTGCACGGTACAGACACAGAATGGAATCGAGGCCACCACGGGTTTTGTGGCGTTTTCAGTATCGTATCAGACACAGCCGTTCCTTGGGACGCTCCGCGCGTGTCCGGTGAACGGCGTGAGCGGCGTCAAGCTTAATTTCCCTGCGACGCGGGACATTCCGGCAGCGCTGACCGGAAGCGCCACAATGTCTGGAAGCTTCTTAAATCTTCCGGCCGGTGCGAAGGCGGTCTGGAACAAGGTCAACAGCGCGGACATGCGGCTGGACGCGCCGCTGGACATCGTATGGCGCGGGATGCCGAACGCAAACGGCACACTTTTGAAGGTCTCCGGAAAAATGCGCACCTCGGCGGAAATTCAGACGCTGCCGGCGGCGGCCTGCTGGGACGGCATTGCCTACGGAAACGGGGTATATGTGGCGGTCGCGGCCTCCGGAGAGATGGCCTATTCGACCGATGAAGGGGAGACGTGGACGGCGGCGGAATCGCCCGCAGAGGGTGCGGGCTGGTTTTCCGTTTGCTACGGCGGCGGCAAATTCGTGGCCGTTGCGTGCGACAGCGCCATTGCGGCCTATTCGGCGGACGGAAAGACATGGACGAAGGCGGATCTGCCGGTATCGGCCTACTGGAATTCGGTCTGCTACGGAGGCGGCTATTTCGTTGCCGCTGCGCATGATTATTTTGCGCGGTCGGAGGACGGCATCCACTGGGGCGGCTCCGGCGGAAACTCCGGCATGAGCGTGACGGACGACGGAAGCGGAAATCTCGACGTCACGCAGTTTTCCGGGACATGCACCGACGGCGGAAACGGCGAGATCACGATGGAAGCGGACGGCGGAGCGGTCTATGCAAGCGACGATGGAGCGGGAAACGTCGTGCTCGTAAACGCCGGAAGCTCCGGCGCGGTCAGTTTTCCCGGTACATGGTATTCCATTTGCTACGGAGCCGGGATGTTCGTGGCGGTCGCAAATTCCAGCGCGGATGCAGCGATCTCCTCGGACGGCCTTTCGTGGACGCGCTGCACACTGCCGGAATTCGGATGCTGGAATGCGGTATGCTGCGGAGACGGTATTTTTGTGGCGGTGCAGACGGGAAAGATCTGCGCGTATTCCTCGGACGGCATGACTTGGTATAGCCGGAATATGCCGCAGGAGGCGGACTGGACGGCGGCTGCATACGGAAACGGGCGGTTTTTTGCCGTTTCTTCCGGCGGGACGGTCTGCGCAAAATCGCAGGACGGCGCGGTATGGACGGCGGACACGATGCCGATGGCTGCCAACTGGAGCGCGGTATGCTATGGCGGAGAAGGCTTTGCGGCGGTCGCCGACAGCACACAGAAAATGGCCGTTGTGACGGAAAGCGGCGGTCTTTCGGACGGCACGCTTACGGTCACGGCAGAATCGAACACACTCTATGAGACGATGACGATGCCGGTCTCGGCACAGTGGAGCAGCGTTTGCTATGGAAATGGAAAATTCGTCGCAGTTTGGATCAGAGGCAGAGGCGCATATTCTGCGGACGGGAAGAGCTGGCAGAATTCCGGTTTGGGTTCTTCTTACCTCTGGAACGCCGTCTGCTACGGAAATGGGATGTTCGTTGCCGTTACGATCACAGGCAAAAAGGCTGCGGTCTCTGCGGACGGCATTTCTTGGCAGCATTACGACGTGCCGGTCACGGACTGCGACTGTGTGCTCTATGCAAACGGCGCTTTCTGGACGTTCGGCGGCTTTGGCATCTGTTTTACTTCTACGGACGGCATCAACTGGACGCAGAAAACGACCGGGACGGAATTCCGATTCAAGGGCGTGTGCTACGGCGGCGGCAAATTCGTTGCCGTCAGCACACAGGACGCTGGGATTCTGTATTCCTCCGACGCGCAGACATGGACGCTCGCGGACGGGACCTCCGGCTTCGGGATGCTTTACAACGTCTGCTATGGAGACGGAAAATTTGTGGCAGTCGGCTTAAATGGGAAATTTCTCTCCGGAGACGGCGTGACGTGGACGAAAGTCTCGGATGGCGGTTCGAGAGACGTTGCGTATGGAAACGGGAAATTTGCGGCGACTGCAACGAACAACACGGCTCCGATCTGGATATCCTCGGACGGAAGCGCATGGGTGCAGGCTTCCGGGCAAACGACGACGGTCAATCCGAACAGGATCTGCCACGGAAACAATCTGTTCGTTGTGCTTCCATACAGCGGAAACACGGGTTATGTGCTTCCCAGCGAGTCGGAAGGGACGCTGAAATTCCAGCTGAATGACACGATCACGCAGACAAAGCCGGTGCCGGACGGAAATTTCCTTTCCATTGTGAGCGATGGGACGAGCATTTTCTTCTGCGGCGGCGGTGCGGCAGATTCGGTTTCCGTGCCAATTCCGTGGGAGTACATCACGGCGCTGGAGCTGGACGGCGTGCAGAGCTGTGACTATCTGTTTGTCTCGAACGGGAAGCTTTCCGAGGAGACCATCAACAAGATTCTTACAGATGGGAGCTATCACCCGAACGATCTGGCATCGCGGTTTTTTGCGGACTTCGACGGCTCGGCAAACGGCGGCGGCGTCGGAGACACGAAAATTTTCTCCTTCGCGATTTACCGCAAGACCGAAGGAAGCGCCGTTCTGGAGCATGTGCTGGACACGGATTCGGCCTACGGAGACGTGCTGTTTGACTGCGGTGCGGCGACCGGAAAAAATTACACCTACTACGCCTACGGCATCGGCGGAGACAAATATTCCTCCTCGGCGCTCATTTCAAACGAAATCACGCCGTGCTTCTGGGATTGGACCATTCTCTCCTGCACACAGGATGCGAAGGGAATTTATCACGCGCAGGAAATTTTCCGGTTCGGAAAGAATCTGGTTTCGGGCGCGGTCTCGAACAACAACGCACCGCAGGTCATGCTGAACTTTACGCCGTATCCCACGATCCAGGCGGCTCCGCAGAATTACCGGAGCGGTACGCTGCAAAGCCTCATCGGGACGATCATGGAAGGAACGTATTCCGACACCCCGGAGCTGAAAAAGGCCGTCTACGGGCTTTCTGTGACGCAGAGGACGCTGTTCCTGAAAAATCGCAAGGGAGAACTCATGAAGATCCGCATTTCCGGGCCGGTCACGATGGAGACGATGGACGACGCCGTTTGTCAGGCCCAGACCGTCAGCATTCCGTGGGCGGAGGTCGGAAGCGCGGAAAATGTGCAGATCGTGCTGACACAGCAGGACGATGCATGGCCGTATTGAGGGAGGCTGAAAAATGGCTTTTACGACCTACGCGGAAAAAATGAACGATTATCTGCGGCAGCTTAGAACGCCGTTTACGAAGCTGTGCCGGCTGCGCTTTTTGCAGCCGGACGGCTCCACGGCCTTTGCACTGGACAACAATCCGCTCAATCGGAGAAGCGGCGCTTTTCTGGCGGAGGGGACCATCTCCGGAAATCTCCAGAACGGCCAGAGGCGGACGGCGAACGTTCTGCTGTCGAATCTGGACGAAGAATATGACTACAACGTCAACAACATCTGGTTTGGCCAGCAGATCGCCATTGACGAGGGTCTGGTGCTTTCGGACGGCTCCGATTTTTACATCCAGCAGGGCGTTTTCTACGTTTCCGAGCCGGTGGAGACCTTGCAGCCCGGCCAGAGGACGATGGAATTTCCCTTAGTGGACAAATGGGCGTATCTGGACGGGACGCTTTTCGGAAAGCTGGAGGCGACGTATGAGGTCCCCATCGGGACTTACGTTTTCAATCCGATTTCTGCGATTCTGGCGCTTGACCGTGGGAATGGATACAAGGTCGATCCGGTGGCTCCGGTTTTTACGGAGTATTACAACGGAAAAACGCAGGTGCTTCCCGGAGGCGGAACGGTCGCGCTGACGAGCACGCCGTACACGTTCCGCGTGGATTCCGACGATGGGAGCTATGCGGACGTGGTTCTGGGACTTTCGGAAATGCTCGGTGCGCTCGTCGGCTACGACCCGAACGGTGCGCTGCGTGTCGAGCCTTCGCAGGACGATATTCTGGACGTGAACAAGCCCGTTTTGTGGCAGTTTTCGACGGATGAAGCTTCGCTGCTTGGCGCGACGTACACGGTCAAAAACAACGAGGTCTACAACGATTACATTATTCTGGGAGAACAGGAGGACGGAAACCCGCAGGCGGCCGGTCGTGCGCAGAATCTTGACCCGGCTTCGGACACGAACGTTTTTGCAATCGGGCGGAAAACGCTCCGGGAATCGGCCTCCGGGTATTACACGAAGAAGCAGTGCGAGGATCTGGCGGTGTGGAAGCTCAAGCGGTCGGCGGTTTTGCAGAAAGCGGTCTCCATCTCGTGCTCACAGATCATGCACATTTTTGAAAATGGAATCGTAACACTGCAAAGAAGTGACAAAAAGGGAAGCCCTGTCGAAAGACATCTTGTGCTTGGGTATTCAAGACCACTTTGTGGAAATGGTCAAATGACAATCAGCGCTACGTCCGTAGCTGATTTCCCAATCGCTACAGTTACAAGTTGGCCCTGAATCATTTCCGTGACAGGTAGGCACGCAACGCGGACTCGACGACTTCGGATGTTTTATCAACATCGTTTTCTCCGAGACTTTTAATCTTTTCCGCAATATCCGACGCAATCCAAAATCTGCAACAGACTCTGCCTTTGGCCTGCTCGAGGTCGCGTATTGTATTTGCTTCTGAAATTGGCGTAGTCAACGATTTTTCTACGCTCCACTTCCGCGTATACAATCTGGTTCGCAACGTCCCGGCTGCTATTCCGGTTATTTGCGACCACTCCTCAATCGTGTGAATTTGGTTGTTGTATTCTATTCTGACCGTTCCACGTCGATTGACCGTCTGGGTCTTTCTGTCGGCCCACCTACAATTTTCCGGAGTGTAATTTCCGTTTACGTCGATTCGATCAATGGTCAAATCGTCTTGGTAGCCGCTTGCTACTGCCCAGTCACGGAAGGACAAAAAATCATGCCGCCATTCGTCACATATTACAATGCCACGACCTCCGTAATCGTCGTAATGCTCGCTATTGGAATTGTAGCATCGCTGAATCATTGCCTTGTAGATCTGATAAATCCGTGAGTGTGAAAGTCCGTGTTTTATATGGCGACGCTCGTTTATCAAGCATCCACAGCTTTGAGTATGCCCGTTTCGAAGAGAATGCGACCGAACATCTACGGTGTTCCCACAATCGCAACGGCATTTCCACATGGTTTGTCTTTCTCGACCGGCTCCAAAATCCGGAGCGCGTTCGATTACTACCAATTTTCCAAAACGTTGACCTGATAGGTCAATAAACTTACCCATAACATTCACCCCTGTTGTAATTGTTTCACATCAATTATAACAAATAACTTTTATTTGTACAGATGCAACTTTCAAGAAAGTGCAAACTGGCCGGCGTAGGCAGAAGGGAGGTGCGGCTTTGAGCGCAAGGAAATACGGAAGGCTTCTGGTTTTTGCCAATGGCGAAAAAGTCCCGGTGCTTTCCGAGGACGGAAAATTCTTCTACTGCGAGGGACGGCAGTTCCGGAAGAGCAATCCGGAGATCGCAGAGGTTCGGAAAATTCCTGCGGACAGAAAGGAGAAAAAGAATGCGCAGTAACGGGCGGTTTTGGAGAGATACGGTCTTTGGAATTCGCGCGTGCGCGCACTTTTTCGGAAGAAACTGGATTCCTCCCCCTGCTCATGGAATCCGGAGGCTTTATAAAAAATGACGATAGGAGAAATGGAATGGAAGTTTTCAAGGACGTGGTAACGGTCTGCGGGGGAATTACGACCATCGGCGTTTTGCTGGTCGCGCTCGTCCGGCCGCTGCGGGAACGCGTGCTTGGCTCAAAAGCCATCAAGGATGGGATGAAATGTCAGCTTCGCGCCGATATGCTGCACACCTACTACAAAAACAAGGACAAACAGAAAATCCGGCAGTATGAGTCGGAAAATTTCCAGTACGAGTACGACGCATACAAGGCGCTCCACGGGAATTCCTTCATCGACAAGATCAAGAAGGAAGTGGACGAATGGGAAGTGGTGTCATGAGAATGGAATGGAGCAAGAAAATTCTCGTTTTTTCGTATTTCGTGCTGGCGGTGCTGATCTTCGTTTTTCTGGCGGAGCCGGACAAAAGCTCCGCTGCGGCGGTGCTCTGCGCATGGATCGCGGAGTGCGGTGCTGCGACCGGCTTTTATTTCTGGAAAGCCAAGAATGAAAACCGGAGCAAGTACGCGCTGAAATTTGTGGAAAAGCTGGCGGACCGGTACGGAATTGAAAGCACGAGCAGAATTCTCGAAACGGTTTTGAAGGATTGAAGGGAGAAATATCATGGATTACACAAAGATCATTACAACGTTCCTTGCGCTGATTTCGGCGCTGGTCTCGGCGTTTCTGGTTCCGTGGCTGAAGGAGAAGATCGGGTCGGAAAAGCTGAAAAAGTGGCAGTCGGTGGTGGAGATCGCCGTTCGGGCGGCAGAGCAGCTCTACAAATCCGATCAGGGTCAGGAGAAAAAGGCGTATGTTCTGCAATATCTGGCCTCAAAGGGCATTCGGTTTGACGATGCGACCGTGGACAAAATGATCGAGTCTGCGGTGCTGACACTTCACCACGAGCTTTACGGAGGTGGGGAAGGATGACGGTCTCCGAGGCGGTCAGAAAGCTGCTTTCCGTGGCCGAAAATGAGGTCGGTTATCTCGAAAAGGCTACGAATGCCCAGCTTGATGACAAAACGGCCAACGCCGGACGGAACAATTACACGAAATATGCGCGGGATCATGCAAAATGGGGGACCTACAATGCCTCCAAGCAGGGCTACGCATGGTGCGATATGTTCGTGGACTGGTGCTTTATCACGGCGTTCGGGTTTTCCGCCGGAATGGAGATGACGTGCCAGCCGAAGGGACTCTACGGAGCCGGATGCACGATGTCCTACAATTATTTCCGGGATGCGGGCCAGAGCGTTCCGGTCTCCAAGGTTCAGGAGGGAGATCAGATCTTCTTCGGTTCTCCCGGAAACATGACGCACACGGGAATTGTCTATAAGGTGGACAGCGCGAAAATTTACACCATCGAAGGAAACACGGGTTCCGGAGAAAACACCGTGATCCCGAACGGAGGCGGCGTTTTCAAGAAGTGGTACTACCGGAATTCTGCGGCCATCGGCGGGATCGGACGGCCCAAATGGGACGTGGTTTCCAAAATTTCCGGTATCCCGGAGCGGACGGAGCTGAAAAGCGTTCGGTACGGCTCCTTCCAGGGAGGAATTTTTGCCGAAGTTCCGTTTTCCTGCATCGAGCGGATGGAGCACATCCGGATGGATGGCGCAAGAGGCGAATATCTCACAAGCGCGGCCGTTCGCGCAAAATGGAACGGGCGTGCGCCGGATATCGTCATAAACGCGGAGCTTTTCAATTATTCCAATTACACGCCGGCCTCCGGCGTGGTGCATCATGGAGAGCTGGAATATCGCGGGTGGCAGCCGTTTATCGGTTTCTCGAATTACAGGACGCCCATTCAGGAGGGCTACAACGCCGTTTCCTCGCCCGATGCGGTCGGCGGCTACCCTGCACTCGTTCTCGGAGGTGAAAAGTCCTTCACGGTCCCCAAGGGGCTTGAGGGGAACCGCTATCGCACGGCGATGGGCCTCAAGGGCGATGTGCTCGGAATCCTCGTGACGCAGAATCCCGTGAATCTGGAGGTCGTGGCGAACAAGTTCGTTTCTGAGGGCTACGATTTTGCCATCAATCTCGACGGCGGAAGCTCCAGCGGATACGCCATTCCCTCCAAGGCATGGGCCAGAGCCAACAAGCTTCGCGGCTTCGTCGGAATTTGGCTCAAGGGCGGAAACGGGAACTATCTCAGCAGGTCCGCAGCGCCGGTCAAGCCCTCGAAGCCTGCGAAAACCGAGAGCTGGGCGGAGACGGACAAATCCGCTGCGAAGGGCGTCCGGATGAAGGTAACGGCCAGCGCACTGAATCTTCGGGCGGGAGCCGGGACCTCGACGGCGGTCAAAACAGTGCTGAAATTCGGCGAGGTCGTCACATGGTACGGATATCAGACGGAAAACTGGTATTATGTACGGACGGCCGGCGGTAAGGAAGGCTACGTTTTCAAGCAGTATGTGAAAAGGGCGTAGGGATAAAAAGAGCCGGAGGACGGAAGTCCTCCGGTTTTTTCTTATATTGACACGTTTTTACATAGATGCTAGAATGAAAAAGCCCCAATGGGGCGGGGCGCTGCCACGGAGGTGGCAGGCGGTCGGCACTTCCTGAAAAGGAGGTGATGCGGATGGTTACATGGAATGAGGTTTTTACCTTTTCGCTCGTACTCATCGGCTTTGCTGGTCTGATCGTTCAGATTTGCAAAAAGAAATGACCGCTTACCCAGCCCGGTACGGTCATTTCTTTTTTGAGATGATTCACTTCGGCTGACTGCCTGCGGCAGCGCCCTTGTCTATTATATTAACAGGTTATTTGAAAATGTCAATAGAAATGGGAATGGAAAGCCGGTGCGAAAGCGCCGGTTTTTTATTTTGTCCCGCTGATTTGAAAAATTTTTTTGAAGGTGTACTTGACTTTTTGCATGAGCAATAATATAATTATTGCAGGAGCAAAAAAGGAGGGATAACATGGCTCCAAAGCTTGGACGTCCACCCAAGGAAATTACCAAAAACGTTGCGCTCGGACTTAGGATTTCTCAGGAAACCGCTGAAAAACTGCAAAGATGTGCGGATACACTGAAAATTTCTAGGACAGAGGTAATTGAAAAGGGAATTGACCTTGTGGAAAAGGACTTAAAAAAATAGAAACATCCCGCCACCGTGGAAAGTATCGGGATGTTTCAGTTCAACCACACCCGAAGATGAGGTTAATTTTATTATAACCTCGCTTTTGGTGAAAATCAAGAAAGAGTGAGGTTATTTTCAATGAAAGATTTAATTACCATCAACAATAATGGTCAACCGGTTGCAAGCAGCCGGGACATTGCAGAACACTTCGAGAAGCGTCACGATCATGTCGTTCGGGATATTGACGCATTCAGCAAAGATGTCCCCAATTTTGGGGAGATGTTTTTCTCGGTCGAAATTCCGGACAGCTACGGCAGACCGCAGCGCGCGTACCTCATGAATCGTGACGGTTTCTCGCTGCTGGTCATGGGCTTCACAGGAAAGTCTGCGCTCGAATGGAAACTCAAGTACATCGACGCATTCAACCGTATGGAAGCGCAAATCAAAAATCCGCAGTTGTCTCCGGCGGAACAGCTTCTTGCACAAGCACAGCTCATGGTGGAGCAGGAACGCCGTCTCAAGGCTCTGGAAAACCGCGCAGAACGCACGGAACAGACCATGCAGAAAACGCTGGACATTTTCTCCGCCCCGGCGGTCAGCCCGGACGATTGGACTTCGGCGATGAATCACCAGATCAACACGCTTGTGGAGCAGTACGGTGGGAATCACCGGAAATTTCGCAGCGACCGCTACGCCGAGCTGGAACTTGAAACGGGCGTTGACTTAAAATGCCGCCAGACACGTCTGCGCAACCGAATGCGGAAAAACGGCGCAACGGAAACGGAATGCAAACAGGTTTCGATTTTGCAGGTCATTTCCCGCGACCGGAAGCTTCGACCGGCGTTCGAAGCAATTATCCGCCGGAAAGCCGCCAGTTTGATTTCGGATGCGCAGATGTGAATGGAGGTACGAAAAACATGAGTTGCAGCACGATTTTGTTTGAACAGGAAGAGTTGCTCGAAATTTCCCGTCAGGTGAAGAATCAAAAACGATTTGCAGACTTCATGCTTTTTTGCATGGAGCGCCTGAACGACGATGAAAGCGATACTGTGGATAACATCTGGAACGCATGGTGCGAAAGCCAGAGCTGAATAGGATTCCGGGAGGTTTTACGCCTCCCGGTTTTTTCTTATAAATTGGAAAGCGTGCCGTCGCCGATGATGACGGCGTTCGTGAGGCTGCTGCCAAGGACGAAAACCGTGACCTGTGAGCCTATGGATGCGGCTGCTATGCTGGTCACATAGGGAAGGGCGATTTCTTTATCGAAGGGGCGTTGGACGGTGATACGCCCGTTTTCTGCGGCCTTTGTCACCTGTGCGCGGAAATACCAGACGTTCGCGCGCGTCAGCGCTTCTACCTTCGGAAGGAAATATTCCCACAAACGGTCGGCGAATTGCTTCATTGCCTGATCGTTATCCATTTTCTGTGACCTCCACGGGTTCGTTTGAAAGCAGACAGGTGTAGAATCTGTCGGGAGGAAGCTTTAGAGAGGCTGCGTCAACGCTCTCCGCTTCAATGGTGATGATCTCGGATTCCCGGTCGCGATAATCTACCTGAAATGTGAATCGGCGGTTTACGACGTTCGTGCGGAGCTTTGGCTTTTCCAAATATTCATTCCTCCTTCCAGACGTTTGCGACGGTGAAGGTCATGCGCAGACGGCAGTTCACGTCCGCATACGTCACCATGTCGCAGAGTTTGGTCATTTCCGAGATCCTGCGGCGGATGTTCTCGTTCAGAATTCCCGTTGGAAGCGGAAAATCGACGGAGACGGACGCGCACTGCTCATGCAGCTCCAAGCCCTCGGTGTGCATAGGCGTGCGGAGCGCTTTTGCGACGGCGGCGGCGTGCTCGTGGACGGTGTGGAAGATCTCCGCCTTTTCCTCATTCTGCACCGTTCCGTGGAAGTTTTCATTTTTCTGCGCCATTGCGGCGGCCATATCCTGAATATCCATATCTGTTCTCCTTTTATTTTTTGCCCGGATGGGCTTAGTTTGAATTCTGCAGGGATTTTACGGTTTGTCCCGCGCGGGAGATATTTTTTTCAGCTCCCGGACGTTCTGCGCAACGATCTTGACGGCGCGGTCTATGATGGCTTCGTCCCGGCGGCGGTCAATGCCAAGATCGTGCGAAAATTCGTAAGCGCAGGGGTCGAGCTTATAGTCCAGAGAAAATCGGACGGCGCCCCTTGCGCGGGCGGCGGAATAGCCGGATTCCAGAAGCGCCGGCGACGGCTCGTTTTCTCCGCTGGAGCAGGCGGCCCCGGAGGACGCCATCAGGCCGTCGGCGGACATCCGCAGAACAAGCGCATGATTTTCGATGTTTGGGAAGGAAATGCTCGTGATATAGGGCGACTGTGTTTTTTCGTTTCCGTGATATTTCGTGCCGTTCAGCTGCGCGTCCGGAATTTCCTCCATGATACCATCGATCAGGCGGTCATGCAAGTATCCGGCGGTATCCGCAAATTCTGCGATATGCTCCGTGCGGAAGAAAAGCGCCTGTGCGAGGGCTGCGGCCAGAGGAACGGCGGGCGTTGCCGGGTGGAAAAGCTCGCGGATCACCTCCGGTTTTTTGGCGATCAGGACGCCGATGCCGATGGGTGCGCCGAATTTATGTCCGCCGCCCGCGATGTACGACCATTTTCCATGCCGGAAGTCGATGGGCGCTTTTCCCATGGCTGCCGTGCAGTCCGAAAAACAGACGGTGTACGGCTCGAATGCTTTTTCGAGGTCATAAATTTCCCCCGTTTCGTTGCCGGTATGGATGTGTGCGAAGCCGGAGGTGCTGCGGTTGATCCCGAAAAAGCGGAAACTGTCATCCCATCCGGCAGAAACGGCCTTATGCTCAAAGCTGGAAATATAGACGCTTCCGCATTCGTACATCATGGCGTTCATGGCGAGACGGCAGCTTTCCGTGGCGGAGGATGTGAAGATCACCTGCTCCGGCTCGCACGAAAGGCAATAGGCGACGATTCTCTGCGCCCTTTCCAGCTCCCGCTCGGCTGCGACCCCGAAGGAATGGACGGAATTCGGGTTGCCCCAGCTGAAGTGCGAGACCCGGTAGAATTCCTGAAGGGCGGTTGCCAGAAGGGGAGAAGTCGCGGCGTGGTCGAGGTAGATCATACGCGGCCCCCATTCTCTGCGGCTTTGGACGGCGGCATCCAGTTCGGAATGAAGGCCATGCAGATCTTCTCATAGACGGCCTGCTGCGCAAGCAGTGCGTCGTGCTTTTTCAGCAGGAGCTGATAGTCGCTGCGGAGGTTGGAAAGCTGGAGATCATCCGGCGTTTTTTCGGACGATGCGGTTTTTCCCGGTTTTTCGGCAGGCTCCGGAAGCCCCAGCGAAATGCGGATGGCACGGTCGATATGCGCCATTTCCTCCGATGTGAGCGTGCAATAATATTCCAATAGGCGCTCCTTGGAGATCGTTGTGACGCACTCACACAGCGCTACGGAAACGCGCGGTGCGGAATAAAGCGTGACGTGCGTCGGAAGCGGCTTTTTATTGGCCGTTGTAAGCCAGACGATTTCCAGATTCGCGGAGTATCGGTTATTTGCTTCGTTGCTCACGATCACGGCCGGCCGGGTTTTTGCGTACTCGGAGCCTACCTCCGTCTGTGTATCCGCGATCCAGAATACGTCTCCGCGATGAATTTCCTGTCCCATGGGCTGCTCCTTTCATTTTTCTGGCGTTTATGTACTCCGGGCTTTCGCCCGGATCTTTCGTTAATGTACGGCGTCCTTCAGCGCCTTCGCGGGCGCGAATTTCACGCCGTGATGCGCAGGGACCGAAACGGTTCCGCCGGTCGCCGGATTTCTTGCGACTCTGGACGCCTTATACGGCGCTTCGAATTTTCCGAAGCCCGGAATGTTCACCGTCTCGTGCGAGATCAGCGCTTCACGGATGCTTTCAAAAACCGCGTCGATGGATTCCAGCGCTGCGCCCTTCGGCATATTCGTGCGGTTGGCTACGGCCTGTGCAAGTGCTTCCTTGTTCATGGTTTTTCCTCCTTCCCCGAAAATTTCATGGTGGGCCGTCCCGGAGTCGAACCGAGATTTTACCAGTTACGAGCTGGTTGCTCTAGCCATTTGAGATAACGGCCCGTCGTTTCCGGCTTGACGTACCGGACGCGAGGCCATGCGCGCTGGCCAACGGGCAGTTCTTTGCGGCATCCTGCCGTTTCCGCTTCACACCGGATTCCGGTGCGGCCGGTTTTGTCAGTTCGGCTTCTCAAGTGACTTCATCCGGTTCTGCCACGCGTTGGCATTCTCCGGCAAGCTGAACGATTTGCATCTTGAAAATGCGCGGCGTTCTACGAAAACCTTAGTCACACGATTTTTACGACGGTGCGGCGTGACCGAATCGAACGGCCTTGGGCCAGCTGCTCGTCGCTGTCCTTTGCCAAATGCCGCGTGTTGCCACACTGACGCAGTGGCCGCGGAGGGTTAACTTTATTTGTAGAAAGCGCCACGACTCCCACAAAAGGGCGCTTTGGCGGAGAAGGCGAGGACTTGAACCTCGCACGCCTGTTTTTGCTCCGGTCAGGTTACAGGCTAACTGACCGAGCGTTGAGACATTCCCGTTCTGCCACTTCTCCATATGTGTGGGATGTTTTGCACCATGCCCGGCGGGAGTTGGACCCGACCAGTTGAGGACTCGAACCTCGCCGCACATCCCCGGAGCGCCGCGCCCCGCCAGACTGCAAATGTTGAAATTTTGCATCTGATTTTTGCGAGTTTTTTTGGCTCTACTCACTGAAACCGTCGTTGATTTGTTTTTCCGATGCGCGCTATCGGTTGGCAGAGATTCAAACAACGATCAACAAACCGTAACTGCTGGAGCGCGTGAGGAGAATCGAACTCCCGCCATCAGATTGGAAGTCTGATGTTCTGCCATTAAACTACACGCACATGAAAGCTCCCCGTTTTACTCCGGTGCGGGAGCGTTCTTCCCGAAAACCCATGGCCAGACTTCCCAGTCTGGAGCGCCGGAATCTCTGAAATGTTCCGGTGAGCGCCTTCGCTTACATGGGTGACGCTTTTCTTCACAGAAAGGAGGTCAGTTATGACCAGCTGCGAGCCATGCCCAAACTCACAGCATTGCGGCGGAATCCGGATTTGAACCGAAATCATGGGGTGTGGGTTGCCCCCACGACGCACCTGCCTCCGCCGTGCCTCCGGGTTTCCAGCGAAACCCGGATCATTTCTGTTTTTCTGGTCTGTTCAGGCGATCTCCGGCCGGGGCTGCTTCAGCCGGAGCTGTTCGAAAAAATCATCTCCCGATTCTTCCAGACGCAGGACGTTCCGCTGCGCCTGCCGTTCCTTCTCCTCCTGCACGATCTTCGTCAGACGGCGGTTTTTCCGGCTGGTCAGTTTGCCGGAATAGATCTGCGTGGTCGCTACGGATTCATGTCCGAGCTTTGCCTGAAGCTCCTCGAAACTCATGCCGCTGTTGAGATCGAGCCGTGCGCCGACGTGCCGCAGATCGTGCGAACGGATCATATCCACGCCGGTCACGGTTTTTACATGGCGCTTCACGACGTCCGAAAGCCACTGGCGCGTTCCTGCGTGCCATTCTGCGCCCCGATTGGTTCCCTTGAATTCCTTGGTTGCCTCCGTGCCGAAAAGCGGGTCATGGTCGCCTGCGGCCGCCGGACGCAGTCCGCTGCGAAGATACAGACGGACGGCTGTCTGCGCAAGCGCCGGGAATTCGACCGGACGGAATTTATCGCCCTTGCCGTGCTCGACGTACAGCTCGGAATTTTCCCAGTCGAGATCCGCAGGCGTCAGCGCCAGAAGCTCGCTGTTTCGAAGCTCCGTGGTCAGAAGCAAAATCACGATGGCGTAATTTCTCGGCCAGAATTTCGGGCTTTCCACGGTTTTCGCGGGAGGGTTATTTCGCCAGAGAAGCATGACCTGCTCGTCGGTCAAAAATTGCTCATACGGTCGCTTGTCGAGCTTTCGCGTATCCGGCATGAGGAGCTTTGCGACGGGATTCCGGTCGTACCAGCGGTTTTCGCCGAGTTCTTCGGAGCTGGCGAAATTGTACATGGCAGAAAGGACGGTCAGATATTGCTTGATGGTGGACGGTTTTTTGCCGTCCCGGCGCATCTGGTCGCGCCATGCGAGGATCTCCGGAAAGCCCTCCTCATGATCCCACAATTTGTTTTCCAGAAGGAAGCCGGAGAAATTTTTGAAGATCTGTTCCTGATTTTTGATCGTGACCCCGGAACGTCCCAGCGCCCGGAGGTTATCTTCGTAGGCGATCATGGCCGACCGAAATTTTTCATACGCTTTGGGGAAGCTCATCTGTTTCCGTCCTTTCTGATTTTATTGTACCAAACGCCGCAAATGTTTTTTGCACATCCGGGTACGTTTTCTATTCTGCGGGGTTTTCGGGTTTGTCCCGGTTTCTTGAAATTTTTCAGACGATGGATGCGCCGATCAGAAAGCCTGCGTAGGCAGACGCGGCCATTCCGGCAAGCAGCGCCGCGATCAGCCAGCGGGTGATGAATTTTTCCCGCTTGTGGCGCGCCTCCGCACGGACTTCCGCTTTCACCTCGTCGTGGTGTCGATTGACGACGTTCTCAAAAAGATTCTCAGGCCCCGTCATGGGGAGGGGGACCAGATTTTTGCTTTCACACATGTTTCTTCTCCTTTCGGTTTTCTGTGGTTTTTGCTTTCCAGTTATCCAATCTGCCACGTTTCACGCTTTTGTCCCGCTGTTTTCAGATTTTTTTCAGATTCCCGGCAGAGGGCCTCCAACGCCGCCTGCCGGATGAACTGCGCATTCGTCGGACGGGCTTTGTCCGCGTCCATGCTCAAGCCGAACACCTTGTAAAATTTGCTTCCCCCGGCGCGCTCGACTCCGACTCCGATGGACTTCCGGATCGCACGCTCCACGCTGTTTGAGCTGACGCCGAATTCTTCGGCGATCCTCGGATAGATTCCGTCCGCACTCATGGTCGAAATTTTGGGACAGCCGTTTTCTGCGCTGCGGCGGATGGCGCTGCGGAGGTAGTCGTAGCCCGTCATGCTGGCCGGAATGCCCAGTTCCTTCATCAGCTGGTAAATTTCAATGTCCAGCGCGTCCATTTTCTGCGCGGTCATACGCGCGGCTCCTCGCTGTGGCTCCGGACGATCTGCCATTCGTTCCAGATCTCTTCGACCGACAGGCCGGATTCCACGCGCGGAAGGCAGAATCTCAGGAAGTTCAGAAATGCTTCCTGATTCTTGGTTTTTTCGATCATTTTGATAAGTTCTTTTTCCATGGTGATTTTCCTTTCTTACTGCTTTTCTGCAAGCGCCTTTTTCGGCGCGTATTTGTTGATGAAATATTTCTGACCCTTGGGCGTGATCTTGGTCGTGCGGTCGATCACTGCGCCCTCCTTGGAAATGCGCGGTGTTTCCTTGACGAAGAACAGACCGAGTTCCATCGCACGCTGCGTCGGCATATTGTAATCGCTGCCGGATTTGATAAGATAGCCGTCCTGCCGCAAAAGCTCGAACAGCCGGTTCCCGCCGATCTCTGCGCCGTTCTGTGCGAGAAGCTTCGCAAGGTCGCGCACGAGAATGTTCGTATCCGCGCCGGTGATGGATTCCGCGAAAAATACGGCGGGTGCGTCGGCCTCAATTTTCGCTTGTAACTGTTTCACCTGACTGTTTGCGATTTGCAAAGCCCGCGCCATGACCTTCTCCGGACTGTTCCACGCCTTTTCGAGTTCGACGAAGTAGCGTCGTGCAATCTTGCCTTTTTCATTGCGCTGCAACATACAGATTTCTTTTGCCATGTCGATGGTGATTGCCGCGTCATCGACGAGACGTTTTACCGTTCGATCTCCTTCGTTTTGAACCCGGTCAATTTTGACCGGGTTGAAATCACGCCCTGATTCAAAGCCGTATTCGCACATGCGGGGGAACCAGTGACGGAAGTCTGCGCCGACATCCAGAAACGTGTGCAAGTCGCGCGCGGACAATGTGATTCGTTCGGGGTTTTCAGTGTTGATAGGGATGATTTTTGCCAATTCGTTCATAGAATTTCTCCTTTCTGCTTCTCTTGGTGTCCTCTGATTTCAGCATAACAGAAGGGGCAAATGTTTTTTGTACATTCTTATGTCAACTGCAAAAGGGTATAAAAATCCCCGTGAAAAAGCGGTTGACTTTCACACGGGTTCCGTCTTATAATAGATTAGACGAAGCCCTTGTGGCTTTGGGTGATAGGGTAGGACGTGCAAACTTTGGTCGGTGAGGACGTTCTACTCTATTTCTTTATTTTGGCGTACTTCTCGCGGATCAAGTCCCGGACGATTTCAGAGCGTCCGGCGTTTTCCCGCTTGCAGCATTCATCGAGCTGCTGAACGGTTTCAACGTCCATGCGGACGCGGAGCATGTAGTCCTTTGCGGTTCCGTCGAGTTTTGAGCCGTTTTTCTTCGCAACGATTTTCAACACCTCCGTTTGTTGCTACAAACAATATAACAGAATGTAGCTACAAAGTCAAGAGTAAATTTTACGATCTCGGAAAATTTTCACTTTCCTTTCGGAAACTAGTTTCCGAAAATTTCACATCCGTTTTTGTGAAGCCGAGGCCGCGCGCCACGGCCTCCAATTTGAGATAGACGACGCCGTCCTTCTCGTAGCACTCAATTCCGTCGATGTTGAGTGTTTTCAATTCCATGTGATTTTTCTCCTTTCTGTTTCGCTTGGGGTACTCTACTTTCAGCATAACAGGAGGGGCAAATGTTTTTTGTACATTCTTATGTCAACAATGAAACGCTGGAGGGATGAAGAAGTCATTAAGCGCAAAATTGCGCTCAGTAGAATTTCGGCGGTTTTCCGATCTCTCCGTTCTCAGGTGGGAAGCTTGGAGGCCATGAGCTGGGCGCTCCGTCGCTGGACGATGCCGGAGAAAATTTCCCGGAGGCGCTGGTCCTGCGCGACGACCGTCAATTTATTCGCGGCCTGACATTCGGCGTATTTTGCGCCGCCCGATCTCATGCGTTCCCGGAGATGCTTCAATCGCACATCGAGGTTGCAGCCCGCCGTTTCTTCCAGCTTCCGATAAAGCGATCCGGTTTCCGTCTGGAAATTCAGCGAGAATTCCATGCACAGCTGACGGATCTTACTGCGCGTCGCGTCCTGCCAATGGTCGCGGCTCACGGTCGGCATGGAAAGCGCCGAAATTGCGGAGTGCATGGTGTCGCGCATCTGCGTCTGGCCTGTTTCCAAAGCGGCAATACGTCTTTCCTGTTCGACCATGTATTTTGCTTGTTCCAAAAGCTGCTCGGCCATGGTGTTCGGACGTTTCGGAAGGAACGCCGCTGCCAGCGCGTCTTTTGCCTTTAACTGATACTGTATCAGACGTTCGGCGAGCTGCGGATTTGCGGCTTTCATTGTCGGTGTGATGCTGATTTTTGCAAGCCAGAGCGGAAGGTATTCCAGTTTCAACGCGAGTGTGGTATTGTTCGGGTCAAATACCCCTGCTTGAAATTTCAAGCACCCTCTAGAAAGCACATCATCCTTTTGGATATTTTGGATTTGCGCATCTTTTTGACTTTTGGAAAGCCCCATTCCGTTGCAGATGTAGCTAACGCCCGCAAAGATTGTCCCGTCCTCGGACTTGGCGGCCATGAGGTTTTGCCCCATGAATGGAACGGTTTTGATTTCCGCTAAGTTTTTATCCATTTGAAAACTCCTTTGAATCGTGTTGTAGGTTTGTCCTACTTCTAGGATAGCGGCTCTGCGCAAATGTTTTTTGGACATTTTTATGTCAACAATGAAACGCTGGAGAGATGAAGAAATCAACCGAACCAAATTTGGATTCGTTGGAATTTCGGCGGTTTTTCGATCTCTCCGTTCTCAGGTGGGAATCTTGGAGGCCATGAGCTGGGCGCTCCGTCGCTGGACGATGCCGGAGAAGATTTCCCGGAGGCGCTGGTCCTGCGCGACGACCGTCAATTTATTCGCGGCCTGACATTCGGCGTATTTTGCGCCGCCCGATCTCATGCGTTCCCGGAGATGCTTCAATCGCACATCGAGGTTGCAGCCCGCCGTTTCTTCCAGCTTCCGATAAAGCGATCCGGTTTCCGTCTGGAAATTCAGCGAGAATTCCATGCACAGCTGACGGATCTTACTGCGCGTCGCGTCCTGCCAATGGTCGCGGCTCACGGTCGGCATGGAAAGCGCCGAAATTGCGCTCTGCATGGCGGAGTGGATCTGCTTCTGCCCGGATTCCAGAGCGGCAAGGCGCTGCTCCTGCTCCAAATTGACCTGCGCCTGCATTGCAAACATCTGCGCGGCGGTCATGGGTTTTGCCTGATAGCCGCCGGTCTTACGGATGGACGGAATCACTTCATCTGCGATTTTCGCCTGAAACGCTTCTGCCGCTTCGTTCTTTGCTTTCATTGCCAGACGGTAGAATACGTTTTCGGGGATGTACTCCAGTCTTTCGCCACAAGTGGCGAAATTCAGTTCTGCAAGATATTTGTCAACTCTTGCCCATCTGACATACTCAACGCCGTCCCTTGTATCTACAAAGCCGAGACCACGCGCTACGGTTTCCAGTTTGAGATAAACCACGCCGTCTTTCTCATATCCGTCAATTCCACTGACATTGATGACCTGTAAATTCATGTTCAAAATTCCTCCTGTCACTTAAAAATGGGTACAAAAATTCCGCGAAAAGCAAAAGTAACACTTGCAATTTCGCGGCGTGTCTTGTATAAATATATACAGAGATTGCGCGAGAAATTGCGTGATTGTCGGTAAACGCTGCGTTCAGTCTTTGGTCGGAAGGGACGCAGCGTTTATTCTATTTATTTTTGCTTTCCTCTGTTTTTGAAAGGTACTCTGTGCAAGCGATACGTACAACGGATGCGACTGATATATTCATCCTGTCCGCTTGCACTTTCAGACGATCATACAGGGATTGCGGCAACTTCATGCTCAATGCCTTATCGTTCTGTTCCATGCTGCCCTCCTTTCGATATCACTATACCATAATAGTTATATAACTGTCAATACTTATTTCGCGGAATTGGAGAAATTTTCTGTTTTCTTATCTACACGAAATATGTGATTTGTCCCGCGAAGTACATAAAATTTGTGATTTCGGAAGCATGAGAAAAGCCGTCCAGATGGGCGGATTTTCTGTTTAATCGCAATCGTATATTTTTGTTCTGGATGTTTCAATCCTTTCGTCATAATCAACGCGAATCTCAAATTTCGAGCTTTCACCCGGCGCTATTCCTTCCGCACCACAGGCATAGGTATCTCCAATATCAATCGATATTCCGTTTTCGTCATAGAATGTTGTCTTGACCTTCACAAAATAGCACGTTTTTGTTCCGGTGTTCCTAACCGCACCGGAAAGAATCATGTACATTTTATAATCGCTTGATTTTAATTCCAGATCTTCCAGTTCAAGATATAAAATTTTATATTCTTCGGCGTAATCGTATCCGTTGGTTCCGGAAGAATACGACGATCCTGAAGAATATGATGACGATGTATTATCGTTTGATTTCGCTTTGCTATGAGAATTGGATGATTTTGAACCGATCGATATTACAAATGCGATAACAGCAAAGGAGATAATACACGTTACCGCTGTCCACGCAAGCGCAGTTTTTGAGGCTCCCGTTTTTTCTTCGGATGATTCTTTCTGCTGCTGTTCCAGCTCGCTATCGATCATGTCAAATTCGTCCAATGCGTCGTTTTGCGGTTTCGGTTCTTCCATCAGTTCTGTGTGTTCCGGCTGTTCAGGCGCTTTCAGATTCATGCTGCTGATCGGATAGCCGCAGTTTGGGCAGGCGGTCGCCATGGTGCTTACGTCGTGCCCGCACTCGGGGCATTTTATGATTGCCATGTGTTCTCCTCCGTTCTCTTTCTGTTTACAAAATTCAAATTCTCACGACAGCGCCTTTGTACAGAATCTTCTTGCCGTCCAAGGTCACTACTTCACGGTGCATGGACACAACTTCTTTGCCGTAGGTTTCGACAGGGGAGATGTCGTTCGGTTCGCAGTAAGCCACCAGACCCGCCAGATCGCCGCTGTTCAGAGGTTCGCCGGTTTTGGGGGAGAAAAATTCTCCGCCATTGATCTCGTATTCGCCGGGTTTATAAAACATTCGCGTTTTGCTTCCTCCTTTTTCCGTTTTATTTCAGTATAGCAGGATTTTTCGGGATTTCAAGCGACTGTGTGAAGCTGATATCCTCGGTTTTTCACCTGCGCGGTGGTGTAGTAGATGCGGTCAGACCACGATACCCAAACGGGACGCTTTCGGCCTGCGATGGTCGCTTTTTGCAGCAGGATTTCTTCGCCGTGTCTGCTCACCTTTACGGTGGAGTTCAGGGGGAGATTTTCGAGACTGTTCTTGTCTTTCCGACTTGCTGCCTTTTTCGTGGCGTTTTCCCAGCAAGCCTCGCGCCCTCAGAGGCTCTACAGGCCGCGAACTTGATTAGGATACTCATAACAGCTTGTTCTCTGCTTCCATGGCTTCCTACGGCGTGTCAGATGCATCCGCGCATTCGGCTCGATCTCAAGCTGCACTGGTTTTCGCATCCTGCGAGGCTTGATAGATGGCGAAAGCCGCCCGGTTGGGCGGCTTCTCAGTGTTTATTGTTTTCCTCTTTTCGCTTGACTTTTTTGTGCAAGCTGTTAATATAATAAACAAGGGCGCTGCCGCAGGCAGTCAGCCGTAGTTAAAGATCATTTCAAAAGAAACGACCGTCCGAGCGGCTAACTTGGGACGGTCATTTCTTTTTGCTTATCTGGAAAACCAGAGAGCAAATGCCTACGATCAAAATACCAATCTGGATCAGATCGGAATATGTCACCATAAGCAACACCTCCTTTTCAGGAAGTGCCGACCGCCTGCCGCCTCCTTGGCAGCGCCCCGCCCCAATGGGGCGTTTTTTATTTTATCGTCGAAATTTCGCCTTGTCAACAGAAAGCCGACCAGTTGGGCGGCTTTTGTTATATGCCGAGAAGGGAACGCTTCTTTTTCTGGAACTCCTCGTCGGTGATGATGCCCTTTTCCTTCAAAGCGTGGAGCTTTTCAATCTCTGCGTAGATATCGCCAGTTTCCTGCGGGCCTTCGAGCTGCTTTTTCTCCGGATGGGGCATTTCATTTTCCTTACGGATATTATCCAGAATCGCGGTGATCTCCCGCAGCTCCTCTTCTGCGCGGACATAAATGTCCGAATCTTTATTCACTTCTGACTGAATGAAATTCAGCTGTTTTCGTGGGCAGGTCAAATCTTTCAAGACGATTTCCAAATGCAGATCGGTACATGTTTTTTTACTTCCCTGCGTTGCGGAGGCCGCAACCATCGCCCCAGCGGCTCCGAAAAGGATACCGCTGCCGACGATGGATGCCATATCCGATGTGGCGTTTCCGTCCTCTATGACGCTGTAGGACAGAATATCCGAAAAATTGCAAAACCATGGTTCTTCATCCTCCGGCGTTGCAATCATGATTTTTTTCTTTTCGGCGTCTATGCAGAATGTGAAATTATTATCCGTTCCGAGAACCTGACGCGTGATGTTGAAACCGTCGGAGACGGCGCGGTTCAGAGCGCTTGTGAGTCTGCGGCTGCGCTCGTGGGCGGTACTATTTTCGATTTGCTTGTTATCCTTGGCGCTCGCCCATGCAGCGACGACTATCAGTATTGCAAATAGAGCGAAAAGCAAAAATTCCATGGTTCGAAATTCCTTTCGTTTTACGAATTCATTATTTTTCTTGGTTTTGCATCATTTTCGTGAGGTCACGAAAATGGTCTGATCCGTGATGCGGGCGGCTCCGATTGTGGGAATCCTGCCGCCCTTGTTTTTCCATCATAGCACAGCCTTTTCCGGTTTTCCAGAGGCTTGGGAAATTTTTACGGAAGCAGAAGAAATGAGATCAGCGGATAGACGCTGACGGGGATTCCGTTGCAGGTCTGCACGACGTATTCCCGCCCGGAGACGGAAATGCAATTAAAGCGCTGCCGGAAGCCGTCCGAATATTCGACGGTCGTTTTGTGAATCTTACGCGGATAGATTTTTCCGCCGATGTTGGCATTTACTTTCATGGAAATGACCTCCCGATGGTTTTGGTTTTCTTGGTTTTTCACACGGCTCGGATTCTGCCGGGAAGGTTCGTTTTGTCCCGTTCCCGGCAGATGTTTTTTTATTCTTCGACATTCCGGTAAACAGTTTCACGGTAATCATCGAGTGAAAGCGCCCACTTGTCACCGTCATACGTCCTACGGATCTTCGGCGTTCTGCGGAGGATCTCGCCGGTCGTCTGGTTTTTCAGCGTGACGGTCGTGGCGGTCGCCTTGACGATCTCCCACTGCTCCGGAGTCCATGCGCCTGCCAGAAGTCTGCGAACGGTGAAAATTTCTCCGGGCTTGAAGGGCTGTACCGGTTTTTTCGCTTCCTCCGCCTTGACGATCTCCAGAATTTCGGCGTAGGCTGCGGTCAGGTCAAAGCCGTTCGGCGTGCGATATGTGAAGTTCTTCGGGCCTGTCCGCAGGACGGTGCAGTTGTTGTAATGCTTGATCTTCACGACATAGCCAGGCTTGATGTTCTCTTTGCTGAACTGCACGCCGCCCAGTGCGTCAATGCACGACTGATAATAACAGAGCTTCGAAATTTCCGATTCCAGACGGTCCTCCGTATCGTCGATCCAGTTCTCGATCTCCGAACGCTCGATTTTTGTCCCGTCCCAGCGCGTCTGGGCTTCTCCCATCGCGTCGCATTCCAGCATGACGTGGTAATGGTCCAGATTTTCCCGAAGCTTTTTGATGGCCTTTTCTGCGTCCTTCACGCGGCGGTCACAGAAGGCTTTATCCCCGGCGTTTTTCTGGTCCGCTGTTCTGCGGGCGATTTCTGCGCGCTCTGCGTAGTACTCGGATTTTTTGAATTCCTCAAAGCCACGGTCGAAGGCTGCAAACATTCTTTCCCGCTGCCGCGTAAAGGCACGGCCAGATGACGTGTTGATGTTCGGCTGCGTGAAAAACGCGATGTCTCCGTGCATGGCGTTGATGGGCGCTTGCAGCGCCTGCGCCCGTTCTCTGGCGTTCTCCGAACGCGCCTCCATGCGGTCGGCCCGCTCTGCGGCCCGCTCCGCCTGTCGCGCCATTTTTTCCTCGAAGGTCAGAAGCTCCCCGGTCTTTCCGCGATCCTCCGCGCCCAGCTCCTTCGCCGTTTTTTCGGCGTAGTAGAGATTCGGACGCTTCGCACGGCTCACCCAGCAGCCGCCGCGCTTGGAAAACAGAAAGTTGCTTTTGATTTTTGCTTTGTCAGCTTCCGGAAGCGCCTGATATTCCTCTTTGGAAAAGTGAAGCTCGAGCTTTTCCGTCTCGCGGTTGATGATGTAATACATTTGAAATGCCTCCTCGTTTGGTTTTTCTGGTTTCTGTTCTACAGAAAAAGCGGGGTTTGTCCCGCTTTCCCGTGAATTCCTTCAATTTTATGCGCTCAGAATTTCGTACACCTCGCGCGATTCGTAGCGGATGACCGAATTTCCGGCTTCGTCCGTTCCGTCGTACATCGGCCCGCAGAAATTCTTGAGCTTCGGTGCGCCTTGCAGCTCGGCCCGGCAGGATACGCTGTGGAATTCTCCGGCGGTCTCGAATGCTTTTTTTAGATGTTCGACGGTTTCAAATGTCTCAACGATCATGCGCGGACGCGTGTCGTCCGGGTTCATGCTTACGACCTTATAGATTTTTCCCTTCGCCTGAATTTCTGCGAGGTGGACGCGCTCCGATTCCTCCGCAAGCTTCAGCTCCTGCGGGAATCCGTCCACAAGTCCGTAAAACAGATTTTTATCAAAGCACCAGAAGCTTTTCGGCTGCTCGTAGGTCGTTTCCGGCCAGCCGCTGAAAATCGCGATGGGCTTCTCACCGTAGATGCGCATTCCGTACACCGTGCGGCCTCCGCGCTTTTTAAAGCAGATGGTCAGAGCTTCGTTGTACTGCGCATAGGGCTTTACTTCGGCGGAAACGGCGTTGATGTGCAGGAAATACGCGCAGCCGAGTTCGCCTTCCACGGCAATGGTCAGTCTGGGGTTTTTGGATTTTGCCGCGTCGTTCACGGCGAGGGCGATTTTCTGGTAGATTTCGAGCTGTTTCATTGTATGTAGCCTCCTGTTTTCTTGGTTTTCTTTACACCTATATATCTACCGGCGCAGCGGCATTTGTCCCACACTGGATAAAGAAAAACGCCGGAATTTCTTCCGGCGCTGTAATTGTGTGCGCTTATTTCAAAAAACTTTCGGCTGTTTCAACTGCCCACGCGATTGCGGCGGCCCACTTATTGCCGCCCCGGCGCTGGACGTCAGTCGGCATAGCATACCTCCCACGCGCAGATGTTCGCCGCATTCAACGCGGCAGAAATCAGCGCTTCGGCGTCCACGCCCAGAACGCCGGAGATGGACCGCAGAACGCCCAAGACATCCTCCGAGGTGTCGACGGACGCGTCGTCCATTGTGCCGTCTGAAAAATTCCAGCAGAAGCCATCAGTGACCACTGAAAAAAACACGCGGCTGCCAAAATCGCCGCAGGACGTGTCGTCGATCTCGACGGTGACAAGCTGGCCGTTAAGGTCGACCACGACACCGCCGGAAAACTGCCAGTAACCTCCGCCATTATTTGCAGTGTCCGGGTTATAGTGGGGGTTTGTCTGCTGTCCCCACGCGGAAACGATATTAAACATGTCTGCCATCCCCCAATTTTTTTGTCGTATTTTGTTTTGTTTTGATTCAGCTGATGTCCTATTTTATATTCTACCATATATTTCGGATTTGTCCCAGCTTTTTACGAAAATTTTTCAACTTCTGAAATCTCTAGTTTTCTCGGTTTAGCTGGTTTCAGTGATCTGCTGGTTTTGTTGGTTTTTCTTGGTTTTTCTTGGTTTTTCTTGGTTTTTCTGGTTTTTCTGGTTTTTCTGGTTCGAACGCCGCGCCGTCAGGGCGCTATGGTCCCGAATTTTGCATACTTATACATTGCAATGCACAACTCATTCAAAAGCGAAACGCCGCCGATCTGACGCGAAAAGCTTCCGCTGCCGTTCTGCTGGCGAAGCTCCGTGCGTCCGTGGATGTTGCAGAGGTAAAGGCCATCAAAAATTCGGATGCATTCCCGTTTTTCCCGGAGAATGCCCGCTGCCGTCGTTGCCATCTCCTGCGCCGGTACGTCGAAAATTCCGTCCGCGTAGTCTACGAATAAGTAGCAGTTGCCGCCTGCCAGAATTTCGCCCGTCGCATAGTCGCGGTCGATGCTCTCAAATTTGGAAAGCAGACGCTCCACGCTTTCCCGGCGGATTTCCGGATTCTTGATCGTCACGCTCGCGCTCGTGCTGTAGCCGCAGTCCCGGACACGGACCGATATATCACGCGGTGCATAGCCTGCCGTTTTCAGTGTCGCGCGGATCGCGCTGCCAAGCTCTTTATTCGTCATTTTGAAGTTCCTCCGTTCGGTGTGATTTTGTTTCTGATTTATAATCTGCTCCGTTTTCTGCTTTTGTCCCGCTCAAGCGAAAAAACAGCGCCCGAGTTTTTCTCGGACGCTGTTCTGTATTTTCCCCGGAGTTTTCCGGCAGCGCTGTTCAGGCCGTCAGGCCCCGGAGTTTTTGGAAAGCGGCTGTTCAGGCTCCGGGATTTTTGAATTCACCACTGGCGCGGGCGGCTTCGCGCAGGGCGCGCAGTCGCTCTGCTCGTGCAGCCCAGTCCACGCCGCCATCTGCCGGAAGCTTGCAGGATTCCGCCGCCACGCTTGCATCTGCGGACGACGGAGACTTTGCATTTTTGCACGCCGCTGTACGCGCAGATTCAAGCAACGAAATAGCGGCTTGCTTCTTCTGCCACATTTCAAATTCACGTGCTGCCGTCGATTCCACCGCGCGACGAATAAATGCAGTTGCTCCCTTGTCACCAGCCCGCCAAGCGGCCCCGACTGCAACGCTTAAAATATCACCGGAAAGCGTAAGTTTGTTGATGTCAGAGGGCGGAATAAATCCTTTTACTGTTTCTGCATACTTGGATATATACGCTTTCATTACTCGCGGATCGCAGGAAAGCCCTCTATGTCCGCCCCCGAATAATTGATATGTTGCATAGTTGCCCGCGTGTGCCGTGTAATGGCATTTATGGCACAACGTAACGCCGTTCTCAATATCCAGCGCGTCATCAGGAAATTTTGTTCGGCTCTTTATATGGTGCGTTTCGAGTTTTTCCGTGCTGCCGCAATAAATGCACCTGTTCCCGTCCCGACTTTTCACAACCTTCGCCCAGTTTCCTTGAGTAACAAAATAGGCCATAAATCCACCCCCGTTTGATTATATTGTGTATTCTACGGGGGTTCCTGTATTTGTCCCGGCTATAGCCGTATTTTTTTATTGCGGCTTTTCGGGGCTTGGCTCGATCTGCTGCGTGAGCGTCTGGCCATCCGGAAGTACAAACCCAACGATCAGCCCGCACCCATACGCGCCCGCTATCTGCTCCAAGTCCGCCACGCTCCAGGTGTTGCGTTTAAGTCGCTGGCTAATATTGGCGCGCGACGTATCAAGCCGGACAGAAAGATCCGCCGAAGTACTATCACACTCTAACAAAAGCCGCTTTATCATTTTTGAAATATCCATATATTTACCGCCTTTCTGCGAGTCCTATTATATATTCTACGGCTCGCGCTTGTTTTGTCCCGACTATTATATATGTTTTAGTTAACATTGTCAATGTGAACAGAATTTCTGTTAATTATTTAGCTAACTTGCCAATTTACAATGTTAATTCTATAGTGTACAATAAAGCCATCAAATGAAACACAACCCAAAACAAAAACCGAAAAGGAGATACAGAAATGATTATCACGAGAGCACAGGCCAACAGAGAAATTGAGCGGCTGCACAACATTTACGCGATCAACCTTGCAAAGGCGAACGAACTCGAGATCACGAAAGGCGCTACTTACGCGCATCCGTATTATCTGGCAGCCGAAGAGGCTTACAACAAGGCGCAGAGCCTCAACGTAAAAAAATATCTGTTTTGATGGGGGTGGAAAAATGCTGAATCTGAACATTGAGCAGTACGGAACTTTGAAACTCAATCACAAACTTGCAATCTATGTGCTGGGAACGAACGGAGTAGATCAGGAAGCGGACAACTCAGAAGAGGTGAAGAAAGTGGCCGAGATTTTCTCCGAACTCTTCGGCGGAGCCACTGCAACGGAAGCAAGCGGATTCTGGCATAGCGAAACGGCGGGCCTTGTGAAAGAACGCGTTACCATTGTTTACTCCAACTGCACGGAAGAACAGGCGCGCGAGAACATCGAAAAAGTGCTCGAACTTGCGCAGGGTCTGAAGATCAGCATGAAGCAGGAAGCAATTTCAATCATGGCAGACGAAGTTCTATACATCATCTGAAAACTGAAAGGAGATATAAAAATGAACCAGAACAACGAATTTTTGAAGATTTGCCAGCAGGTGAAAGACAAGGAGCTGTTTAATCGCTTCTTGGAATTCTGCGCCGTGCGTTTGAAGATCGGGCAGGACACCGCGACCATATGGGCCGCATGGCAGGACGCAAGACGCGCGGAAGCGGCCTACATGGCGGCACACGCCGCCGGGACAACCTGAAAGGAGCATACACCATGCAGAAAATCAACATTAGTCCAACGGACCGCCCGCAATGGCACACGCCCGAAGAGATCCGCGCCGCAGCCGCTGACGGCCTGCGCATCAACTACAATGCCGGACGCGGGCACGTCATCCGTTGCCGCAAGGCCGCGAACGTCGGCGGATGGATCACCGCCGTGACTGAGGCCGGATCAATAATCCGCGCATGGGCCGGAGAATTCACCGTAGCCGGGAAGGAGAACAACACATGAAACGGATACAGATCATCATAGGCGTGGCGGCCCTTCTGGCCGCCATGACCGCCTGCACAAGCCCCAAGCATGGACAACCGACAACGGACACAGCCCCGGCCCAGATCGTAGCAGTGGAACGCGTCAGCGCCGACACGGACGCCGTAACCGGCGAGGACACGCGCGGCGAGTGCTGGACATGGTACACCGACGCCGGAGACTACCGCAGCGGCGACCGCGTGCAGCTGACGTTTGACGGCTCCGCAGTCATCGACGCAACCCCGGCAGGCTGACGCACTACCAGCCGCCCCGGACACCCTAGCAGAGCCGCACCGGGCACCAAAGCGGCCCAGCCCCATAAAATGAAACGAAAAAGGAGATCATCACAATGAGCAAAAGCCAGACCATGCGCAAGGCGTGGAGCCTCTACCGCGCCACCGTCGCAGAGTTCCCAGAGACGCGCAGCCGCGCCCAGTTTGCCGTCTGCCTCAAAGAGGCGCACCGAGCCGCCCAAGCCGCCGCAGTAGCCCGCCGCGAGTGGGAGCACATGAGCGGCGAGGAACAGTATACCGCCTTGCAAAAAATGGCGTGGACCGTCAAAAGCCGCGCCGAAGCTACAGGCCGCAGCACTGACACGGCATGGATGCGCACGACCGATGACGCGCAGACCGTCGCCGCCGAAGCCTGGCCCCGCGTAGCTCCGGCCCTGGCCCGCAACGAGCAGGCCGAAGAGCCGCACATGATCGCATTTATTCTCTTCGCCGCCTGCACTCAGGCCGTACACACCATAGCCCGCGCAGAGTATCGCCACGTCTCAAACTGCTGCCAAATCATAGCCATCGACGCGGACGGAGACACAGCCGATCAAACCGCGCTCGATGCACTCCCAAGCGTCACAGCCACCCCCACCAGCAGCCCCGAAGATGCCGCCATCATCCGCGCCGCCATCGAGGCAACAGCCGCCGACAACACCGACCGACAGATCATCCAGGCGCTTGCAGTCGGCCTCACCGTCCGCGCTATTGCCTCTGCGCTTGGTATGAGCAAATCAGCAGTCCAACGCCGCATCAACTCCATCCGCAGCCGCTACCGCGCCATATCCTGAAGCAACGCCACGCCATACATACACCACGCCGCCCCGGCTACACATCGAGGCGGCTTAACTGTATCTACATACAATTAAAATCGCGTGCGTGCGCGCGCGTCGCGCGTGTATGCGCCCGTGCGCGTGCGTGCACACACGTTTTACACGCCCACGACTAAAGTATACTTTACTCCCGTTTCATCTAGCCCCACCAATGCAGGCGCGGAACATCTCAGCCCGGCAAACTTCCGGCCACTCTCACGCCAGCCATTGCCAGCGCATACAGGAACACAAGGCCAGGGCGGGGAAAGTGTTCACGGCTCCGCCGTGTTCAGCGGCTCCGGCTTGCCTGATCCGTTTTGTTGCCATAGCAACGGACAGAGCAGACGGCCACCGGCAGCGCCTCAGAACTAGAAAAAACGCCAAAAGTTCGGATAAATCCGAGTTTTGCAAGATTTCATGCAACATGAAGCAACTTCCGTTTACATTATTTGTACTAATGTAAACGGAATCCGGCAACGAGACGGCAGAAATGCAAACCACCCCCCATTTTACAAGTCAGGATGGGCTTCTGTTTTCGTAACCACGCATAGCACTTCCCCCCACCTCCACGTTCACTCACTCGACCTCTATCTGAATACCTCCGGCGTGTGCGATCAACTCGGCGCTTTACGTTCTAGTCGCAGGCGATGCGTCCATTTCTTCACCCTTAAAATGGGGAGGGGGGTGGTTTTCCAATTCTGAGGCGAAAAAATGAAAAGGTGATAAGGCATACCTCAAAAAATAAAATTTGCGCGGTTGCCTTTCGGCAACGATACAGGTTTCCTTCGGAAGTGCTTCGACGTGAGGTCAGGTAGTGTGCAGGTAGGCAGCAGTCCGGTGTGGGTGGTGATGGGCAAAAGCGGGATGCTATGCGTTTACATAACGATGTACAAAAAATATTTGTGGCGATTCGTATGATGGAAATATAGGGAGCGACACAGAAGTTCTCAAACGAAAAGCAATGGGAGGCATTGAATTGAGAGACATTCTTTTTCGAGGTAAGCGTGTGGACAACGGCGAGTGGGTGTATGGAAATCTGATCGTCCGAAAGGAAAGCGACGGGTGCGCGTGCGGAGGAAAGACTTTCATCGACAGTGGGAAGCCGTTTGACACGGCCGTGGAGGTCAATCCGGAGACGGTTGGGCAGTACACGGGCATGGATGATATTCACGGGGAGAAGATCTTCGAGTGGGATATCGTCATGGTTGAGGATTTTGAATCTGAATTTGTGGTGAAGTTCTTCCAGCACAAGGGCGAATTCAGACAGGAATCCGCAGACGGTCATGGCAGCTCAGCTATGTGGTCGGGATTCCGGTACAAGCGTTGCGGAACGGTGTTCGATGCGAAAATTTGAATTTTGCGCGGGCGCTACGCGCCGAACGTATAAAGGACGGTGAAATAGAACGGATGGATTTGGAAAAGGCCGCGATTGAGCGGCTCAAGATGGCCTCGGATATGAGCTTACGGCTCTACAAGCAGCCGCTGGTAATCACATACTCCGGCGGCAAGGACTCGGACGTGCTGCTGCATCTGGCTGGGAGATCGGGCATCCCGTATGAGGTGCTGCACTCACTGACTACGGCGGACGCGCCGGAGACCGTATGGCACGTGCGGGAAACATTCCGAAGGCTGGAGTTGGCGGGCGTAAAATGCACCATCGATACGCACAAGCGCCCAGACGGAACGAATGTAACCATGTGGAATTTGATTCCGCGCAAACTCATGCCACCGACACGTCTCGTGCGATACTGCTGCGCGGAACTTAAAGAGGGCGGTGGGAAAGGCAGATGGATTGCAACCGGTATACGCTGGGCAGAATCAGTGAAACGGAAGAACCGCGGTGCGCTGGAAGTTTTGCCTCGGGATATATCAAAACGCCTAACACTGATGAACGACAACGACGAGAGCAGAATGATGATGGAAACGTGCCAGCTTAAAGGGAAAAGGGTCGTGAACCCGATTATCGATTGGAAAGATGCTGATGTTTTGGGTTATGCCGCAGTAGAAAAAATTTGCATGAATCCGCTGTATGAATGCGGATGGAAGCGAGTGGGGTGCATCGGATGCCCAATGGCAGGGAAACACAGAAACACGGAGTTCTCGCGCTATCCGAAGATCAAAGCGGCATATGTCCGGGCGTTTGACAGGATGCTCGATGAGCGCAGACGGCGTGGGAAAATGGACGGAGGTGTGCGCTTTGGAGAAACCGGCGAGGACGTGATGCACTGGTGGATGGAGGATGGCGTACTGCCGGGACAAATGGTTTTTGAAGGAATGGAGGATCTATGACATACGAGGAAATTATACAGGCGCTGCGGCAATGCGCCCAAAGTGACTGCTCAAGTTGTGGGATGTGCCCGATTTTCCCAGATAGGGAGTGCGTCGAGCATTTAGCCACCGCGGCCGCCAGTCTGATCGAGAGGCTGACCGCCGAGAACGCGGCGCTGCGGGAGAAAGTGCCGCAGTGGATCAGCGTGGAGGACAGGCTGCCGGAGCTGGGTGTACCCGTACTTGTGAATTACATCGGCACGGACGAATTGCCATCTGCTGATGGAGTTGTGGTATGGACGGATTGGGGTGCACTGTGGTGGGAAGGAAGCCTTGCAGACAGCGAGAGTGAGGTTACTGTGCCGATCACCCACTGGATGCCACTGCCGCCTGTGCCGAAGGAGGGCGCAAAATGAAAATCTACATGGCCGGTAAGATCACCGGAGATCCGAATTACAAGATGAAATTCCGCATGGCGGCAAAGCACATACAGGAGCTGTATCCTCTCGCGGTGATCTTGAATCCGGCGGAATTGCCGGAAGGGCTGACACCGAAGGACTACATGCGGCTGTGCTTCGGGATGATCGATGCGGCGGATATCCTGTTCGCGCTGCCGGATGCGAAGGAAAGCAAGGGCGCAAAACTGGAAATGGCGTATTGCCGATATGTTGGGAAAGGAGTTTTGAAATGGAACGGCTGACCGACCCGTGTTGGAAAAACCTCGATCCGTGGGAATGCTGCGGACAGGATAAATTCTGCAATCGGGACTGCCATGAGGCAGGTGGATGCACAAACGGGTGTAGAGAGGCTTGGAACAGGAGGGCGGCGGATGGGCCAGCACAAACATAATCCTACGGCCATTGCGGCCAAGAATGGTGAGCTGCCGCCGAAGAAGCGGGAGCGGCGGCTGACCAAGCGGCAGGCGGAGCGGCTTTTGAAAGCAGAGATCTTGAGTAGATGCACACCGCTTCTTGCATTGCCACATGAAATGCAAAACAGAATCGTAAGGGAGTATATGGATTATGACTGATTATATCAGCCGCGATGCGGCAGTGAAAATCGCTGAAAAGTACGGTCTTGCAAATGGCTTTGTATTGGGACGGCATACCGGACTGGCAGATTGCATTGCAAGCGAGATTTCGGCTTTGCCCGCCGCCGACGTGGTGGAGGTGGTGCGGTGCAAGGACTGTAAGCATCGGACGGAATATGGAAACTGCGGGCATCCACGGCAAAAAGGTGTTTTACCATCGGCGTATCCATTCGATTTTTGCAACTACGGGGAGGCAGAAAGAGCGGGCTGCGGCGCGATGATGGAGGATACAAATGAGTGATAAATACATCCTACGTTCCGGCGCGATTGATGCGGTCAAGCGAAATAGCGGTTCTTTGTATACGAGAGAAGCCGAATTCTTGCTGCGGAAGGTCGTTCTTCTGCTCAAGCATGCGCCGAAGGCCGACGTGGAACAGGTGGTGTATTGCAAAGACTGCTGTTATTGCCGAGACGGGCAATGTGTCAGCGACGAGATAAGCAGGAGGTTTGTGCCGGAGCCTTATGACTACTGTTCGTGCGGAAAATTGAAGGTAAACGGAGGGCGTGATGGATGATATTCTGCATCTTTTACAACATCGTCAATATCGCGTGCTGGTGTGGGCTTGCGGAATATTTCGGGCATTGGTGGATCGCGCTTTTCGCGGTGCTTACAATGATCCACCAGTATAAAAAGCACTCGGATGACGGAGGTAATAAAAATGCGGCTGATTGATGCGGATGCGGTCATAAAAAAGCAGCGCGAGACCATGGAAAGCCTATACGTCAAAACCATCCCAGAATTGAAGGAACACATGGGCATTGACGATGCTCTCTCCGTTTACATCCATTGCATGGAGGGATACGCTCGTGCGAAGCAGTTTTATCATGGGTTACGGGGAATCTTGGAGAATGCTCCGACGGTGGATGCAGTTCAGGTGACGCGGTGTCGGAACTGCGAGTATTACAAAAACCACCCAAACGGTCTTTGCTATCTGCACACGGAGCCAAAGGAGAACGAGCGCGGGTATTCCGGTGAGGCCTTTTGCGTAGAACCGGATGATTTTTGCAGCTATGGAAAACCAAAGGAGGACAATAAATGCGATATGGTCTGGATGTAGGAGGGACAGAAAATGGATGCTGTTGAATTTTTAAGAGCAAGAAGAAAATTGTGTGACGACAATGTTTGCGGAGAAAGTTGCCCACTGTTTTATTGCTGTGATGATGGCCTAGAAGATGACCGCGTCAGGCAAGTATTGGCTGTAGAGCAATGGGCAAAAGAACACCCGGTCAAAACGAGGCAGAGCGAATTTTTGAAAATGTTCCCGAATGCGAGAATTGAAAGTGACGGGATGCCCTCTATTTGCCCCGTCGTCGTAGATAAAAGATGCCACAACAAAGATGACGATGCTCTTTTCTGCCTTGTGAGAGACGAGGAAGAATGCAGAAAGTGCCGCCGTGATTTTTGGCTGGCTGAAATTTCGGAGGGAAAAGCGTGTGAGTAAGAGCTATTTGGAGTTCTTGAAATCGAAAATCGAGACGGCTCCGGTGAGCGGTTTTTCCGTTCCGGAGGAAGCGATCAATCCGGCACTGAAGCCGCATCAGAGGGACGCGGTACGGTGGGCGCTGCGCGGCGGTCGGCGTGCGCTCTTTGAGAGCTTTGGTTTGGGGAAGAGCGCGCAGGAGCTGGAATTCTGCCATCACGCGGCGAAGCATGAGGGGAAGCCGGCACTGATCGTGCTTCCGCTCGGCGTGCGGCAGGAGTTCAAGCGCGATGCCGTACAGATTCTCGGATACGAAGAGCCGGTTTATGTCCGGACCATGCAAGAGGTACGGGAGAACGCTGGCGCAGAGATCATGCTCACAAACTATGAGCGTGTCCGGGACGGGGATATTGACCCGACGTACTTCGCGGCGACAAGTTTGGATGAAGCATCCGTATTGCGTTCCTTCGGAAGCAAAACGTATCAGACGTTCTTGCAGAAGTTCAAGGGTGTCAAATATAAAATGGTCGCAACGGCCACACCGGCTCCAAACAGGTATAAGGAGATCATTCACTACGCCGGATATCTGGAGGTCATGGACACAGGACAGGCGCTTACGCGGTTTTTCAAGCGCGACAGCACGAAGGCGAATAACCTGACGCTGTATCCGCACAGGGAGGAAGAATTCTGGCTATGGGTCAGCTCGTGGGCGCTGTTTCTCGGGAAGCCGTCCGACCTGGGATATTCGGACGATGGATACGAACTTCCGGGGCTGGAGGTCCGAACGCACGTTGTGCATGACGATTTCGGGCGGATCGCAGATCGCGACGGTCAGGTGAAGATGATGAACGACGCGGCGACGAATCTTCAGGAGGCATCGCGGGAAAAGCGCGAGACGATTGCTGCGCGCGTACAGATGGCGAAGGAGATCGTTGACAGTGATCCGGAGGCAAGCTTCATTCTCTGGCACGACCTGGAAGCGGAACGGCATGAGATTCAGCGCGTGATGCCTGATGCTGTAGAGATCTACGGAACAATGGATTACGACGAGCGCGAACGGCGCGTCATTGATTTCTCCGACGGAAAGATACGGCTCTTCGCCACGAAAAAAGAACTTTCCGGTCAGGGCTGCAACTTCCAGAGGCATTGCCACAGAATGATCTTCGTCGGGATCGACTATGAATTCAACGATTTCATTCAGGCGATCCACCGCTGCTACCGCTTCTTGCAGACGGAGAAAGTCATTGTGGACATCATCTACACAGAGGCGGAGATACCGATATGGGACGTGCTGCAAAAGAAATGGAAGCAGCACGACTATATGCAGGGTCAGATGCGTGAGATCGTAAAGAAATACGGTCTTTCCGGAGACCGCATGAAGCAGGAAATGGCCAGAAGCATAGGAGTTGAGAGAGTGGAGATCAGAGGAAAGAACTGGATCGCGGTCAACAACGACTGCTGCGAGGAAACGGCGAAAATGGCAGATAGCAGCATAGATCTGATCGTCACGTCCATCCCGTTTTCCAATCATTACGAATACACGCCGAGCTATAACGATTTCGGGCACAACGAGGATACGGAAAAGTTCTTTGAGCAGATGGACTATCTGACGCCGGATCTTCTGCGCGTGCTGAAACCCGGACGAGTATTCTGCTGCCATGTCAAAGACCGCGTTCTCTTCGGCAATGCAACGGGAACGGGTATGCCGACGATGGAGCCGTTCCACGCCATGTGCATCCGGCATTACATGGAGCATGGCTTTGCGTATTTCGGCATGATAACGGTCGTCACGGACGTAGTGCGTGAGAACAACCAGACATACCGGCTCGGATGGTCCGAGCAGTGCAAAGACGGAACGAAAATGGGTGTGGGCTGCCCGGAGTATATTTTACTTTTCCGGAAGCTCCCGACGGACCGGTCGAAGGCATACGCAGATGAGCGTGTTTCCAAGACGAAAGAGGAATACACGCGCGCGCAATGGCAGATCGATGCGCACGGTTTCTGGCGAAGCTCCGGAAACCGGCTTATCACGAAGGACGAGCTGCTTCACGCGGATACCGGAAAATTGCAGGCGCTTTACAGAAAGTACAGTCGCGACAGCGTTTACAGCTATGACGAGCATGTGAAACTGGCAAAGGAACTGGATGCGGACGGACATCTTCCGGCCACGTTCATGGTCGTAGCGCCCGGAAGCTGGACCGATCAGGTTTGGGACGATATCAACCGGATGCGCACGCTCAACACGACGCAGAGCCAGCGGCGGAAGGAGAACCATGTTTGCCCGCTACAAATAGACATCGTGGACAGGCTCATAAACCGGTACAGCAATCCGGGAGATTTGGTGCTCGATCCGTTCGGCGGGCTTGGGACGGTTGCACTGGAGGCCATCAAGGCAGGCAGGCGAGGATATACCATCGAGCTGAACAACGACTATTTCCGGGATGCGGTCGGGTACCTGAAGGAGTACGACGAATCTCTGCGGAGCGACAATCTGTGCCTCTTCGATGTGGTTTGAGAAGGATTCCAAGGGGGTATAAGAGATCAAAAACAGCGGGGCGCGATTCCAAGCGCTCCGCTGATTTTATTTCCTGCTTTGGTTGACATAAAATTGTACAAAAAACATTTGTTGCCGCTTGTAAAATGAGAATTAGGAGGGGATACACGATGAACGACAAACGGAGCACAGTCCGGATGCGTTATACGGGAAAGACCGGATACCACGGACTCAGGCACGGAAAGGTCTACGAGGTCAGCATCGTCAGCATGTACGGAAAGTTCTGGTTAGAGGTCGGAGAGACTGCAATCGCGTATGTTTCGCTCACGATGCTCTGCCGGAACTGGGCAGACGTTTAGAAGGAGGAATGGTATGAACGACTGCGAGAGGATCGTTGCCTACTGCAAGGAGCATGGCTCCATCACGCAGCTGGAAGCAACGCGCGAACTGGGGAATACCCGTCTCGGCGCAAGAATCTGGGACTTGAAGCATCGCGGATATGAGGTCACGGACGTATGGGAGAACGGAACGGACAGGTTCGGAGACGCGACGCGGTACAAGCGATATTTCGTGAAGGAGGCAGCGAAGCGTGTCGGAGCACTGTGAGGGATGTGTATGGTGGGAGGACTTCACATGGGCCTGCTGCAACGGAGACAGTCCGCATTGCGCAGATTTTGTAAACTGCGGATGTGAGTTTTTTGAACGGAAGGAGGACGGCGAATGCCGGAGCGAAAAAGAACAGAAGCCGTGACCGCACGGGAGGAGCCTGCGGCCGCACAGAAAACGTGCATGGGATGCGAGTCGTGGGACAAGTTCAGCTGCTTCAACGCGGAAAGCCAGTTCTTCGGCGGCGCGGTTGACTGCGGGTGCAGATATTACAGGACGGAGGCCGTGAAGGAATGACACAGCGTGAGTTTGTGCTGAAAATGAAACCGGACGCGGAACGCAAAAACAGTTTCGGAGGAGTGTGGGGTTGTCCACGCCTATACGAGGATATTCTTCCAATCCCGCTTGAAATGTGTAGTGGAACGTCTACAGCAAGACCGGAATTATGTGAGAAATGCTGGAATCAGGAAATGAAGCTTCCAACACCATCCGAAAAGCCGATGGCACAGGTCAATGCGTTCATGAATCGGGATGCAGAGGTAACACAGGCTGAAAACGCCGTGGAGCATCCGACGCATTATTGTCAAGGCTCCATTGAGTGCATTGACGCGCTGAACGCGATGGTCGAGGGATGGGATGATCCGGTGGCGGCGGTGCTGGCATGGCAGACGGTCAAGTACATCTGGCGGCATCCGTTCAAAGGGAAACCGCTGGAGGACATCCGGAAGGCACAGTTTTATCTTGCACGGATGGAAGAGCGATATCTGGAAAGCGAGGCAGAGAAGAAGTGAAAGTGTTTTTGACATTCCTTGCGGTATTCTCGGTTATCGTGTGTATGGTCGGCGGGATCATATTTCTGAAAGCCGGATACCAGTGGAGAGGATTCCGCAGCAGCCGCGAGATGGTGTGCTACGCCGCCGTGGGGATCTCGCTGCTGGCCGTTTCGATCGGCGGGATGCTCCTACTTCTGAACGGCATGTGACTGTAAGGCCGCAGAAGCGGCCTCAAGGCGAATTTGGATTTCGATGATAAAACTCACGCCGGAACACATCAACGTGGCGTGTGGCCGAGCGTGCGGCTCGACGCGGTGCAAACTAGAAAACGGAGGATTGGAAATTGCTGAATGAAGTTTTATTGCAGGGCCGGTTCGTAAAGGACCCGGAGCTGCGCAGGACGCAGGCAGGGGACGCGGTAACGTCCTTCACACTGGCCGTGGAACGGGATATCCCGAACAGAGACGGAACGAGGGAGACGGACTACATCGACTGCGTTGTATGGAGAAAGACGGCGGAATTTGTGGACAGGAACTTCACAAAGGGCAAGATGGCCATCGTGAAGGGAAGGCTTACGATCCGGAAGTTTGAGGACAAGGACGGAAATAAGCGCTCCAAGGCCGAGGTCGTGGCGGACAGCGTTTATTTCGGCGAAAGCCGGAGCGGCGAGAATCCGCCGGTCCACGAAAAGATGGCAGAAAAGGGGACGACGCAGGTCGAGGATGTTTTCACGCAGATCGATGAAAGCGGACTGGATCTGCCGTTTTGAGGGGGATAAAGAATGGACATGAATTATGAAGTGGTTCTCATAGATGCCGCTACTCTTGATGACGTAAGAAACAAAGACATTGTGAAAATCAATCTTGGCGTGTTGACCGAGGAAGAGTATTGGACGGTCATGGAGATATGCGCGAATGCTGGCCTTTCAACGATCATGCGTCCACATCCGGAGAAAACCGAAGGAGCCGACGAATGGAAGTAAAAGGATGCCCGTTTTGCGGAGAAAATGAAATGATTGAGCTGCGTAGCAGGAGATGTTCGGCAAGATACATGGGATGGATCGTTTTTGTCACATGCGAAATGTGCGGCGCACAATCTAAAGTTTTCTCATGCAGCGAAGATTCATCTGAAAGCGAATGGCAGAATGATGCCTGCTACAAAGCAATCAAAGCATGGAACAGACGTGATAAACCACACAAGAGGTGACAGAGAGTGGCCGAAAAAAGAATGTTCACAAAGGCAATCATAGATAGCGACGCATTTCTTGAAATGCCGCTTTCCGCACAGGCGCTATATTTCCACTTGAACATGCGAGCCGACGATGACGGGTTTATCAATAACCCAATGCGCATTACAAGCTATGTCAATGCGTCCGCTGACGACCTCAAAATATTGCTTGCAAAACGTTTTATCATCAGATTCGATTCTGGGGTAATCGTTATTAAGCATTGGCGAATGCACAACACGCTCAGAAGTGACCGGTATCACCCAACCGACTATCAGGACGAGCTGTCACTGCTATGCGTCAAAGAGAATAAATCGTACACGGAAAAAACGCCGGAGTTTTATCCAAGCAGTACACAGCCCGAACAACCAGAGCGGTTGCCAAGTGGTTGCCAATCTGGCAACCATGGCAACCGAGGTTTAGGTTTAGGTTTAGGTTGAGGTTTAGACTTAGAAGAGGTTAAGGA